>JACCDV010607067.1_pt1 | contig 34406 bp, 35 predicted proteins | sample 7446131 | NCBI WGS metagenome assembly JACCDV01 (sample SAMN15323448, study PRJNA562643) | freshwater metagenome | isolation source: river surface water | place: USA:Blue River Watershed | collected 2017-08-17
GAAACCGCAAACCCTAAAGGTGCACCGCTTTTCTTTCAGGACGCTCCTAACTTTGAACTGTCCGTTAAAACTGATCAGCTTTATCAACTCAGATCACCATCCCATCGGATGGCTTTGAATGACATCACCCAACTTCTGAACCCCGACGAGCCTATTGAGAAACAGATATTGGCAGCAGCAGGCTTAGGTAACCCAAAGAAATTCTTTGATTTATTGAGGTCTACTGGTTTGAAGTTTCAAGAAATGGCACTTCCAGATCATTTTGACTTTTCCACCAATCCATTCAAAGAAAATACTGCAAAAGTGATACTCATCACCGAGAAGGATGCCGTAAAATGCAAACAACTCAACGACTATAAGGATGATGAGCGTATCTGGATTTTGCCTATCACGGTGGATTTGCCCCAAGACTTTGTTGCACAAATGGTTGAGATTTTAAAAAGACCAAAACCTTGAAACAAAAACTTAAAGCATTAGATTCATACACCGCTTGTTAAGATCATCCAATCACTCACTTGCTGACACATCATGGACAAACGTTTACTTGATATCTTGGTCTGCCCAAATTGCAAATCTCCTTTACATCACGATGTTCAGACCAATGAATTGATTTGTAAAGCTGATCAACTGGCCTTCCCAATTCGCGATGACATCCCAGTCATGCTGGTAAATGAAGCGCGTGAACTGAACGCTTCCAAATAAAAGCAAATACGCAAAACTCAATGAAGCCTAATACCTCATTCTTGGTTGTGATTCCTGCGCGTTTAGCCTCGACTCGCTTACCCAACAAACCATTGGCTGATATTGCTGGCAAGCCCATGGTGGTCAGAGTGGCAGAGCGCGCACTGATGTCTGGTGCCTCACGAGTCGTGATTGCGGTTGACGATCAACGTATTTTTGATGCCTGTAAAGCTCATGGCTTGGATGTGATGCTGACCAGCAAAGATCATCCAACAGGAACTGATCGCTTAAGTGAAGTGGTCAGCAAACTCAATTTGCAAGATGATGAAATCATTGTCAACGTGCAAGGTGATGAGCCATTGATACCCCCTGACTTGATCACCGATGTTGCAAAAACATTGTCGCAACATCCACAAGCATCGATTGCAACCACGGCTCTAGCGATTCATGATCTTGCAGAAGTCAACAATCCCAATGTGGTTAAAGTGGTCATGAATCAGTCTCATCAGGCACTTTATTTTTCACGCTCCGCGATCCCATTTAGTCGCAACCCTGAGCAATACCAAGCGCAGTGCTATCGACACATCGGCATGTACGCGTATCGAGCCAGTTTTTTGAAGAGATTCTCGCAACTCCCCCCAGCCCCCATCGAGGAGGCGGAAGCTTTAGAACAGCTCAGAGCCCTGTGGCATGGTCACCTTATACAAGTTTTACTAACTGATGAGGCCCCACCCCCTGGCGTTGATACGGCAGAGGATTTAGAACGCGTTCGCCAAGTTTTTGCCAGCCTGGGTAAGTCCTAGGGTCAAAAATTAGCCTTCAGGGGTAAATAATGGGAAAATCCCCCAGATATTAGAAAGAGTCAGCAAGCTGTCAAACAATCAGCCTACTCTTATACTTTTTTAAATTTTGTATTACCTGATTCAATAATAAAAAGGGAGTTAACCATGCGATTGATCCTATTGGGCGCACCAGGCGCTGGAAAAGGCACGCAGGCTAAATTTATTTGTGAGAAGTTTGGCATTCCCCAAATTTCCACTGGTGACATGCTTCGTGCCGCTGTTAAAGCTGGCACTCCACTTGGCATTGAAGCTAAAAAAGTGATGGATTCTGGTGGTTTGGTTTCTGATGAAATCATCATTGGTCTTGTTAAAGACCGCCTAACTCAGGCTGATTGCGCTAAGGGTTATCTCTTTGATGGTTTCCCACGCACCATTCCTCAAGCACAAGCCATGAAAGATGCGGGCGTGCCGATTGATTATGTTCTTGAAATTGACGTACCTTTCAGCGCGATCATTGATCGCATGAGTGGTCGCCGTGTACATGTTGCTTCAGGTCGCACTTACCATGTCACATTCAACCCACCTAAGGTCGCTGGTAAAGATGATGAAACCGGCGAAGACTTGATTCAGCGCGAAGATGACAAAGAAGAAACCGTTAAAAAGCGTTTAGATGTTTATGACGCTCAAACCCGACCATTGGTTGAATACTATTCTGGCTGGTCTAAGAATGGTGATCCAGCAGCCAAAGTTCCGGCTCCTGCTTATCGCAAAATTGAAGGCACTGGTTCAGTCGATACCATCACAGCGAGCGTTTTTGCTGCATTGAAGTAAATCAAAAAGTCTCAATTAAAAAGCCGGTGAAGCATTAGCTTGACCGGCTTTTTTCATATCAAATGATTTAAAGATAATGAGTTGGATCAGGAACACCCGATGCTTTAAAGCCTTCTTTACGAAGGCGGCATGATTCACATTGACCACAAGCCAAACCCTCGGCATTGGCCTGATAACAAGATACCGTTTGTGAAAAATCCACTCCCAATGACATGCCTGTTTGAATGATTTGCGCCTTGCTCATTTGAATGATCGGAGCATGCACTCTAAAGCGCGTCGATTCTTGATGAGACTCCACACCCACTTTGGTCGCCAGATTGGCCGTTGCTTCAAAAGACTTCACATAATCAGGGCGACAGTCTGGATAGCCAGAGTAATCAACCGCATTAGCACCAAAGAAAATATCCAAACCACCCAAAGCTTCAGCCCAACCCAAAGCCACTGAGAGCATGATGGTATTGCGTGCAGGAACATAGGTGATCGGTATTTCATTGTTGGCGCCCGGACTAGTTGGAACATCGTAGGCATCATCCGTCAAAGCAGAGCCACCCACAAAGCGACGCAGATCTAAATCAATGATTTGATGCTCAACCGCACCCAAAGACTTTGCTACTCTTGTGGCAGCATCCAATTCAGAAGAATGTCTCTGACCATAGCGAAACGATAATGCGTAGACAGCGTAACCAAGTTTTTTTGCAATGGCTAAAACCGTTGCAGAATCCAAACCACCAGATAAAAGCACAACTGCAGGCGCATTGGGCTTCCTGGCATGCATCATCTCAAAATTAACAGACATACGATCTTTGATCACTTCAAGCGTTTAAGCGCCTGCTTTGCCAAATCAGCAGCTTCAGTATCTGGATGCTTGGCAATTAGATTTTCTAAGGTCTTTTTACCGGCAGGTTTCTGACCCGCCTCAATCTGACTATTGGCCAAAGTTAACAATGCATCAGGCACACGTCCATGCAAAGGATAACGTTTCACCATCGCTTGGAGAGTTGTAATCGCTGACTTGTAATCTTTTTGAGCATACTCAGAGTTACCTAACCAAAATTGAGCCAACGGCCAATAAGGACTGTTGGGGTATTTTTTAACAAAAGACTGAAACCCTGTATCAGCTCTCTTTAAATTACCATCCTGAAAAGCCTTCAAAGCAGCGTCATAGGCTTCTTTTTCACCAGGCTGAACTTTGCCCTGAACACCCTCAATCTCCATCACTTGAGGCTCATGTTTTTTCATTCGCTCGTTCAAGTCTTGATAAAAAGTTTTCTGTTGCGCAGTTAACTCTTCAACTTGCTTTTCTAAAACTTCTGAACGACCCCGCAATTTAGCCGTCTCTTGATTGAGTTCATCAAGACGACCCTGAAGCTCCACTTGGGCTTTTTGACTGGCTGAGAGTTGCGCTCGCAAATCTAAAATAGCGCGTCGTGCTTCACCATCCTCTATGAAGGCAAAGCTAGCAGTGGATGTGAAAGATAGGCCAACAAAAACAACAGCGGCCAAAGCCGCTGTTGAATTGTGCAGAAAACTAAAGCACTTTGATTGCTGCATAAGTATCTTTTCTTAAATCAATTTAAGTGAATTAATAAGCGATATCAGCACGGCGGTTTTCTTGCCAAGCTGCCTCATTGCTACCCTGTGCTTTTGGCTTTTCTTTACCAAAGCTCACCGCTTCCATCTGTGAATCAGGCACACCTAGCAATGACAATGATTTACGCACAGCCTCTGAACGACGTTGGCCCAATGCCAAGTTGTATTCAGTTGTGCCACGCTCATCCGTGTTGCCTTCAATTTTGATCTTGCGATCTTTGTTAGCCTTCAAATAATTAGCATGAGCTTGTAATGTTGCTTGGTACTCAGCTTTAACCGCGTAGCTATCAAAGTCAAAGTAAACGCTGCGCTTGAATAATGGGCTCTTAGGATCATTCCATGGCTGTGAGCTGTAATCTGTACCGCCCTTACCAGCCACATCATCCAACTTAACACCTGATGCGCAAGCTGTTAACAAAGCTACTGACAACAATAATGTTGCACGACGAGCGATTGAAAATTGTTTCATGATTTTCTCCAATTCAAATATTTATTAATTAATCTGTGTACTTGTTATTTACTTGATTTTTATCAGTTAATTTTCATCAAAAAAGGCTTAATTCGATGAATTAAGCCCTATCGTATCAAATTAAGATGAATCAAGTGCTTTTTAAAAAGCTAGTCCATGAATGGGCCCCAAGCAGGCTCACGAATATCAGCGCCCGGCAAACTCAAGGTTTGCTTGTTTTTTCCATCAATCGATACAGCCATCAACACTGGCTTACCTGCGGCACGAGTGGCATACAGAATGTATCGTCCATTGGCAGCAAAAGTAGGTGTTTCATCTCGGGTGCCATCACTCAGTGGTGTCACTTCACCAGTGGCCAGATCTTGAAGATGCAAGCGATAAGCTCCAGATACACGAGCGATATAAGCTAAATTTTTACCATCCGGCGATAAACGCGGACTTGTCACAAATGAATGTTTAAAAGTCACTCGTTGTGCAGCACCAGTTGCTTCACCACCTGTAGGCATCCTATAAATCTGCGGACTACCGCCACGATCACTTGTGAAATAAATCGACTTACCATCTGGTGACCACTGTGGCTCTGTGTCAATTGATGAACCCCTGGTCAAACGTTGCAAACCGCTGCCATTGGCATTGATCTTATAAATCTGTGTATTTCCATCTTTTGATAGGGCCATCGCTAGTTGACTGCCATCTACTGACCAAGAAGGCGCACTGTTATTGCCCTTCTGATTAGAAAGAATCGTCCGGCGCCCAGTTGCTAACTCATGAACGTAAATCACTGGCTTGCGCGCCTCGAAAGAAACGTAGGCTACTTTTTTGCCATCTGGTGACCAGTTAGGGGAAATGATGGGCTCATTACTTGCCAATGCAGGCTTGGCGTTTTCACCATCAGAGTCAGAGATTACCAAGCGATGACTCTTACCAGAACGAATCACATACGATAAGCGCGTAGAAAAAATACCGCGCTCACCCAAAATCTTTTGAATGATGTCATCAGCAATCTTGTGTCCCGCTAAACGCAAATCTTCAACCCCAACAGTGACCACAATACCGCCCAAGCTTTCACCTTTGCGTATGTCAAATAAACGATAGCGAATCTCAAATCGACCATCTGATAACTTGGTGACATTACCGACCGCTAAGGCATCAGCCCCGCGTGCTGACCATGACTTGTAGTCAGGATTGATGTCCCAGCCCAGCTCAGCAGAGCCACTCTCGACATTTCGAATCGCTCCACTGCGAGTCAAATTAGAACGAACCACATCCGTTACTTTGACTGGCAATTGATTTTCACCAACAAAGCGCATCACAGCCACTGGAAACAGCGACTGACCTACACCCGTGATTTCAATATTCATTTGTGCTTTGACACCAACTGAAAATGCCATCAAAGCAAATATCATCAAAAAGTTCTTGGTCAGAGTTGTCTTCATCATTGCTTCACCAATCTCATCAATCAATTTAATCTTTTGGTTTAAAGGTCAAACGTATTTGTTTAGGCACTTTGCCATCATCATCTTTTGGCAAGGTCTGAGCATCATCAACAGCTCTTAAAACAGCACGGTCCCAAGCAGCATCACCGCTGCTCTTTAAAACTTTTCTATTCATGATTGTGCCATCAGGTGCCAACTCTACGCCAACCTCTACCGCCGGATTGCCCGCTACCAAAGATGGATTGAACACAATCAAAGGCAAGATCTTTTTACGCACCTTGTCTGCATAGCCAGGCTTGGCATTACCGCCACCACCCACACCATCTCCAACCACACCCCCTCGACCGCCTGCAGCACCTTCTTTACCTGCAGCAGATCTCAAGCGAGCCAATTGATCAGAACGTGCTTTTTCTTGTGCCAAAGCCTCTTTGCGCTCAGCATCAGCTTTGGCCTTCGCTTTGGCTTGCTCTTGTTTTTGTTTGGCTAGTTTTTCTTGTTCAGCTTTTTGTTTTTGTAGTTCTTTTGGATCAACTTTTTTAGCCGCTTTAACCTCTTCTTTAGGCTCAGGCTTTTTCACGGCTTCTTTTTTCTTTTTCAAAGCAATGTCTGCTTTTTCGTCCGCATCGATTTTTGGATCAATGTTTGCTGGAGCACTTTTGATGACAGGAACATTGTCCCAAATCTCTGCCTCAAGACCAGCAGGAGTTTGACTTTTCCAACTTAAACCAAAGGTCAAAAATCCGAACAATAAAAGATGCATCCCCAAAGCCCACACAAAAGCTTTACCGGTTCCAGGTTCTGCCTGAATTCGGTTTCTAAGGGGATTCATTGGAAATGCTGCTGCGCTCAATTCATCTCTCAGTGATGTCTTAATTGTTCTTAACAGCCAATCCCACGCGCTTGATACCGTTCTCCTTTAAGCGCGCCATCACATCCATCACAATCTCATATTTAATGGATTTGTCTGCGGCAATCACCATCGGTTGATCAGGTGTTAACTCAGCACGCTCACGAGCAAAAGCGCCAAGCTCTGCTCTTGTCACTGTTCTATCCGCTTTACCTTCACTCTTAATCAAAATGACTTCTTCAGCAGAAATGTTGATCAAGACCGGTGGCATTGGTTGCACTTGTGCACCACCCACTGTTGGCAAACTGACAATTCCAGGATTGACCATCGGTGTTGTGACCATGAAGATCACCAACAACACCAGCATCACATCAATGTATGGAACCACATTGATGTCAGCCATTGCGCGCCGACGTCCACCAGATTTTCTAGAGATACTAGCCATGAATGAGCAATCTCCGTTTAACGAACTTGCTGTTGACGCTGCAAAATATTTGAAAACTCTTCAATGAAAGTTTCAAAGCGAATTGCTAAGCGATCGATGTCAGCCGCGTTGCGGTTGTAGGCCACCACCGCAGGAATCGCTGCAAACAAACCAATCGCAGTGGCCACCAACGCTTCAGCAATACCAGGAGCAACGCTCGCCAAAGTTGCTTGCTGGACATTGGCCAAACCTCGGAATGAGTTCATGATGCCCCACACTGTTCCGAACAAACCAATATAGGGTGATACAGAACCAACTGAAGCCAAGAAAGGTAAGTTCGCTTCTAAGGTATCCATCTCACGCTGGTAAGCAGCTTTCATGGCGCGTCGCGCTCCATCAATCTCTTTACCTTTTAAAAACTCTTGCATGCCGCTTTCAAAAATGCGCTCAAGACTTGCTGATTGGTCTTTATTACGCATCGCACCTTGTAGCAAAGTATTTAAATCACCACCCGACCAAAAGTCTCTTTCGAAACGCTCGGTGTCTTGACGAACTGCTTTTAGAGCCAACCCTTTTCTAAAAATAATCGTCCATGAGGCCACTGACAGACCGACCAATAACAACATGACCAATTGCACCAAAATACTGGCGTTCAAAATCAAGGACAGAATTGATAAATCTTGAGTGGCTTGCATAAGCGTTGATTTCCGTGGGGTTGAGCTTAGGGTTGAGTGAGGTGATCCGTTTAATTATTTGCGATGAACAGCCAAAGGACCAGATGCCTGACAAGCTGGCATCATTTCAATGACGTTGATATTCACATGCGCCGGTAATGTTGATGCCCAATAAACTGATTCAGCGATGTCAGTCGCAGTCAACGCTTGGACGCCGTCATACACCTTAGATGCTTTTTCATCATCGCCCTTGAAGCGCACGTTTGAAAACTCTGTGCCTGAACACAATCCTGGTGAAACATCTGTCACGCGCACAGGTGTGCCCAATAAATCAGACTTGAGGTTCAAACTGAATTGGCGCACAAATGCTTTTGTGCCACCGTAAACGTTACCACCCGGATATGGGTAGCGACCAGCAATCGAGCCCAAATTGAATACATGGCCAGCGCCACGCTCAACCATGCCTGGCAAAAATGCACGTGTCATGTACATCAAACCTTTGATGTTGGTATCAACCATCTGCTCCCAATCATCTAAATCAACTCGGTGAGCTGGCTCTAAACCAAGAGCCAAACCAGCGTTATTCACCAAAACATTCACACCTGCAAATTCTTTTGGCAGTTTTGCTGGCAAAGCAAAAACCATGTCTTTATTGGTCACATCTAAAATTTCAGTGTGTAAACGGGCCTGCTGGTCGGCTGGCAAAGACTTTTTCAAGGCCTCTAGGCGGTCTGCACGACGCCCTGCCGCCACTACTTTATGGCCTTCAGCCAAATAACGCTTGGCGATCGCTTGGCCAAAGCCTGCGGTGGCGCCTGTCACTAATACTGTCAACTTAGTCATTTTTGGTCTCCTTACTGGTTTTTTTGTATCATTTAGGTCTGCAGAGTTTAGCGTATGCTAGCTACAAATTACTTGATCCTCATAGAAAGCCCTAATCATGTTCCAACGCAGTCAAACATTGGCCAAAACTGATCCCGCATTGTGGGATGCCATCCAAGCTGAAAACAAGCGTCAAGAAGACCACATTGAACTGATTGCCTCAGAAAACTACACCTCTCCAGCGGTTTTAGAGGCTCAAGGCTCTCAATTAACTAATAAATATGCTGAAGGCTACCCTGGCAAGCGTTATTACGGTGGCTGTGAGTACGTAGACGTTGCTGAACAATTGGCGATTGATCGTTTGAAACAGATTTATGGCGCTGAAGCAGCCAACGTTCAACCTCACTGTGGCGCATCTGCCAACGAAGCAGTATTTTTGGCGTTTTTAAAGCCTGGTGACACGATTTTGGGTATGAGCTTGGCCGAAGGTGGTCACTTGACTCACGGTATGGCTCTTAATATGAGCGGTAAGTGGTTCAATGCAATTTCTTATGGCTTGAACGCTCGTGAAGAAATCGACTACGACGCAATGGAGCGTTTGGCGCGTGAGCACAAACCAAAATTGATCATTGCTGGTGCATCTGCTTACTCATTGCACATCGACTTTGAGCGTTTTGCCAAAGTAGCTAAAGAAGTGGGCGCGATTTTCTTGGTCGATATGGCGCACTACTCTGGATTGATTGCTGCTGGTGTTTATCCAAACCCAGTACCTCACGCAGACATCGTGACTTCTACAACGCACAAGAGTTTGCGTGGACCTCGTGGCGGCATCATTTTGATGAAAGCAGAGCACGAGAAAGCCATTAACTCAGCTATCTTCCCTGGCTTGCAAGGCGGTCCATTGATGCACGTGATTGCTGCTAAAGCCGTTGCTTTCAAAGAAGCATTAGAGCCAAGTTTTAAAGACTACCAAAAGCAAGTGTTGCTCAATGCAGATGCGATGGCTCAAACATTGATCAAGCGTGGCTTGCGCATTGTTTCATCAAGAACTCAATCGCACGTGATGTTGGTCGATCTTCGCGCTAAGAAAATCACTGGCAAAGAAGCTGAACGTGTTTTGGGTGAAGCGCACATCACATGCAACAAAAATGCGATTCCTAACGATCCTGAAAAACCATTTGTGACAAGCGGTATTCGTTTGGGCTCACCAGCGATGACAACTCGTGGTTTCAAAGAAGCTGAAGCGATTCAAGTGGCTAACTGGATTGCAGACGTTCTAGATAATCCTAATGACGCTGCCAACATTGCCAAAGTTCGTGAGCAGGTATCAGCTCTCACCAAACGCTTTCCTGTTTACAGCAACTGATCAAGGGAATAAAAGAAGCTCATGCATTGTCCTTTTTGCAAACACTCTGATACACAAGTTCTAGACACTCGTGTATCGGAGGAAGGCGACGTAATCAAACGACGTCGTCGTTGCGAAAAGTGCGATAAACGTTTTACAACGTATGAACGTCCTGAGTTAGCACTCCCAGCCATTGTTAAAAAGAATGCCAGTCGCGTTGAATACAACCGCAGCAAGATTGTTGACTCGATGGGCATTGCACTGCGTAAACGCCCTGTTTCCGCAGAAGCCGTTGAAGAAGCAATCAGAAATATCGAAGAGCGCTTACTGGCCACTGGCGAAAAAGAAATTGCCAGCGATCGCGTGGGCGAACTCGTGATGCGCGAACTCAAGCGCCTAGATAAAGTCGCCTACATCCGCTTTGCCTCTGTCTACAAGAGCTTTGCAGACATCGAATCTTTCGAAAGCGCCCTCAAAGAGCTGAAATAGAACTGAAGTAATTTCAGAAATTTCCTACAAGCTAATCATCCGTAGCTGATTTTCAAGAAGGTCCTGACTTGGCATCATTGATTGATGTCATCGACCACATCTTTCAATTCACTCGGCTTCACCTTCATTGAAATTCTGATTGCGCTCAGTCTATTGAGCGGCTCTTACTTTGTCATTTTTTCCACACAACAATTTCTTGCCAGTCACTCTCTTAAATTGGAGACCCAATTTCAAGAGATTCTGCGCGCCAGTGATGATCACGAATTAGAAATCGCGCTGATGAATGAGGATGATCAATGAATCTCCTAGAAATATTGATCGGCAGCCTCGCTGGCAGCTTGATTCTCATGAGCTTGACTCAATCAGGCCATCAGATTTATGGTTCTCTTGATCAGCAAGGAGCCAAAGCAATACTTCAAAGTGAAGCTCTGCAGGCCTTGCAAATGATGGGGGAATCCATCCAAATAGCCAGCACCCCCAAAGGATCGAAGATTCCAAGATTAATGATCAAAGACACTGCATCGATGAGCAACACTCAATCAGGTCAATTTCAGATCAGGAAGGGCTCAGCAAGTATGGATGGCTCAGATGCTTTCTTCACCACCAATCAAGAAGAAGAGATGAACTACAGAGCCTTTTTTGTGCAAATGCAAGGACACCATCAGCAACGCGATGGTGTGTTGTATTTACAAACCAAAAATAAAAAATCTCAACTACAGAACGACGCATTGATTGGCCATGTTCAATCAATGCAAATACAAGCAGGCATCAAAGAGAATGGTTCGATTGAGTGGTACGAGCCCCATCAACTCAGCGAGCGCGCAAGTAAAAACAATCCTCACTGGAAACAAGTCAAAGCAATAAAAATTCAATTAAAACTTCAAAAAGGACGTCACTCACTTGAACTTGAAAAAATCTATGCATTGCGTCACCCTGCTATCAATCCTTAAGCCCATCAATCACTCGCGTGGTTTCATATTAATCAGTGTGCTGAGCTTTATTCTGCTGACCACCCTATCCATAGCAGCCATCCTCAACATGACTGTCACTCAAATCAGAATGCTGGGCAGTGAAAAATCATATTTAGAGAATTTCAGATTAGCAGAGAAAAAGTTAATCAGTGCCGAAAGATTGATAGTTCAGGGGCTTGATGCCAATCACCTGGTTGAAACAGAGACTTTTCGACCAAAGAACTTCAGAAGCAAGACTGGTATCAGCAGTCAACATTTCAAATTGACGGCCACCACTCATGACCAGCAGAGTCGGACTGACAGTAAAACAACAATCCAAAGCATCATCAGAGTGGATGTTCCAAAAGAAACTTCTTCAAACTCGAAGAAAGCATCTGCAACACCAAGAAAAAATGATAGAACTGTGCAACGCCTTGAATGGAAAAAGCCATGACTCCAATTAATAGAATTTCAAGCAAGGGCTTTACATTGATCGAGGTATTGATCTGTCTAGCAATGATGGCAGCCATGTCTGCGATTACTGCACATTTGTTCAGTCAACAAATAGCGCTTTTACAACTGGATGAAGTCAGCCAAGCATTCATTCAAGATGCGCAATTAGCCAGGCAACTATCAAGACAAACTGATAAAACTATGACACTCAAACCACTGGGTCGTAGTGAATTCAGAGACTGGTCCTATGGTTGGGAAATCACTCAAGATGTATTTTCTTCAGAAGCATTTAAAACGCTCAAGCAATATCCTTTGCATGGTGGCCATTTAACAGGTCGTATACAGATAGCTCATGATTCATTGAAAGACAGTCAGCAATTCACCGACATGAGTGCACCGCATAAAGCTCGGCACATCAGCTTTGAATCAGGCAATGTGGCACTGCTTCGCAATGGAGGCTTTGTGGCCAATCGCATCATTTGGCAAAACCGACAGTACCCCAAGCTACAAATGCATGTGATTCTCGGTCCTGGTGGACGTTGGCGAAGCTGCAATCCCAATAGGGATAATCAAAAATGTCTGTAAAGTATTTGAATCGCCTCTAAAATAAAGCATCCCTTCAGCTTTCAATGAAAACTATTTATGTACACCCCCAGTGATCATGACCACATGACCATGGCCTTAGCAGAGGCCAAGAAAGCCATGTTCGTGAGTAACCCAAATCCTCGGGTGGGGTGTGTCATTGTTAAAAATAATGAAGTGCTGGGAGTAGGTCATACACAAGTGGTCGGCTCAGACCATGCAGAAATCAATGCACTCAAAGATGCTAAAGCCAAAGGCAAAGATGTGACAGGCGCAACGGTGTATGTCACCTTAGAACCTTGTTGTCATCATGGGCGCACGCCTCCTTGCACTGATAGCTTGATCTCAGCAAAAGTATCGACTGTGATTGCTGCTATGACGGATCCCAATCCTTTGGTAGCAGGCAAAGGATTAGAAACACTCAGAGCCTCAGGCATTGAAGTGCGTTGCGGTCTTCTTGAAAAAGAAGCCATGGAACTCAATCCTGGTTTCATTAAACGCATGACGCAAAAGAAACCTTGGGTGCGCATGAAAATTGCTGCGAGCCTCGACGGTAAAACTGCTCTTCACAATGGTGTGAGCCAATGGATCACCAGTGCAGAGGCTAGACACGATGGTCATCTGTGGCGCGCCAGAGCTTGCTGCATTCTCACAGGCATTGGTACCGTTAAAGAAGATGACCCTCAATTAAATGTCAGAGATGTTCATCCAAAAGATATTTCCACAAGACAACCGATGCGAGTCTTGATTGATTCATTTTTGGAAGTGCCGCTCAATGCAAAAATTTTGGATGAGATCATCGGTGGTCGCACGATGGTTGTTTGCGGACAAGTGGATGATGATCACTTTGCAAAAATGGAAACTGCTTTAAAAGCTAAGAATGTCAGCTTGGTAAAAATGGCTGATACATCCAATCCGAAAGGCAAAGTTGATTTATCTGCTTTATTCACTTACTTGGCAGAGAAGTGTCACGTCAATGAAGTGCACATTGAAGCAGGCTTCAAACTCAACGGATCACTGCTTCGCGAAAATTGCGTTGATGAGTTATTGATCTACATGGCACCAAAACTATTAGGCGATGCTCAAGGCATGGCCAATCTGCCGGCTCTCACAAGCCTTGATGGCGTTGATGCTTGGGATATGATGGATCATCAAACCATTGGCCATGATTTACGCTTGCGCCTTATAAAAAAGTAACTTATAAAGAAAAACTATGTTCACTGGAATCATTCAAGCAATCGGACACATCGACACCGTTGAAAAACTCGGTGATGGCTTTCGTTTACACATCAACGCCGGAAAATTAGACATGGGTGATGTTCAATTGGGCGACAGCATTGCGCTTCAAGGCGCATGCATGACTGTGGTCTCGATGACTGACTCACATTTTGCGATTGATATCTCAGCAGAGTCTTTGGATAAAACCACGGGCTTGGATAAACCTGGTCACATCAATCTTGAAAAAGCATTGCGCTTTAACGATCGCTTGGGCGGTCACTTGGTCAGTGGTCACGTCGATGGCATGGGCACGGTGACACTGTTCGAGCAAGTAGAGCAAGTCGAACAAATTAAACACAATGACTCTCATAACAATGAAGGCTCATGGCATTTGGTCATCAAAGCACCTCTGTCTTTAGCCAAGTACTTGGCTTACAAAGGCTCGATCGTTGTTAATGGCACATCGTTGACCGTCAACAAAGTTGAAGACCTCAAAGATGGTTGCCTCATGCACATCAACCTCATTCCACACACACTTCAAAACACCACCCTTCAATACCTGAAGGCTGGTTCTTTGGTGAATCTAGAGGTTGATTTGATTGCGCGCTATGTCGAGCGCATGCTAAAGCCTAGTTAATAACCAATTCACATAATTGCCAGCCCTTTTTCCAAGGGAATATCAAGTTTAGGGTACATAAAAGGCTGATACATCCCTAAAAACTCAGCATAGGCTCAAAAAAGCTTTAAAATCACGCCTCTATGCCAAGTACAAGCTATTCCCTCGCCTCCACTGAAGAAATCATTGCCGACATGCGTGCCGGCAAGATGGTCGTTTTAGTCGATGAAGAAGATCGTGAAAACGAAGGCGACTTGGTGCTGGCAGCTGATCATGTCACACCTGAAGCGATTAACTTCATGGCAAAGCATGGTCGAGGCTTGATTTGTTTGACCTTGACTCGCGAACGTTGCGAGCAATTGAACTTGCCTTTGATGGTGCGCGACAACACCGCAGCACTAGGCACCAATTTCACGGTATCAATTGAAGCTGCAGAAGGTGTTACCACCGGTATTTCTGCTGCAGATCGCTCACACACAGTCAAAGTGGCGGTTTCTCCAACAGCTAAACCGCGTGACATCGTGATGCCTGGTCATATTTTCCCGCTCATGGCTCAAGCTGGTGGTGTCTTGGTTCGCTCTGGTCACACTGAAGCAGGCTGTGATTTAGCAGAACTTTCAGGATGCAGTCCAGCAGCTGTGATTTGTGAAATCATGAAAGATGATGGCGAGATGGCTCGCTTACCTGACTTGATTGAATTTGCCAAAGCTCACCAATTAAAAATTGGCACGATCGTTGACTTGATTCATTACCGCAGTCGCAATGAAAGCATCATCAGCCGTCAAGGTAGCCGCGTATTCAATACCCCATGGGGCCCTTTACAAGGTATTGCTTATAAAGACAGTCCAACGGGTTGTGCCCACCTTGCCTTGGTCAAAGGCCAACCAAATCCAAATCAAGAAACCTTGGTGCGTGTTCATGAACCTGCCACCATTCTTGATTTACTCGAAACAGAATCTGCCAGCCACTCATGGCCCGTAGCTCAAGCCATCAAAACAATTGCTGAGAGTGAAGCCGGTGCGATCGTCTTGTTGAATTGTGCAGGCACTGCTGCTGTGAACACAGATGCTTGGTTCAATCAGTTGGGCAAACTGGATGGCATTGCCCCAGTGAACCCTCAAAGAAAAACCGATTTCCGTACCTACGGTATTGGCGCTCAAATTTTGAAAGATTTGGGCATCCGTAAAATGAAGTTGCTGGCTAAGCCAGGTAAGTTACCAACGATGGCTGGCTACGACTTAGAAGTCACCGGACACTTGCCATATCAAGCGACATAATTAGTTTTCGCATTTTTTAGTTTTATCACCACCACACACAAAGGTTCCTATGTCACTAACTAACATTGATCGAATTGAAGCAGACTTAAACGGTCAAGACCTTTGCATTGGTATTGTGCAAGCTCGTTTTAATGCCCCTATCTGTGAAGCTTTAACCGAAGCTTGCGTCAAAGAATTATTAGCTTTGGGTGTTGCTGAGCCTGACATCGTGATCACGACTGTTCCAGGTGCTTTAGAAATTCCTTTGGCCCTTCAAAAACTCACTGAGAGTGGCGAGTTTGATGCGCTGATTGCTTTAGGCGCTGTGATTCGTGGTGAGACTTATCACTTTGAACTTGTTTCAAATGAATCAGGTGCTGGTATCTCACGCGTTGGTCTTGATTACGGCATTCCGATTGCAAACGGCGTTCTCACTTGTGAAACAGATGCACAAGCACAAGCACGTGTTCTTGAAAAAGGCCGTGATTGTGCTCGCACTGCTGTTGAAATGGCCAACCTATCGATTGGCTTAACGCCTGATGATGAAGTCGAAGAAGACTAATCAATACCAAATATAAATATTTAGCAGCTTATGAACTTTGATCCCCAACAACTCAACAAACCGATTTCATCTGTCACAGTGAAACGGTCTTTGACGCCACGTCGTCGTGCGCGTGAATATGCTCTGCAAGGTGTTTATCAATGGTTGGTGATCAAAGCGGCTGGTGGCTTTGCAGACCACGCCACGATTGCCAAGCAACTGGGTGAAGATCCTGGTTTCAAGAAAGCACAAAAAGAATTGTTTGATCATTTGTTTGCTGGGGTCGTGAACCACTATGACATCCTTGAAAACCATATCAAGAAACACATCGACCGTCCAATGGAAGAGTTGTCACCGGTTGAATATGGCGCCCTACTCATTGCCGCATTTGAATTAGCTCAAGATATCAGCGTACCGTTCAAGGTAGCCATCAATGAAGCTGTAGAACTTGCTAAAGTATTTGGTGGCACAGATGGCCACAAATATGTGAATGGTGTTCTAGATAAGTTGGCCCAAGAACTCAGACCTCACGAGATGCCGCGCTGATAGTGCTAAAGCGCTAAGGGCATGCTAGCTCTAGAGATAGAGCTCTAAATAACTAAAATTAATTAAGGCTTTGACCCAAGCTAGCAACTCTCAAAGCAGCAGCTTGTCTTAAACGGTTTCTTTCAGCCAAGACCTTCTCGCCATAACCACCATCGTTAATAAAGATGGATGAGGCGCCCACATACAAACGCAATCCAGCGTGCAGTGAACCGCCCTTGGCGATGTATTCGCGAAGAATCAAAGAACCTACACGCATATTAGCGTCTGGATCCAAGGCAGCTTCATGACCGCCAAATAATTCAAACTTCTCTACGTGAACCCGAGTCATCACTTGCATCAGACCCTGGGCACCCTTTTTGCTCTCGGCCAAAGGATTAAAACTTGACTCTACAGCGGTGACAGCCAAAATCAAGGTTGGATCAAGACCCACCTCACGACTCACCACCATGGCCTTATCAACAAAGTCCAAACTGGCTGAATGAGCGATCTTGTATTTATTAGATATATAGGAGGCAACCGCTTGACGCTCTGCTCCAGACCTCAGGATTTTTGCATCCAAGGCTTCGGCATCGACCAAGCTTGTTGGGATCTTGGCTGCTTGAGGAGCCACAGAAGGAACAGGGTCAAAACTGTTTTGGAATATTTGGTAAGCCTCTGCTGGGATCAGCCAAGAAGCCAATTCAACGCGCAAAGGCTGGTTCATCCACAGGGCCAACACCATGAAGGAAGCCAAGACGCCCAGGGAGCTCATCACGCCCTTCATCTTAGCTTTGGCCACAGACAACAAGTTAACTGGCGCAGAGCTGGCTCTGTCCTGTATGCCTGTGATAACCATCTTCAAAGTATTTGTATTCATTTTCACCTTCTTAAAAAGTGTTTCGTTCACTGATTCAAACCAAGGATCAAACCAAGCCCTGAAATTTGTGCACTGCAACATCTCTTTGAGTTGATGCATATTAGGAAAGGTTATATACACTGTCAAGCATATAGAAAATTATTTACACTATTTTTAGTTATTAAAAGACTGTATAAAGCATCATACCCCCTGTGGATAAGGTGGGTGACCCATTGACCGATAAGGGTAAATTTTATGTTAGCGGTCACTAATTTTATATTCTGAAAAAACTACATTTAGTGGTTTTTTTTGAATAAAAACCATAGATTGATTCAACATTCTTCAAATATTAGGGTTTTAACTTATCTTTAAAGGTGTCATTCAGCAGAGATACTTATTGAAGAACCAAAGATTTATCTATTGAAGAAGGACTCATTAAGTTAGGGCAAAATCGAGTCCTATGACAAACGAACTCTTTGAAGTAAACAACCCAGCCAATCAAGAAATCATTGCTCAGGTCCCTAATATGACCCCAGCGGATGCCTTGCGAGCAGTTGATAAAGCGCATGCAGCACTTCCTGCCTGGAAATCAAGAACTGGCAAAGACAGAGCACAACTATTAAGACGCTGGTTTGAACTCATGAACCGCGATGCTGATCGCTTAGCCCGCCTGATGACTGAAGAACAAGGCAAAGCATTGATGGAAGCCAAAGGTGAGGTCACTTACGCGGCTTCATTCATTGAGTGGTTTGCTGAAGAAGCCAAACGCGTGATGGGAGCTATTCCTGCCAGCCCTTGGTCTGATAAACGCATGATGGTGCTCAAGCAAGCCATTGGGGTCTGCGTTTCGATCACTCCGTGGAACTTCCCTTTGGCCATGATTACCCGTAAAGTGGCCCCAGCCATTGCTGCAGGCTGCACGATTGTGATCAAGCCGGCTGAACAAACCCCTTTATCAGCCCTGGCACTGGCAGAACTCGCCAAAGAAGCCGGGATCCCGGATGGCGTCATCAATATCGTGACGGCCGATGCAAAAAATTCAGTAGCGATTGGCAAAGTTCTTTGCGACTCTCCTTTGGTTCGCCATCTCTCTTTCACAGGCTCAACCCCAGTTGGCAGAATCTTGATGGAGCAATGCGCCCCCACTATTAAGAAGGTGGCTCTAGAACTGGGTGGCCATGCCCCCTTCATTGTGTTTGAAGACGCTGATTTAGATGCAGCGGTCAGTGGCGCGATGCAATCCAAATACCGCAATGCCGGCCAAACCTGTGTTTGCACCAACCGTTTTTACGTTCACGAAAGCTTGCATGATGCATTCGTGGAAAAACTGGCTCAAGCCAGCAAACGTTTGGTCATTGGCCCAGGATTAGACAAAGGCGTTCAATTAGGTCCATTGATTGATCAACAAGCCATCGATAAGGTTGAGCAACACGTTCAAGATGCGGTCGCAAAAGGCGCCCGCGTGATGACTGGTGGCAAGCGCCACACATTGGGCGGCACCTTTTACGAACCGACTGTTTTAGCCGGCGTTAAAAAAGGCATGTTGATCACCGAGGAAGAAACCTTTGGTCCAGTGGCCGCCGTGATTCCATTCACATCAGAGTCAGAAGTGATTCAGATGGCCAATGACAGCGAGTTCGGCCTGGCTTCCTATTTTTACAGCAAAGATATCAGTCGCATTTGGAGAGTCGCTGAAGCATTGGAGTTTGGTATGGTCGGCGTGAACACTGGCACCATCTCAAATGAAGTGGCACCATTTGGAGGTGTTAAACAATCAGGCCTTGGTAGAGAAGGCAGCGTCTGGGGAATGGATGAGTACTTAGAATTGAAGTACGTTTGCTTGGGACTTTAGTTATAGATCTAACTCAAGGCTTAGCTGAAGCAAAGCAAACCATTAGAAACAAGATTTTTATACTTTCTTGAACACCAAATCCCAAACCCCGTGCCCAAGACGAATCCCGCGATTCTCAAACTTGGTCACTGGGCGGTAAGTCGGACGTTCTGCATACCCACCTGCTAAGACACCCGTATTCACCAAAGTAGGTTCTGCAGATAACACTTCCATCATCTGCTCAGCATATTCTTGCCAATCGGTGGCCAAGTGCCAATAGCCCCCTGGTTTAATCCTGCCACTTAATAGCGATACAAATTCTGGCTGAATCAAACGACGCTTGTTATGGCGTTTTTTATGCCACGGATCTGGAAAGTAAACATGAACGCCATCTAAAAAAGATACTGGGATCATGTTTTCAACAACCTCTACTGCATCATGGCGCATGAGTCTTAAATTAGTGAGCCCTTGCTCACCTATTAACTTAAGTAATGCGCCCACTCCTGGCTCATGAACCTCGATGGCCAGAAAATCATCAGCTGGTCTAGCCGCAGCAATCTTGGCGGTGGTCTCACCCATGCCAAAACCTATTTCAAGGATTTTGGGTCTTGGCGTTTCACTTGAATCAGCTTGATCAGCAGAATTGGATTTAAAACTTTTATCCCAATCAATGGCTTGACCAGTGAAGGGTAGTAAAAATTCAGGGCCCAGAGTTTCAATGGCACGCGCTTGACCAGGAGTCAAACGACCGGTGCGCAAGACAAAAGACTTGATGCGATGCAAGTAATGCTTAGAGTCCCTAGAGTCACTAAAGTCCTTGGGCTCTTTAGCAAAAGCTTCTTTGGCTTGCTCAAAAGTTTGATGTAAACGCGGAGATTCTGAATTCTTTTCTGACATGCGCTTATTTTAATCTCCCAAGCTACATCGCCTTCCATCCTCACCCCAAGGCCAATCTCATTCCCTATAGAGCTAATGATTTATACTTATGACAATTATTAGAGATTTGTCATATTTTGTTTAAAAAGAAAAAACCGCGTCCTGAAGGAATGGAGAGCTTTGATACCTTGGTAGGTAAGAGCTCAGTGATTCATGGTCGTATGACTGTACATGACAGCCTGCGGATTGATGGCAAAGTATTCGGCAATCTAGAGCCGGCAGACAAATACCCTTGCTCGATCGCTGTTGGTCCAAGCGGCGTTGTCACAGGAAACATTCACTGCAATAAAGCATATATCGCAGGCAAAGTGATCGGTAATATATTCGCTAAAGAATTAATCGTGCTGTCTGATTGCGCTGTGGTTCATGGTGATATCAGTGCTGAAGCATTCACAATCGCCAGTGGCGCAGTGATTGAAGGCACGATGTTGCAAGCCAACCGCAAAGTTAGAAACCCACAATCAAATCAGCTTCGCTCGACTATCAGTTCAAGCAGCGTGACCTCTATTCAAAACTAATGTGACCACTGGACAACGCCTGTCCAAGCAGTTAGCAAAACTAAAACACCAAAAATAATTCGGTACCAAGCAAAGATTCTAAAGTCATGGGTGGCCACATAACGGATCAACCAACGGATACACACAAAAGCAGACACAAAAGAAACTGCGAAGCCAATGCCCAAGGTAGGACCAAAAGTGCTCCATGAGGCATCACCCAAAACATGACGCAACTTGATTAGTTCATAGAGTGTTGCGCCCGCAATCACTGGAATGGCCAAGAAGAAAGAAAACTCTGTGGCAACTTTTCTTGGTAACCCAAACAACATGCCACCAATGATAGTTGCACCAGAACGAGAAGTTCCTGGAATCAAAGCAGCACATTGCGCCAAACCAATCTTCAATGCGTCACGCCAATTGAGATCATCGACACTATCGATGTCGCGAGAAATCAATACGCCATTACCTACTTCAGACTCTAACTTCTTTTGACGAGCCTCTGCCCAAAAAATAATGAAGCCACCCACAATGAATGCTGTGGCCACAGGAATCGGAGAAAACAATGCGCTTTTAATATATTTGCCAAATAACAAGGCCAAGACAATCGCTGGAATGGTGGCGATGATCACATTCACAGCAAAACGTTGTGATGCTCTTCTTGAAGCAATACCAGTGACCACACTGATGAGTTTTTGACGGTACTCCCAACACACTGCCAAGATTGCGCCAAACTGAATGATGACTTCGAAAGCCTTGCCTTTATCGTCATTGAAATCCAATAGGTCACCCACCAAAATCAAATGGCCTGTCGATGAAATCGGCAAGAACTCAGTAAAACCCTCTACCAAGCCCAAGATGACTGCTTTAAGAATTAAATAGATATCCATGGTGTGATGATAAGTCTTTCAATAAAAGGGGGATAAAAATTCAAAGTTATAAAAAATAATTAACACCATTTTGATCATGCAGAAAGTTGGCTCAACCATGGTGCAGCTCTTGCTATTTGGATGGATCCTCGCTGCTCTTCCTGACGAATATTTTTAACCAATTGCACAGCTTTTGCATTTGGAAATTGATTTGAAAATTTCACAAGTGCTGGTGAAAGACTTGAATCGGACAACTTGCATTCGATCAAATGGGTCAATGCTTGCTCTTGACTGATCGCAAAATCAACCTCTGCTTCATCTTTTGTTCGAATGTAATGCAGACCACTAGAAACCCCCTGCGAATCCTCTTGAAAATGCACTTGCTTTTGCAACATCGAAGCGACCGCATTTTCAAATTGAATACCAGCACCACCCCTCACAAAAGCATTGTCATAAAAATATACTTTAGGTGCTTTCAATAAAGATCTAGCCACATTGCTATGCCAAGGATGAATCACAAACACAATGAATAAAGCCTCTAAAATATCGAGATATTTCTTCAATGTGGGTTGAGTCACTGATAAGTCTCTTGCCAGCGATGCCAATGACAAGGGTGAGCCCACACGGTCCCTTAACATTTCAACGAATAAACGCATCGTATTAACTTCTTGTATTCGAGAAAACTCCAAAATATCTTCTCGTATCAAATCGGTGAAATATTGCTGCCGCCAACGATTGGCATCACTGTCAGTTTCTGCCAAACAGGGTTCAGGGAATCCACCTCGAATCAATAAATGATCCAAGGCCTGATCAGCATTCATACCTCCAAAGTCAACCAACTCTTTAACTGAAATAGGATGCAAGCGCCATGAAAAATATCGGCCAGCCAATGACTCACCAGACTGTCTGAAGGTTTCCATTCTGGCGCTGCCTGTGATCAATATTTTTTGCGCTGGGGTATTGGTATTAGCAATTTGAGCCAGTCGACTATCAGCAATCCCTTTAAGCCAAATTTTCCAATTAGGCATTTTATGAATTTCATCAAAAATCAAAAGTGGCACTTGCTGGCTCCATGAACCATCTTGCAAAATACGTCGATCACTGGAGATATCCCAATTGAGATACTGAAAAGAATCTTTTTCAGTCAACAATTGTCTAGACAAAGTTGTTTTACCGACCTGGCGAGGGCCCGTCAGTATCACTAACTTTTTATCAAGGTCATTGGCAATTTGCTGATCTAAATATCTTTTCATCCGACTATTTTAAAGTACTTTTTAATTTAGTCGCGACTATTTTAAAAAGTACTTTAAAATAGTCGGTTAATTTATCAGCCTGAATTAAGAATATATCTATATAAATCAATAATTTAAATAAAAAATATTCAATGATGCAAACTCAGGGTAACTTTACTGTTGATCCATAAAGTCATCAGTTACTAAGGGTCCATTTAGAAAAAAGCTATCCCAGGTCTTTGCAATGGGGGTAATGATTATTTCTTGACCAAGAGTACGTACAGATACTTTCTTGAGGTCACTAGGCAATCGTGCCTCATCAGGAATTTCAATTAATTGAGACTTTTTACTGGTATGCACAGTTGCAAACACTATAGGCATGAGACTACTTTAGAGAAGATAAGAACACCAAATGATACTCATGCCTAGAAGAGGAAAATCTAAATTGTGCGTTTACTCGTATCTCAAAGCCTGTATTGGCTGCATCGATGATGCTTTGCGCGCAGGATAGTAGCCAAAGAAAATACCAATCACCGCAGAAAAGCCCACAGCCAAAATAATCGATAAAACAGAAAGTTGCACAGGCCACTCAGCTAACTCAGCCACCAACCAAGTTCCCAAACTACCTAATAGGATTCCGAGCACTCCACCAATGGTTGACAGTGTGATGGCCTCCACCAAGAATTGCGACAAGATATCCTTGCTTCTGGCACCAACAGCCAAACGTAAACCGATTTCTCGAGTTCTTTCTGTGACCGAGACCAACATGATGTTCATGATGCCAATACCACCCACCAATAAACTCACCGATGCAACGGCTGCCAAAAGGATGGCCATCACTTTGCTGGCAGCTTCTTGAGCCTGTAGTATTTCTGTCAAATTACGCAAAGAAAAATCATCAGGCGTATTGCCTGTTAATCGATGTCGCTGACGCAATAACTCTCTAACTTTATCTTCAGCTTCTTTCATATCAGCGCCATCTTTGGCTTTGATAAAAATAGAGCTGACTCGACCAATGCGTCCCTGTAAAGCACCAAAAATTTTATTGCGTGCAGTCGTCAAAGGAATGATGACGATGTCATCTTGATCCTGACCCATCATGCTTTGACCTTTGCGCTCTAGCAAGCCAATCACCGTGAAAGGCACACCGCGCACGCGAATAATTTGATCCACTGGATCACTATCACCAAATAATTCTCTAGCGACTGTTTGACCAATGATGGCGACCTTACCTGCACCAGACATCTCACCGGCTTCAAACAAACGACCACTGATAAGCGCCCAATCACGGGCCTCAAAATATTCTGGTGTGGTTCCAACAATCGAAGCCAACCAATTGGCGTTACCCCAAACAATTTGGCCGCTGCCTCTTTGGGTTGGAGCGGCGACTTGAATTTCTGCAATCTCTCGCATCACAGCCCAAGCGTCATCCTCCACCAATGTTTGCGCCGTGCCAGTTCCGCCTCGTACACCTGCGGTGGTTACTGATCCAGCCCACAGGATCATCAAGTTGGAACCAAGACCGGCAATTTGTTCTTTGACACGGGCTTGCGCCCCACTGCCCACCGCAATCATCACAATCACCGCTGCCACACCGATGATGATGCCGAGCATCGTCAAACCAGACCGTAATTTATTGACCTTGAGAGCTTGAAGAGCAATGGATAAATTCAAGACAGTCCTCCATGTGAACTGACTTTTTTGTTAGGACTGTCATCAATGACTTTGCCATCCTTGAATGTGATGGTGCGTGAGGCATAAGCTGCCACATCAGGCTCATGGGTCACAACAACCACTGTCATGCCTTGCTGATTAAGTTGCGTTAAGAGCGCCATCACCTCGGCACTAGTTTTAGAGTCCAATGCCCCCGTAGGCTCATCAGCCAAAATCAAATCAGGATCATTGACCAAGGCTCTAGCAATGGCCACACGCTGCTGTTGACCACCAGAGAGTTGCGCGGGAGTGTTCAGTAAACGTTCACTCAAACCCACTTGCTCTAAACGTTGCTTGGCATGTTCGTAACGCTGCTCTTTGCTCAAACCTGCGAGAGGACCGACTCTGGCATACAACAATGGCAAAGCAACGTTTTCAAGGGCTGAAGTTCTGGCCAATAAATTGAATTGCTGAAAAATAAAACCAATCCGACGATTGCGTAAATCAGCCAATTGATCCGCACTCATATTGGCCACATCCTCACCACCCAAATCATAGGAACCACAGCTCGGTTGATCTAAACAACCAATCATGTTCATGAAGGTTGATTTACCAGATCCTGAAGCCCCCACAATTGCAACAAACTCGCCCTGCTGAATGCTGACTGATACTCCATCTAAAGCATGAACGGTTTGCTCGCCAATCCCATAGGACTTCACAAGCTGATGAGTTTTGATCAAAGTCATGAAAGGATGAATGAAAAATTAGAACAGTCTTGGACCAGCCGGTCTTGCACCAGAAGACTTGGATGCACCGGTGATACCTGTGATGACCAAGTCACCTGACTTCAACTCAGTTTCCCCATTCTCAGAAGGCAATACCTCACTGGCATTGCCGTCACTCAGACCTAAGCGCACTGTTTTTTGCACCGGCTTATCTCTCAAACCTGATTGATCCAAAACCCATACCTTGCGAGTCATGACTCTAGGGCCTGCACCCATTGGTTTGGCTCCTGCCGGCTTATTAGCTGAATTAGCACCAGGGGATCCACCACCTGCTGGTCTAGACCCTGATTTATTGTCAGTAGCAGATTCCGTATTAGGCATCTTGAAACGCAAAGCTGCATTTGAAATCCGCAACACTTTTTCTTTTTGCTCAGTGATGATGGAGGTATTGGCTGTCATGCCCGGCAAAAGTTTCAAATCAGTATTTTGCGCACTCAATAAAACGGTGTAAGTGATGACGTTTTGCACATTGATGGGTGCCTTACGAACTTGCTTGACCTTGCTTTGGAACACCTTGCCCGGGAATGCATCAACCGTGAAGGTGGCTGTCATACCTTCAGTGATGCGACCAACATCAGATTCATCAATCGCTGTTTCAACTTGCATATCTGCTAAATCTTGCGCGATGATAAAAAGCTCTGGCGCCTGAAGGCTGGCTGCCACTGTTTGACCTCGCTCGACACTTCGCTTGACCACCACACCATCCACTGGCGAACGAATCACAGTGTCATCCAAAGCCTTCTTGGCCATGGTCAAGGAGGCTTTGGCACTTTTGTACGCGCTCAAGGTTTGATCAAGCGCCGCTGGAGAAATGAAATTCTTTTCAATCAAACGCTTGTTATTGTCATGATTGCGCTTAGCCAAGATGTAATTGGCCTCGGCCTGCTCAAAGCGTGCTTGCCACTCACGTGGATCGATGCGTGCAATCACCTGACCTTTTTTGACCACATCATTAAAGTCCACGTAAATCTCTTGAACCATGCCAGATACTTGCGTACCCACTTGCACAGATTTTACAGGATTCAATGTGCCACTCGCACTGATCGTTACCGCTAGAGGACCTTCTTCTAAAGCCACTGTTTTGTATTGCGGACCACCCCAACCAAACACTGATGCCAAAACTTTATAAACCAGCACCAACAACACAATCGCTATCAATGAAACAGTGACGCGACGCAACCAGATCTGAGTCTGAAATAAAGACCGAATCTTTGAGATAAAAGCTCTCAATGGTCGCAGAACTTTTTGTAAAAAACCGCTTTCTTCAATCTTCATGGCTGCTTGTCTCTGGTCAATATATTTCTGGGTGTTTTATGCTTATCTAGCTTAAGTATATGGTCAACTGACAATCTTTATCAGACCTAGATCAAAGCTGAGCTAAGTCAATGGTTTTTGGGGCCAAACAAAGGCTGAACAAGAGGTAGAGGTCTAATTTATCAAAGGAATACCATTCAGAAACTGCAAATCAGACTTTTTTGATGCAAAATGACATGATGAGATCAAAAAGCATGTCCCACACCCCTATTGCACTGGCAGTCGTCTTAGCCCTCGGTTCATCATGGAGCTCATCCAGCAGCGCCCAAAAAACTGCCATGGGCCCACCTCAAATGATGGCTGTGACTAACAAATCAGCAACAGCAACAAAGATTAGCAATTCAAGCACTCAAAATCCTGTTGGACCTACTGCTAATACAGAGACCTTGGATCTGTTAACTCTTTACCGGGAAGCTGCGTCAAACGATCAGATTTTCAACGCTGCTAAATACAGTTTCATGGCTGGCAAAGAAAAGCGTTGGCAAGGTCTTTCAGTCTTATTGCCACAAGTAGTTGGTACAGGCAATGAAACTAAAAATGATTTTTACAATCAACGTACCGGTAATCGCAGCAATGATTTAATGTCTAGAGGCTGGAATGTCAGGCTGACTCAACCAATATTTAATTGGGATAAGTTTGAGCAAGCTCGTCAAGGTAACCTGAACGCAACCATTGCGGAAGCCCAATACGCTGCCGCAGAACAAGATTTAGTGATACGTGTGACCGAGGCTTACTTCAATGTTTTGAACGCTGAAGATTCATTGAATTTAGCTAAAAACAAAAAAGTCTTGATTGGCGAACAATTAGAGCAAGCCAAACGTAACTTTGAGGTGGGTACAGCCACAATCACCGATACACATGAAGCACAATCACGTTATGACCTAGTGGTTGCTCAAGAACTGGCCGCTGAAGCGGACCTTGTGATCAAGCGAGGAGCCCTAGAACAGATCACTGGCAAACAAATCATTAGAGTGAAATCACTGAGCGACTCTGCACGAATCGAAACAGTGGCCAAAGATAGAAAAGCAAAACTTAAAAAAGGTGAAAAACCAAGCAAGGTAAATGTTAAAGACGCCTTAACTGTGGCACCCGGCCAAACCATGCAAGATTGGGTCAATCAAGCCAGTGATGTTAGCTACAACATCATTGCAAGCAAACTTTCTTATGATGTAGCGACCAAAGATACCAAACGTGCGTACGCTGGCCACACACCATCGGTCGATTTTGTATTACAACGTGGTTATGCAGATAATGAGAGCACCCTTCCTCAGGACGGAACTCTTTTTTCATCTAAAAGCTATTCAACTCAAGCCATCATTCAATTGACAGTGCCTCTCTTCTCAGGTGGTTACAACCAATCGGTGGTTCGAGAAAAATCTGCCTTGGCAAATAAAGCACTAGCCGACTTAGAAAACACTCGCCGCTCTGTCGCGCAAACTACACGCCAAGCGTATTTAGGATTCAACAATGGTTTGGCTCAAGTAAAAGCTTATGAAGCTGCTGAGATTTCAGCTCTGAGTGCCTTGGAATCTAATAAGCTTGGCTACGAAGTGGGGGTGCGCATCAACATCGATGTACTGAATGCTCAAGACACTTTGTTCACAACTCGCAGAGACTTGGCGAAGGCACGTTATGACACCATCTTGAATGGTCTCAAACTCAAAGCTCAAGCAGCAGTACTCAGCGATGAGGACCTGCAGGCTGTGAATGCTTTATTAAAATAAACACTTCGTCTGAAGTGTTTATTTTTTAACTTTCAACTTAGCAAACGCTTCAGCAAAAGCAGTATTACCCACTGGTGCAGATGAACCTTGCTGTCTTTGGCTCGAGGGTTTTGCTGAGCTCTTCGCTCCATTGTTATTAATTCTTTCACCAGCTTGTGAACGAGCCGCAGCACTTGATGGCGCAGAATCATTCAACTTCATTGTTAAGCCAATGCGACGGCGCCTCACATCCACCTCAAGCACCTTTACTTTAACCACTTGACCAGCTTTAACCACCTCATGAGGATCTTTGACAAACTTATCTGCCAGCGCAGAGACGTGCACCAAACCATCTTGATGGACACCAATGTCAATAAAAGCTCCAAACGCTGCCACGTTGGTCACAACGCCCTCTAATATCATGCCTGGAATCAATTGATTGATATCTTCCACGCCGTCTTCGAAGGTTGCCGTTTTAAATTCTGGTCGTGGATCACGACCAGGCTTTTCTAACTCAGCTAAAATATCCTTAATGGTGACAACACCAAATTTGTCATCCACCAGTTTTTGAATCACATCATTAGCAGCAACTTTCTTGAGCAATTCTTTGTTACCAATCACTTCAGTCACTGGTTGACCCAATTGCTTCAATATCTTCTCAACCAGCGTATAAGACTCAGGATGCACAGAAGATTGATCCAGTGGATTATCGCCACCGCTGATACGCAAAAATCCTGCGGCTTGCTCAAAGGCCTTATCACCTAAACGTGGCACTTCTTTCAAAGCCTCACGATTATTGAAGCGCCCCTTGCTATCTCTAAAAGCAACAATGTTTCTGGCTAAGCCAGCATTCAGACCAGAGACTTTAGATAGTAATGGCACTGATGCCGTATTCAGATCAACACCCACAGCATTCACGCAATCCTCTACAACAGCATCCAAAGTTCTAGATAGCTGAAATTGGTTCACATCATGCTGATACTGGCCCACACCTATCGCCTTAGGCTCAATCTTCACCAATTCCGCTAAGGGATCTTGCAAACGACGTGCAATCGACACAGCACCACGAAGTGATACATCTAGCTCCGGAAACTCCAGAGCAGCCAATTCAGAGGCAGAGTAGACAGAAGCACCAGCTTCAGAGACTACAATCATCTGCAAAGTATCTTGATCACCTTTTTTGACTGATAAAAGTTTCACCAAGTCTTTCACCAAGCGATCAGTCTCACGACTGGCAGTGCCATTACCAATGGCCACCAAAGACACCTTATGTTTGACACACAAAGCTCCTAAGACTGCCAAAGAACCATCCCAGTCTTTACGCGGTTCATGTGGATAAATCGTGGAAGTTTCTAGTAACTTACCTGTGGCATCAACCACAGCCACTTTACAGCCCGTTCTAATCCCTGGGTCAACCCCCATCACCACTTTTGGGCCAGCAGGAGCAGCCAATAAAAGTTCGTGGAGGTTGCGTGCAAAAACTTTGATCGCCTCTGTCTCAGCAGCTTCGCGCAATTGTGTGAACAATGCCATCTCTAACGACAAAGACGTTTTTACACGCCATGTCCAACGGCACACCTCTGCTAACCACTTATCCGCTGAACGCCCCAATGACTCAATGCCCACATGCTTGGCGATCATCACTTCGCAAGGATGAGGCACCAATGCTTCTTGAGAATCTTCTAAAGACAACTTGAGTTGCAATACTCCTAACTGACGTCCTCTAAAAAGAGCCAAGGCACGGTGTGAAGGCACCAAACGAACCGGCTCAGAGTAAGCGTAGTAATCACGGAACTTTTCCTCTTCTGCCATCTCTTTGCCATCAACAACTTTGGATGTCATCAAACCTTGTGACCACAAGAAGTCACGAAGCTTGGCTAGCAAAGACGCCATCTCAGAAAACTCTTCAGCCAAAATATCTCTAGCACCATCCAAAGCTGTTTTAACATCGGGCACCAATGGTTTGCCACCATGGACACTCTCATCACCAGCCTGAGACTTTTTAATATCTTCAGCACTGAGAGCTGCATAGGCATCTGGATCAATATTGATGTATTTCACAGCTTCAACTTGAGGATCGAGAGTAGGATCGGCCATCAAAGCTCGAGCCAAAGGCTCTAATCCTGCTTCACGAGCGATCATAGCTTTGGTGCGGCGACGAGGCTTATAAGGTAAATAAAGATCTTCTAAAGCCTGCTTGGTATCGGCAGCCCCAATAGATGTCATCAAAGCATCGGTTAACTTACCTTGTTCATGAATTGATTTCAGAATCGCCGCACGACGCTCTTCGAGCTCACGCAAATACAGCAAACGTTCTTCAATATTGCGCAATTGAGTGTCATCCAAACCAGCTGTGACTTCTTTACGATAACGCGCAATGAAGGGAACTGTAGCCCCCTCATCCATCAAACCAACAGCCACCCCAATTTGCTGAGGTCGCACTTTCATTTCTGTGGCGATTAGGTTATTAATGCGCAAAGCAATCTGCTCTGCTGACTCAAGAATCAATTCAGACATATGAAGACTTTTTAATTATTTTTTTAACAGATGAGAAATTTTTGGCAAAAGATCTTTGGCAATCATTGAATTGCCATAATCTGAGTAATGATCTCCATAGCTATAAAGAAACTGGCCATCTTTGGAAATACTGCATTTATTGTTAGAAATATCGCAAATCAAGCTAGTAGGATCATAAACAATCAAACTTGGGTGTTTTTCTTGAAGAGTTTTTAACCACAAGCGATAACGCTCATTGGTATGCATATGTTGCTCATAAGTCATGCTACACAGTGGATTTTCTTTACGATATAAAAAATGATTTAAGAATTCACTTTTTGTAAGACCGCCACTAATACAACTCTTAGGGTCAGGGAATCCCGGATGATCCACCAATAACATCACTCGCTTACCTGCCTTCTCAAGCACTTGAATAGCGTTACTCACCCCCAGCAAGCCTTCATCAAAATGCGGGCTTGCATCCATCGCTTCCTTATCATAAACCTCACCAAGAAAAAATATGGAGCGTGTAGCAGGCACTAATAAAACAGCTTTGATATCTTTATTTTTGAGAAGTGCCTCAATCACGTACTCGCTTCTCTTGGCTTTACGTCCTTGCAAACGAGAAATATCTCCGGCCATAGGAGTCGCATTTCCAATCATCATCCATCTTGGCGCATCTTGGTTAACGGCTTCCCTGGCCAAACCATAAAAAATAGCCTCGCCCTTACTATCACCCCACACCGCATAAGTGGCTTTTTGATCCTTAGGGGTATAACAAGAATTCAGAATCAACTTTGCTTCTAGAGGAATTCCGCAATCATTGGCCCAACGGCCACGATCAGCACCTAGGGTAAGTGATGCTGGATCTGCATTCAGCATGCCTGTATGCCTAGACTTAACTCCTTTTGTTTTATAGACCGCCGCACCCGCCAAACAAATCACAAACATTAAAATTGATAAAAACCAAATCAATGAGCGCTTTTTATTTGAAGTCCGAATCGGTTTTTCAATGATGAAATAAGTCAAGCATGCCAAAACAATACTGACACCCACCAACACCCAGCGGACATTAACAGGAGGTGTTTCGGAGTAAATGATTCTGGCAAAAGATAGTAGTGGCCAATGCCATAAATACAAAGGAAAACTGATGAGGCCAACCCCAACCAATAAACGATTTGATAAGACGCTTTTATTAAAGATTGCTTCAGGTCCTGCAGCAATCAATAAACCAGAACCGAGCACAGGCAACAATGCCCACCAGCCTGGGAAAGATCGGCCCTCATTGATCACTACAAAACCAAGCATAATCAATATGAAGCCAAAGAAAGACAAAGCACTCTTATGACGCTGAATGATGGTCGCCAAAGAAGCTATGGGATGAATGGCTTGATACGCTAAAAAGGCACCGAGAGCCAATTCCCAAGAGCGACTGAAGGGAGAATAAAAAGTGCCGCTAGGATCAGCGCCAATCCGAACAATATTGAGCACGAATGACAGTAATGCCACTACGGCAATCATCCATAAAATACTCCAAGAACGCTTGGCAAACAAATAAAGCAATAGAGGCCAAACTATATAAAACTGCTCTTCAATGCCTAGTGACCAAAGATGCAATAAAGGCTTGGTATCTCCCGCCGCATCAAAATATCCAACCTCTTTCCAAAACATAAAATTGGCTATAAAGCCTGCGCCACCAGCCACATGCTTAGCAAGTGCGCGATACTCAACGGCTGTTAAAACGATCCAACCCAATACCAAACAAAATAACAAAACCACACTTAAAGCTGGGAAGATACGGCGCACACGACGCGCATAGAAAGTTTTAATACTGTAGCTATCCACCTGAATATCTTTCAACAAAATACTGGTGATCAAATAGCCAGAAATAACAAAAAAGATATCCACCCCAATAAAGCCGCCCGGCAATAAGTTGGGGAAAGCATGGAAGAGCACCACCGGCAAAATAGCCAAAGCACGTAAACCATCAATATCTGGGCGATAAGAAATTGAATGAAGATTTAACTGTGACGCCATAATTCTTTATCTTTCTTAAGCATAATTACTCAATCAAAGTCTTCGTAAATTAACTCATAGCTATATCAAAATTATTCAGCTCAAGAAAATATTGAAAGCCAATTCAATATTTTGAGTAAATTGTGGCAACCTGCTCGCATAAATTTTTATCTTAGAGAGGTAATGGCCTTCAGTTTTTAGACAGCAAATTAAAAAAGTTAACATCTAAAAGTTAGGCCGCGCTAACATGCCACCTAAATCAGAGTTGATGAAAAATTCTAAATACTTTTTCTACCAATACCAAAATACTTAAACCCCATCTGCAGCATCACATCAGGGTCATACAAATTTCTGCCATCAAAAATAGTAGGATCCCTAAATAGTTTTTTCATTTGATCAAAATTAGGGCTTCTATATGTTTTCCATTCGGTCACAATCACCAAACCATCTGAGTTAACCAGAGTGTCCATGAACTCATTTACCAATGAAAAATTTTTCATGAGTTCAGATTTATCAGCCATATCTTGAGACAAGATATGCAATGCTTCCTTACCTGCCACCGGATCATGTGCAACAACCCTAGCCCCAGCCAACAATAATTCACGAACAATAACTCTGCTTGGAGCTGCCCTCATATCATCTGTATTGGGTTTAAAAGCTAAACCCCACAATGCAAATGTTTTACCCCTCAAATCATTTCCATAGTGCTGTAATATTTTTCTAACCAACACTAATTTTTGCCGTTCATTGACTGATTCAACAGCATTTAAGATTTGCATATTGCAACCAAATTCTTTACCTGTTTTAGCAAGAGCTTGAACATCTTTGGGAAAACAACTTCCCCCATAACCTGTGCCAGCGTATAAAAAACCATACCCAATTCTTGAGTCAGACCCAATACCTTGACGCACCATCTCAATATCAGCCCCAGCAACATCAGCTAAATTAGCTAATTCATTCATAAATGAAATCCGAGTGGCTAACATTGCATTGGCCGCATATTTCGTTAACTCAGCGCTCTTAACATCCATAAACAAAATACGATTGCGGTTTCGATTAAAGGGCGCATACAACTTATTCATCGCCTCTTTAGCCTTCATACCGGAAGGTGTTGAATCATGACCAATAACAATTCGATCTGGCTTCATAAAATCATCAATAGCAGCACCCTCTTTTAAAAATTCGGGGTTTGATACGACAGAAAAATCTAAATCATCAGCCTGACGTAATTTCAGCTCAGACATCACCGTATCAGATACCTTATGCCCTGTACCCACTGGAACTGTTGACTTATTAACAATAATTTTAGGGCCATTCATGAAATGCCCAATATTTTTAGCTGCTGCTAGCACATACTTTAAATCTGCAGAACCATCTTCATCGGGAGGAGTACCAACAGCGATGAATTGAATATCACCATGGTGGACACTAGCTTTTACGTCCGTCGAAAAAATAAGACGCCCCAATTTACAATTTCTAGCGATAATTTCATCCAAACCAGGCTCATAAATAGGAATTTCGCCATTTGATAACAATGCAATCTTTTTTTCATCTAAATCAAGGCAAAAAACATCATTACCCATTTCAGATAAACACGCAGCTGTAACCAAGCCCACATAACCGCTACCGATAATTGTAATTTTCAAGTTAATCCTTATCTAGAATATCAATCAAACTCTTTAAGTTGCTA
>JACCDV010551428.1_pt1 | contig 34358 bp, 31 predicted proteins | sample 7446131 | NCBI WGS metagenome assembly JACCDV01 (sample SAMN15323448, study PRJNA562643) | freshwater metagenome | isolation source: river surface water | place: USA:Blue River Watershed | collected 2017-08-17
ACGTGATTACGCTCTTCTATATGTAACAGAAAGTGTTACCAATGAACCTTTGCCAGAAGTATTCCCAGCCCTAAAAGTAGAAACTAAACTTCTACCACGTTCAGTTAAGGGCACAGGTGTAGTAGCCTCCGGCTACCCGGCCACTGATCTTTTGAGAAACGGGGCCAATACTCCACTGCGACTCATCACCGCCAGCACTAGTGTTTCTGAGTTATATACCTTTGGTTCTAACTACGCTGATGTCTTTTCAATTAGAGGTAGTGCGGTAGGGGCAGAAGGAGCCTCGGGTGGACCAGTAGTGAGTAGTGACGGTGAAGTCATTGGTATGATCGTTACCCGTGGTGACGACACTATCGATGGAGCGGGGAGCCTTAGAGCCATCACCCTCTCTCATATTCATCGCACTATACAAGAAGAGACGGGATTCTCCTTAGAGAAAAATATTGGTGGCGATATTACCGCCAGAGCTGAAATATTTACAAATACCATCGCCCCCTTCCTCAGCTCTATCCTCTCTGAACAATTAAATTAAAAAACCGCCCTGGGAAAACCGGGGCGATTTTGTTTTAACACAATGTAAACATCAAACAGGCTTAGCGCCAATGATGTACGAGGTGTCGGAGTTGTAGGCCACGGTCAAATCAAAGTTTTGCGCCCCCATCATCACGATGACGGTAGCAATTTTTTGAACCTTACCGAGCACGTGCTTGGGAAACCTACCTTCAATGAGGCCGCCTCTGATGCTAACCTTGGCGAAGCGGAAACCCTGCAGATAGCGCTGCACCTGGCAGCCACTACCCTTACGGGTGTACATATCGATGAACTTCTCTGCCTCGGCCCGGGTGTGAACCACCCAGTTCGTCCCTCTCTTGAGAGGTTTGATGATCCAGGGAAGCTCAAACGTAACCCTTTGATGATCTTGTCCTCGGCTCATGATTTCGGTCTTGGGAGCCAACCGTTGGCCCATAACCATCTTCATAAACTTAGCTTGATCTGCCAAGATGTGACGAGTTTCTTCGGCTGCTTTTCGCTGTGCCTCAATCCGGCGTTGGTCTCTGTCTTTGAGACTATATTTTTTGTCTCCTTCTGACCCACTTTTTTGTTTAACTGCCAATTATCACTCCTTGTGCTTAATGAACTTATCGCCCCACTATTAGGGCTCCAATTTTCAGTCTGTCATATTACAAACCGAGCCAAAACCTAATAAAGGCCTTGGCTCGATGTGCAATCGCACCTCGAGATTTTATTTTGCTTCAGCTATTACCAGCTTAGCAAAATTTCGCAAAATATTGGCCGGGTTGGGGTCTTCTTTAAAGATCTCCTCTACCGCCACCCCTTCTGGTAAATAGCCTTTGGAATTTTTTACCCGGTCCATGATATCTTGATAACTCATCTCTGGATGGAACTGGGTGGTGTAGATATTATTTTTATAGCGTAAAGCTGATACCCGACAACCCTCTCCTCCATTCATCAAAAGTGTAGCTCCTTCTGGCACTCGATCTAAAGAATCTTTGTGACCGTAGTGCGCGAAAAAGCTCTCTGGGAGGTTAGTAAACAAGAAATAGTCATTTTTGTCAACCAACATCTTAACCTCGTGGGATTTGGTTTTTCTTTGCGTATCATCACACTTCACCTGTGCTCCAGCAAAAGCACCTAGGATTTGATGACCATAGCAGATACCGAGGGTCGGAATATCTTTATCAAAAAGATATTGAAATAAAGGCCTTAGTCTTCCTAGTAGCTCATATGAAATACGTCTAACTAAGTCACCTTCTGGACGATTGCCGTCGAAATCTAAATCGCCCGAACCACCCAGAATCACTCCCTGGTAAGGCTCCATAATCGTTTCAGGGAAATTCCAATCAATTGAAAAATCAAGGGCATCTTTAGTCTCAAGAATGACCATATCACCAAGTTCACGCTTTACGCTTTCTTTCTCTTGCCTAAGCGCCTTTGGATTAGTGCGAAATTGAATAAGAAGGATTTTGACTGACATAATTACTAAATTTTAAACGTTATTTTCTTCAACATCAAAGAAACAATCCTAATTTAGGACCTACATATAGTTAACAAAATAAAACAAGCAAACACGAAGTTTAACTTGAAAATATTCTGGAGAACAACAGATAAACCAATGAACTACACTTCTCTATTGAACCGGCACTTCTACCGCCCCATCCTCTGTTTCTACTTCATCAACTTCTTCCTCCTCACTAGTGGTTGAGGTGCTAGTAGTTCCGTTTTCTGAAGGCATCACTTCTTCAACCGGAGCGGCTGGCACAACCGGCTCAGCCACTACTTCTGGACTAATTTCATTAATACCAAGTAAGGCAGCTGCATCTTTTGTAATAGTGTGACCCTCTGCCATCACTGACTCAAGAGTAACGATATCAAGTGGTAATACAGCTAATAGCGCATTCACCTCCGCCACTGAAGTACTGGACACACCCAAAGCTAGAGTAACCTTCTCTTTAATATCACTATCTATAGCAGTAGTAGATGTAGAAAGTTTATCTTCAATAAGTCCATACAAAGCGGTAGTCTCAGCCAATTTTCTTTCTACTTCATTTTTACGCTCAGCCTCAGTAAGAGTCACCGGCACAATCTCTTCGACTGTTAGAGTAGCTCTAACGTCAATATTGGTCATAAAGACAATAAGCTTGTGTGTTTGTTCCAAAACAACCACCAACTCTTCTCTGGCCTTTATCTCTTCTTGCTCTTTGAGTCCTGTGGCCACAGATATTTTGCGCTCAACATCCTCCAAGCGACGCAATACATCAGCCTGCTCTTCAGCTGTAGCATTCTTTTTTATATTAGCTAAGAGCTCATAAGCACGAGTGGTCTCACGCTCAGTCTTAGCGATTAATTTATCAAAAGAAGGCAGATTACTATCAACAGCCACTTGCTCAACGGCTTTAGTGGCATCGATAACAACCCCTTCGATTAAACCAACAGATTCATTATCGGCAGCAAAACCGCCGTCGTTTTGAATTGAAGTGGTTTGCACCTCTAGAGCAGTAGTGAATTCAATAGCAGCTAAGGTAGCCTCGTCTTGGTCTGTTTGTTTCAAGACTTCAATCTCCTTTCTAGCATTATCAGTATGTTCTTTTACTGCCTTAGCCACCTCAACCTCAACCTCTTCAGTTAGTTTGCCCTTACTAGCCAAAATGCGCGCTTCGGCAATACGACGATTAAGAAGCTCAGTCTCCCAAACGACTTTTTCATACGAACTGAGAGTAAGCGAACCTCGTACGTCTTCATTAACCTGCTTTACGGCATAAAGAGCATCACCTGGGACTGACTGCTCAGCTACCAAAGAGATCATAAATACTAAAGCTACAGTTGCTACACTGCCATACTGAAACTTTTTCCAAGAAGCCGACTGAAAAAATGCGAAGGGACTAACCTCTACATAAGGAGTTGGCACACCCTCACTTAGAGGATGATACTCCATATATGAAACAACCCGCTCTCTAAGAGCTCGTTTTTCGGCTGCACTCAAGCGTACGCTTGAGGCCTTTGTATTAAATTGTTCGCTAAATCGTTTCATGTTTTTTTCTTTTGGCCACAGCCGCCTCTTCCCTCTTCTCAATCTTTGACCTGAGTAACTTCAGGGCGCGATGCAGTCTCACTGAGACCACATTTTCCGTTTCTTCAATTAGCTCAGCGATTTCTTTTGGTCCAAGACCATCTACAAATCTAAAAACTATGACTTCTTTATACTCATCAGGCAACTCTTCAACCAAAGCGAAAGCTTTTTTACCATCAATTGTGGCAGCTAAAGCTTCAACCGTGCTTTCAGACAGCTCGGGGAATGAACCCTCATCCACCCCCTCTTCAGAGAGCAAAGCATCGAGGGACAGTTCCCTTTGTTTGCGATACTCATCAATAATGAGGTTATTGAGTACTTTGTATAAAAATGAACGGTAGGAATCTATTTGATGCCCGGCTTTAACATACATCCAAACCTTGGTAAAAGTATCGTGAACAATATCAATTGATCTTTCACGGTTACTGATACGGATGGCGGCATGACGAAATAAGGCGTCGCTATAGTCCTCAAACGCTTTTAAAAAGCGTTCTTCTTGGCTCCCCCCTGTATCCGATGTTGAAGTACGAGTCGGCATATCGTAGGAACCATTATATACGTAGACGGCCTATTTAACGAATTCTTACCCACCAAAACACCTATAATAGCATTGACATGAGCAGAATAAATGGCCTGGTATAAAACCAGACCATTTATGTTACTTTTCTTTTATTTCATTTACCAAATCCGGCAAACTTTCAACCAAATAGTGATTTTTGTCTTTATGCTCAAAAACCTTAGCGCCTGGCCAAGCCTGGCGGTATAGGCCAAGGGCCGAGAAATCCACCACAAAGTCATCTGTGGAGTGAAATAGGGTTATTTTTTCTAATTTATTAGCCACGGCTGGCAGAATCGCTGGATCAAACTGAAAGGTTCCACAATCGTTACCCTTCCCGTCATCATAAGTGCCGCAAGGCGCCGCCAATAATATGAGCTTCCTGATCTTAAATGGAACCTCGTTTTCCGCTAAATATTTGGCCAAAAACATGCCACCAAGCGACCATCCTACCAATATCACTCCATCTTTTAGGTACAAAAAGTGTCTTTCGAACCAAATACTCCACTCTTGATATGAAGCATTTACCTTATTTGGCATAGTTGGTGCAAAAACCTCATAGTCTGAACCCAAATCCTCAGCCAGGGTAGCACTCCAGAATACTTTAGCTTCTTTGCCAGGCAAGTTGCGGAGGGATGTGGTTCGTAAATAGCTTAAATAATCCTCATAGTTGGAAAACGCATCACCACCATGAACATATAAAACCTGCTGCTTCATAAGCTAAAACCAGTCCTTTTTCTTAAATAGAGCTACCAAAACCGCTAAAATAACTACGTTAAACACCAAAATTCCATAAAAAGTATATTTTCCATCTTTAAATGGTAGGTCCACGTTCATACCGTAAAGTGAGGCAATCACAAGCGGAACGGTGAGCAAGATAGTTAAAACCGTGAGCACACTAAGGGAGGTGTTGAGCTTACTGGTCATAATCGCCTCAGTTGAACTGCGAATATTTTGAATAGTCTTCAAAACCGAACGAGCAGAATTAACCACCTGTCCGTTAGCAATCACCAAGTCCTGCATTTCCTCTACATCCTCATTAAAAAGCTGCATGTAGCTACCAGAGGTAATCTGTTGGAGTCCGGTGTTGGTAGGCAAAAGGGCATCAATCATGTTGTTTAGCACGTTTTCATACTGTACTAAACGCTCAATCTCCTTGGTACCAATACTTTGAATGCGTACTCGGTCTTTGTGTACGTTCTTTCTAAGACGAAGCAACTCACGGTCAAAAGCCAGGGTGATGGTATCCATTATCTTAATGAAGAACTTAGCTTTTTGGGTGGTATAAACCTCTTCCTCTCCAGCAATCATCTTCTTAAAGAGTGGTAGTTCTTTTGGACTAATGGTGATAACAAAGCTCTCCCCCACAATTATCAAGAGTGGCGCAGTAGAGTTTTCTTGCTGCTCACCACGAAGTGGGTAACGAGTGAAGAAATAAGTAGCACCCTGACTCCGCTCGAGGCGTGGCACCTCATACGGGTCACGAGCGTCTTCAATAACGTCCTCGTTTAATGAAAAAGTCTTGGTTAGAGCCACCAACTCTTCCTCGCTAGGATTCACAACATTAACCCACACACCAGTACGGGGCTCAGCCAGCTCTTTTACCTCTTCGTCTTTAATAGTACGAAAGTAGTAAGTAATCATGGCGCCATTGTGCCTCTACTACCCTTATTTTGCAACCTGTGGAGAAAACACTAACGACCCTGATTGAGTTTAGTGAAGGTAGACATATAAAGCATAAGCTGACTTCTAAAGTCTGCATTCTTTTGATTTCTCTCAACCATAACCTGTAAGAGATCAGCAATTTCGGGACGATTCAAAACATTATTCCAAGCTCGCACCTTAGAATAATGCTCATCGAAAAATAAATTCCTGTCTTTACTTTCTGCAACTAGTCTATCTAAGTATTGTAGTTCGGCCTGAACACAGTAAGTGAATTCAAGTACAGACAAGTCACCTATTGTACCCATAGCTGACTTATCACCCTGTAAGGCCTTGTTAACAAAAGAATTATCAATTGAAATAACAGCCTGTGGACCACCAATAACATAGCCAGGTTTATTTGGTTCAGAAGATTCTTCTGAACTAATATAGTATTTCATTAAAAATAACCTTTCAGCATCTCTAAAGTAAACATCGTTTCTTTGGGTTCTAGCCTCGTGTAAGCCACCAGATTTTAGCCACCCAGACAACTCACGAGCCTTACTTGAATTAATTGTTGCTAGTCTATCTGAATAACCTCGGGCACGCCTGACTTTAGCCTCAAAGCCAACCGGCCTAACTTCGCCAGCACCCTCAAATTGCCTGATACGGCCTTTAATATCTTGTTGATTTGTAGTTACATCAATAGCGGCCAGCGATTGGATGTTAGAATTTCTCGGTTCTAGAAGCAGGTCAGCTCCATGGAAATAATCATCGTAGGCACTAGTTGGACACAATCTGAAGTGTTTACTTATTTCATTATCTTTTAACCCAGAAAACACCAAAGCCTCAGCCTTCTTTCCTAGCATTTCTTCTGCATTTGAATTACAAACTTCGCCGAAATTCCTTGTTCTTTCCATATCGGCATCATATTCAGAATATAAATCAGCAAAGTTATCTCTCGGGTTTATTCGGCTAGATTCATAACGACTTAAAAATTTATCTGTAGTCTCTGCTGACTTAAAACTTTCCATATATTTTAATTATACATTATCAATCAAAACTTTCTTTACTAAATCAATCTCGCCGTTTACTACATCTACATCTATAATTTCATTAAGATTGAACCAACCAAACTGATCGTGCTCATTACTCAATGCCACCTCCCCGCCCTGATATTCGCATGAGTAATATAGCCTTATAATATGGCACTTTTCACCTTTAATTACTGGGAAGTTTTCTATCGTACCAATCACTGCACCGGACTTAACTATAAGACCAGATTCCTCCATCACTTCCCTATCTAAACCCTCTAAAATAGCCTCATCATCGTGAATACGCCCACCTGGCACACCCCACTTCCCTTTATTAGTACCTTCATCATAAGCAGCTTCTCTGAGCAGTAAAACCTTTCCATTATTTACAATCAAAGCCTTAGCCGCCACAAACAGTTTCATATGAAACTATTATACAGAACTGTGTAAACACTCGCATTTTTTGAAAAACGGTGGTATTATCTTGCCACAAATCTAAGCCCAGCTTATTTTTGCACAATATAAAACCGTCTGAGATGTTGGCATCAAACTTTCATCTTTTAGATTATCATCGGGGTGTAGCATAGTGGTAGTGTACGCGGTTTGGGACCGTGTGGTCCGGGTTCGATTCCCGGCTCCCCGACAAAATGAAAAAAGTTCAGGTTTACCTGAGCTTTTTTCGTTTTGTGGCCGGGATCGAATAGCTTTTGAGGTATTTTGGAGCTTGCGAACAAAATAGCCAAAAGGTGTACTGAACTCGTAGAGTTCGATTCCCGGCTCTCCGACAAATAAAAGACGGCTTTAGGCCGTTTTTTGTTTGTTGAGGGGGCAGTGAGCAAAGAGTTTTGCTCACGTCGGTAATCGAACGCCGGAGCGATGCCGCAGGCAAGCGAGGCGTGTCCCGCAGCTCTTATGAGCGGAGCGAATTAGAGACCGTCAGGACGATTCCCGGCTCTCCGACAAAAAATAAAACAGTTAAGGAAAACCTGAACTGTTTTATTTTGTTCACAATATCAATCCATAAGCATTCAGCTTATAGCACAATGATAAATTTACGTATTACTAATTATATGATTGTTTACCTAGTCAAAATTACCAAACATTCGATGTGTTATTTCACATGAAACTACAATATACGTTTCACGTGGTACATTTCAGCCAGTTTCATGTGAAATGTCACAAAATAATGTTTTCAATGAACTTTACTGAAGCGAACTTTTCACATGAAACTATTCTTACCGCCAAAACATCGATCTGCCAGTTACCGGAATAATTGTTTTTAGCCAGCCATGATTCAATAGCTTTGCTTATTTTCTTTATTTTCCAATCGTGTACATTTTCCTCTGGCCTCCATGTACCACGTGAAACAGCATCATTTAACTCAGCTTTTGTTTCATATGAAACTGTTTTAACCTCTATAAAGTGAATTAAGTCCTTTTCACGTGCAACAATATCAATTTCACCCCACTTTTTGAGATAATTTCTATTTAAAATTTGAAAACCTTTAGTTCTTAGATAGCTAATTGCCAAATCTTCACCTAGTGATCCGGTGAGTTTATTATTTTGTTTTTTATTTAAATCTGGTTGCACGTGTAACATTATACACCCATGATAAATAGGTAATAAATACGTTTCACGTGGCACAAATAATAATTTATCCCCATTTATAAAGCCCAATTGTCTCTTCTGTCTGTCCTTTATCCACTTATGCCCTTAGTTATCCACTTTTTTGCACAGTCTAAGACCCTGTCCTTTATAAAAGACAAGGTTGTCTGATATGTTTGGGCTGAACGCGAATATGTCAGACTATATACCTTACTTTCTCTCTGGTGGTGCGATTCTCAACGTAAGCACAAACGGCAACGGCCCAAACGCTTTCGCATTTGGGCCGGCCGATTAAAAAGAATCGGTCACCAGTCACTAACTACAATTGTTCGCTTCGCTCCAATTCTAGTAAGTGCTGTCGACCCCGTCTCGCCGGCCCCAAAGGGGACCCCCGGCTCCGACTTTCGATTCTCCCAAGCCAGCACAAACGGCAACGGCCCAAACGCTTTCGCATTTGGGCCGGCCGATTTGTGCGGCTTGGGAGAATCGAACTCCCGACTTATCCTTGGCAAGGACATGTTATACCACTTAACCAAAACCGCTTATTTCCATTCTTTGTTGGCTAGCTTAATCCATAAATTAAGCTTCTTCTTCAAAATGGTACTGCCGATTATAGTATTACCAACGCCAAAATGCAACGTCTGTTTTGTGCTCAGACTTTCAACATAATGATTTTTATAAAATTGGGCAGGGGATAGGCCGACCTTCTTCGACCAATACTGCATACATGCCACCTCATCTAGATCTGGATAGAGAAGTAACCAAATATGAATTGAAGGCTTCTCAACCCCCAAAAACTGCATCACAAAGCGTATAAAGAGGCGATGGAGCTCGGGGCGGGTGCTGGCTAGACGCAATAATCTAGAGTGTGATAAATCTCCAACTGAGGTATAGAGAGCCAATCCAGACATAAAAAGCGGGTTAGTGCGGTAGTTTTGATATTCGATATGGGCCAGGCGCTCAGCTTCTTTATATTGTTTGTTTCTTTCGGTATTGCGAGCCTTATTAATAAGGAGCAAACGAGCTGAGTTTTCTTTAGCGGCTTTGCGCTTGTTTTCAGCCACAATACTTTGTGACTCTGGTAGGGGAGACAGCCATTTACTAGCGGTACCAACTGAGATGTTACAAATTTCAGCTATCTCACGATAAGAAAAACCGCGCTTTCTAAGGTTAATTGCTTGCTTATAAGCTTCCGCTTTGTAAGGTTTGGCAAAATCTGACATAGAATAGTTTGTATATTATATACTGTGTCAGGTGTTCATTTTTGAATTTTAAACAAGCTGATTGTGGGTAGGGGAGGCGGTAGGATTCGGTCAAGAGTTACAACTAGAATAATCCAACAAGAAACTTAACGGCGGGCCACATACCTTTCTTTCTCCCTGGTGGGTCGAAAGTAAGGTTGTGTCTGCATAAGTAAAATATAGTCGTGCTTCGCACTCCTTATTTCTACTTAACCCCAGCACGCTTGCCTCCGGCATCGCTGCGCCCTTCGAGTCCTGGACGTTAGAGCCGCAGGGCTCTAACTTAGGTGCACAAATAATAAAAGCCCCAAAATGGGGCTTTTATTATTTGTGCACCTACCAGGACTCGAACCCAGAATAACTGATCCGAAGTCAGTTGTGATATCCATTTCACTATAGGTGCAATTTAGCTATCATACGTTAAAAACGGGAAAAAGCAACGATATTCTGATACAATACGTGGGTGATTCCGCTATATAACATCCCTGTTTCCATAAAAAAAATCCACCACACTCTTACCGAAGCTGGTTTTGAGGCTTATTTGGTAGGGGGTTGTGTACGTGATCTTATTCTCGGAACTATTCCCAAAGATTGGGATCTCACTACCAATGCTGACCCTGAACAAATTCAGGCCCTTTTCCCAGACAGTTTTTGTAATAACGACTACGGAACTGTTGGTGTAAAAAATGAAGAGGAGGAAGATCCGCGGCTACAGGTTATTGAAGTGACACCATACCGAAGCGAAAGCGGTTATTCTGACGCTAGACGTCCTGATAGCGTTACTTTTGGGGTATCACTTGAAGAAGACCTGGCCAGACGAGACTTCACCATTAACGCCATTGCGTACGACCCCCAAAAAGAGGCGATTATTGACTTATTTAACGGACTCGAGGACCTAAAAGCTAAAAAGCTACGGGCGGTAGGGAAGGCTGACGAGAGATTTAATGAAGACGCCCTTAGAATGATGCGGGCGGTTAGATTGGCTGCCGAACTTGGCTTTACGATTGAGGCCGACACCATGTCTGGTATCAATCGAAATGCCGACCGAATTAAAATGGTAGCTGTAGAGCGTATCATGATTGAGTTTATCAAACTCATCAACTCCAAAGAGCCTATGCAGGGCATTGTATTCCTTGAAAAATTAGGCCTTTTAGAACACTTTTTACCAGAGCTGCTACCAACAATTGGCTGCGAGCAAGGTGGTATTCATGCTTATGATGTTTTTGAACACCTGCTGCGCACACTACAAGCTGCTGCCGACAAAGGTTACTCTACCGAAATACGCTTAGCCGCTCTATTTCACGACATTGCCAAGCCACAAACCAGACGAACTGGCGGTAAGAATAAGCACTACACTTTCTTCGGTCACGAAGTGGTGGGTGAGAGAATGACCAAAGAAATACTTCACCGCCTCCGTTACCCTAAAGATAAGTCCGAGATTATCACCAAACTAGTACGCTGGCACATGTTTTTCTCTGATCCAGAGCAAATTACACTCTCGGCCGTACGTCGCACGATCACCAGAGTAGGGGAGGACCAGATAGAAAACCTATTAAATCTTAGAGTTTGTGACCGTATTGGTACCGGACGACCAAAAGAGCAACCTTTTCGCTTTAGACAGTACAAAGCCATGGTGGATGAGGCTCTAAGGGACCCAATATCGGTAAAAATGCTTAAAATCAACGGTAATCGCATCATGGAATTAAGTGGTGAGAAACCGGGAAGGAAACTAGGCTTCATATTAAACGCCCTTCTAGAAGAAGCCTTGGTAAATCCTGATAAAAATAATACAGAATACCTTGAAAACAGAACGTTAGAGCTTCTAAAACTACCCGAGGAAGACCTTATAGCCCTGGCCGAAGCCGGAAAAGAGAAGCAGATTGAAGAAGAAAGGGCGGCCTTAAAAGCTATAGCCCGCGAACACAAAGTAGGATAAACATAGAAAAAACCGCTCAACTGAGCGGTTTTTTGCAGGCAGAGTGGTTCAAGAATCATTGTTCATTCCCTTTACGAACGGTCTGACCACAAAAGCGGCTATTCCAACTACCGTAATCAGAAAATATACGATGTCTTGCCACCAATTCAGGCCATTCCAGAACACCGGATTTAAAAACAGCCGAAGAGGATAAGAAACACAGGCAGAAATGATCAGGCTGTAAAGGAGCCAAGCCGCCCAATCTCTCCACGTATCTTTTTTACTCGGTTGATTCATGACAATCTCCTAAAAGAACACAATGTGGCCAATTTATCAAAATGCGGGTTACGCCGCAAGCATAAACCATAGTTACGCCTGAGAATGTTTCTAATAGTCGAAACTGAGTATATCTTTTTCATATACAAAAAAAGGCCTGAGGGGATCGAAAGCGAAGTGTTTCGCTTGCGGTCTCCTCAGACCTTTTGAGATATGTTCGAGCTTTATAATTTGAAGGATATTATAATCCTAGTTGGCGCCTACAAAATTGTAATGGCTAACCGAGTGCAAGCTCTACGTTGTAATTTTGAGAATGTTGGGAAATCAATTTCACTCACACAGGTTCCAGGGAGCCATCTATCTGCTCCAGTGAAAAGTGTCAGGAGACTTCCTCAACTTCTCTAGGGTGGGATTGTTATGAACGTTTTTTGAGTTTTTTTGGAGGTAATAAACTCTGTTTGTTTGGAAAGATCTCTTTAAGGGGTTCAACCAGAGTTCTCAGCTGAAAGTATTTCAGTGGAGAACTCTGGTCGTACCTGCTCGCCCTCTCTGGGCCTGCATATATACTATGTCCTTTACAAATATGTGTAAAGGACAGAGGTGTGTATTAGTGTGGAAAAGTGAAAAAAATTTGTCCTTTATAAAAGACACGGCGCTAAAAAAATTTTAAATAGCCAATATACACTTAAATTTCAACGTATTTTTAGACATTAATTCAATGTATTGACTCTTTTGAGAAGTGTGTTGTTTTGTTTAATACGTATTTACAAAAAAACCTCGACTGTTAGTCGAGGTTTGAAAGTTCGATGGAAACTGGGCAATGGTCTGATCCGTACACATCGTTATGAACCCTGGCCGACTTTAATAGAGGAGACAATTGCGGACTAAGTAGTATGTAGTCGATTCTCCAACCCACGTTTCTTTCTCTGGCCTGACCAAAGTGTGACCACCAGGTATAAGCCGCTTCAGTCGGGTGCAGTTGTCTAAAAGAGTCAACAAAGCCGCTTTGAGTAAAGGCAGAAAATCCGGTTCGCTCTTCCGTGGTAAATCCCTTCTTTCCTTTATTCTCCTTTGGCCTAGCCAGGTCAATCTCCTCGTGTGCAACATTAAAGTCGCCACAGAAAATTACCGGTTTTTTAGACTCCAAGGTATTCATATACTCCAAGAAGGCCGGGTCCCAGGACTGTCGCATCGAAATACGCGATAGGTCATCTTTGGCGTTTGGTGTATACACCGAAACTACAAAAAAGTGTTCAAATTCAAGGGTTATTACTCTACCTTCTTTGGTAGTATCGCCATATTTATCACCAAGATCGTACTTTTTGCTGATATTTTCTGGAAAACCTTCAATTACGTCCTCTGGGGCGTGTTTGGTAAATATTGCAGTTCCTGAATAGCCCTTTTTTTCGGCTGAAAACCAGTATTCTTCATAACCCTCAATATTGGCCTCCACCTGACTACGGTCCGCTTTGGTTTCTTGCAAGCACAGAATATCTGGCTGGTGCTTTTCCATAAAAGCTTGAAAATCACCCTTTTTTAGAACAGCTCTTAAACCATTAACATTCCAAGAATATATTTTCATAGGTATCCCAGTATAACCTCCTTTACTTAAACCCTCTAGGCTTCTTGCCAGTTACGGCTCTGTAGGCATACAATATATATGTGCCATAAAAAGCGGCGCCTTTAGCTTATCTAAACATTTAATATGGAAAACAATCTTGGTAATGAGGAACAGAACCAGCCAAACACCCCAATGACTCCAGTGGCATCAGCCACTCATAGTGAGGAAGAAAATTTGACTATAAACGAGCAGACTATTTTTGCCTCTCTTTCATACCTAAACATTTTGGTACTCATTCCGCTACTTACCAAAAAGCATGACCCTTTTATCCAGTACCACGTAAAGCAGGGTATTGTGCTACTTATACCTGAATTGGTGGTTTATGTAGCTGGGGGCATGTTCTATTTTATGTGGCCAGTTTGGAGCATTCTCAACCTAGGCTTTATTTGTCTAACAATCGTTGGAATCATTCACGCCCTAAGAAAAGAAGAAAAACCACTGCCGCTTATTGGGCAGTTTGCTAACAAAATCAATCTTTAGGTTTAGCCCTTGTGTTTTACTATGGGTGTGCTTTAATATCCACAGCGAAACCAACTCCTCCGCAGCAAGGTGTAAGCATTGATGAGGTGAAGTGACGTTTTGTGGTTAATCAAAAAATAAAGTAAAAAAATGACAGGAACAATTGTTCGCAAGCGCGATAATGGCTACGGATTTATCAAGCCAGATAACGGTGAGAAGGATGTATTCTTCCACGCACAGGCTATCGTAGACACAACTTTCGATGAGCTACAGGAAGGTGAGAAGGTTACCTTCGATGTTGAGCAGGGTCCAAAGGGTCCAGCAGCAACTAACGTACGCCGCGCAGCCTAACTACAACAAAAAACACCGCCCTTTGGGCGGTGTTTTTTGTTGTTTATTAAAAGCCATCGACTCATGTTTACAAGGTATACTGTTAGCATATGCTCTTCACCTACATTGTTCATCACTATATTTTGTGGCACTACACCACCGCCCTTGGCGAAATACTTCATCTAGCCAAAAACTTCATTTGGTTTTTTACAAACTTTTTTTCAATACCTGCACTACTCAAATCTTTATTCTCTCCCTGGAAGCGAATGACCGAAGGGAGGGGTAATCGTTTTAGTCTCGAAGACGTTGCTGGTTATCTGATTATCAATTTTCTTTCAAGGTTAGTTGGGGCCATTATGCGTCTCGCTATAATTTTGATTGGTCTATTATTTTTGATGGTCGTTGTTTTGATAACCATACTTACGTATATATTTTGGATTTTTGCCCCGGCCTTACTTTTAGTTTCTTTTTTATACGGTTTTGTTCTTATTTTCGCTTAATTTATTACACATATATATGTATACACTCTCTGATGACATTAAGCGTTACCAAGCTCCACGCTCGCTAACAAAATATATTAGCCGCCAAACACTTACCTTACTTCGGAAATTTTTCTTTATTATCACGGTGTTAGCACTTTTAATGGCCCTTTTTGGTTTTGTTGGTTTACCAGAGGAATACACCTCACTAAGCTTAGGGGTGGCGCTCATTGCTTTTGGACTTTGGCTAGAGCAGTTGATGATCTACAGTTACCATAATAGTTTTTACTTTTATGGACTAAACTCGATTTTGGGCTTAAGTGAAGAAAAGATTTCTGGTACCACCTATGAAGTAGCTGAGATTTTGATTGATAAAGAGGAAGACGTAACAAAAGCCTTTCTCACTTCTCGACTTGGTACAACAGTGATATTAAGAGCCGGCCTAGATATTAATACTTTAGATAATTACCTAAAAAGTGCGAGGCCGTTAATAAATGCCAACACCATATTACTACCTAAAGACTCAGTCTTTTCACTAATCACCCTTGGCCAATACCTGCTTAGGCAAGACCCAAGCTTTAGCGCTTTTATAAAGCAGTCAGGGCTGACCGCAACTGCCTTCATGGATAGTCTTAAGTGGGTAGTGCTATCACATCATCAAGAGAAAAAACAACAACGTTGGTGGGGTAAGGATAATTTATCAAAACACGAGGGAATTGGTCGAGAATGGTCTTATGGTGAGTCATATATTCTCGAGAAATATTCTCGAGACATTCGCACTAGTGCCATCTACTCAACCTTAACCACCGGTGACTCTGCCTTTGCTGAAGAAAAAATTAACGAGGTAGAGGTGGCTCTGGCTAAAGCCAAATCAGCCAATGTACTAGTGGTGGGTGAGGCTGGCGTTGGCAAGATAGATTTACTATTAGAAGTAGATAGGAGGCTACGGACAGGCAAGGCCTTAAACGCTATCTCCCATCTTCACCTCATAGTTCTGGATACCACCAGACTGTTTGCTACCCACAAAGACAAACAGGAGCTGGAGCTGACGCTGATAAATCTTTTTACTGAAGCTATTAATGCCGGTAACGTGGCAATAGTGATAGAGAACCTCAGCACCTTCCTAAGAGAAGCCGAGGCTCTCGGCGTCTTTATTCCAGAGTTACTTGATCCATTTTTGGCCAGCGACTCACTACATGTAGTAGCTACCGACACCCCAGGCGCCTACCACACTTATCTAGAACCAGTCGGGACTTTCACCAGACGTTTCTCTGAAGTACTGATCGATAAACCAGATCTAAGTAGTACCACCAGAGTCCTTGAGCAGGTAGCCCTAGCTACCGAACAAAAACTTCCGGTATTGTTTACCCATCCCGCCCTTAGTGCCATCACCACCAGTGCAGATCGCTATATAGTGGAAGGAAACATGCCGGATAAGGCCGTTCAACTTCTAACAGAAATTGCCACCAAGGCCAGTTCGGAGAATGTTGTCGTGATTAATACTGATTATGTTTTTAAAATAATTAGTGACAAGACCGGCGTACCTGTAGGACCAATAAGTACAGAGGAGCGAGACCTACTCCTAAACCTGGAAGAAAGATTACACGAACGAGTCATTGGGCAAGAAGCGGCTATCAGTGCTATCGCCAGAGCTATGCGCCGAGCCAGAGCCGGCATACAAGCAGCTGATAAACCAATTGGAACATTTTTGTTCCTAGGACCAAGCGGTGTCGGTAAGACCGAAACCGCCAAAGCTCTAGCCTATGTCTTCTTTGGCAGCGAAACCAACTTCACAAGATTTGATATGTCGGAGTTTAGTGGGGAAGAGGCTTTAGAGCGACTACTCGGTAACGGACAAGAAAGTGGTTTGCTACCCGACGAACTGAGAGAACGTCCATACTGTGTTTTACTCCTAGACGAATTTGAAAAAGCCAATCGCGCCGTACACGATTTATTCCTACAAATTTTAGACGAAGGGAAATTTACCGACGGCAGAGGTGAGTCAGTGAATGCGCGCAATACGATAGTCATCGCCACATCAAACGCCGGCAGTCAGCTAATCTTAAAAACCGTAGCCCAAAGACAAGAGTTGGCTACTCTCGAACAAGAAATAATTAACCACATCATCAAAGAAGGTATCTACCGACCGGAGTTGCTCAACCGCTTTGACAGCACCATCATCTTTGAACCACTCAACTTAGAGGAGCAAGGACAAGTGGCCGGACTGATGCTAAGGTCACTTTATACTAGAGTGCGCGAACAAGGTTATGAGCTCGTCATCAATAAGGACCTTATCGAGGTGTTAGTCAAAAAAGGTTACGACCCACAATTTGGAGCACGCCCAATGGGTCGTGTTATCCAAGATGTTATCGAAGAAAAAATTGCTACTCTAATTATTAGTAACGAAGTCACCAAAGGGTCAACCATCACCTTAAGGAAAGAAGACTTTACAGCTGATGAGCTAGCAGTCTAAAAATAAACCCCCGGGCTTTAGCTTGGGGGTTTATTAAAATTATTTTAGTGACAAAATTAACGTCCTGATTTTTTGCCGTGAAATTTTTTGTGTACCTCACGGAGGTGGGCATCAGTGACGTGAGTGTAAACCTGAGTAGTACCAATGTGAGCATGACCAAGGAGTGCTTGCACCGAGCGGAGGTCAGCGCCATTACTTAAGAGGTCGGTCGCAAAGCTGTGACGAATAACGTGTGGTGTAACTTTGCGAGTGATACCCGCTTCCGCCGCATAATGTTTTAGGAGTCTCTGTACAGTGCGAGGCGTCACTCTGGCATCGCTACCAAGGTGGGCTTTTTTGCCGTACCGGATAAAGAGAGCGTCGTCCATATCTTTGCGGGCATCCAGATAAGTACGTATCGAATCTTTAGCTTCAGCTGAGAGGAAAACCACCCGCACTTTATCTCCCTTACCACGGACCGAGAACTCGTCCCGACTCAAATCAACATCATCAATTGAGAGACCACACAACTCAGAGATACGTAGTCCGGTGGAGAAGAGTAACTCCAAAATGGCCCGATCTCTTTTTCCCTCTAAAGTATTTACCTTGGGAGCAGAGAGTAGTCTTCTGAGCTCGGCTTCTGAGATTAAATCTAAGGAACGCTCTGGGACTTTAGCGAGCTCAATACGTTCTGGGTTTAGTGAACCCACACCCCGTTTACGTAAATATTTGAGAAACGCCCTGAGGGCAATCAAATAATAGTTTTGCGTCCGCCGTTTCATAGGCTCCATTCGTCCACCCACCTTGGTTCCGTCTTGGCGATTCAGGTACAAACGAAATTCACGGACCTGTTCCTCAGTCAGATCCTTCGGGTCTTTTACTTTAGCAAAGGCAAAAAAGCGCTCTAAATAGCGATCGTAATTTTCTACAGTCTTTATGCTCCGTCCCCTCTCGATTTCGAGGTACTCAAGAAATTGCCGTTTCAGTTCCACCAAATTCATATCTAATAGTATACATCGTTTGTCCCGACACTGTTTTGACAGCCTGTAAAACATCCAGTCTGGCTTGCTTTTGCTGATTTTTTATGCTATAGTGTTTAGAACCTTCGCGGTTATTACTGCGAGCATCCTGTATGCACTTTCGTGCGTATCTAGTACAGAGTGCCGCTTCACACATATATATGTTAACAAAAAGAGTAAAAGAAAACGTACTTAAGGACTCACGTCGTCACGATAGTGACACTGGTTCGCCAGAGGCTCAGGTAGCCCTACTCACTCGTCAGATTGAGGAATTGTCTACTCACCTACGCAAGCACAAAAAAGACTTCCACTCACGTCGCGGTCTGCTTCAGATGGTGGCCGATCGTCGTAAGCACCTAAAGTATCTCGAGAAGAAAGATGAGAAGTCATACAATGCCCTCATCAAGAAGCTCGGTCTGAAGCGCTAACAAAAATGCTCCCTAGTGGAGCATTTTTTTGTTTCACGGTATAGTTAAACGCAGTTGTACATTTTTTATACAAAACCAAAAAATTTAAATAATAAATTTTATGAGTGTAATCAAACACCCCGACCAAAGAGTGGCGGTCTTAATCGACACCCAAAACCTTTATCACAGTGCCAAGAATTTATACAAGTCAAAAGTAAATTTTGGAGCTATTGTAAAAGCGGCGGTAAAAGATAGAAAGTTAATCCGCGCCCTGTCATACGTAGTTAATACTGAAAGTGGAGAGGAGAGTGCTTTCTTTGAAGCTCTCGAAAAAGTTGGTATCGAAATAAAAACTAAAGACTTACAAATTTTTTATGGTGGTGCCAAAAAAGCCGACTGGGATGTTGGCCTAGCCATCGACGCCATTAAGCTCTCACACAAAGTTGACGCTATCGTCTTAGCTTCTGGTGATGGTGATTTTATTCCAATGGTAGAGTATATCCAAAACCAAGGCTGCCAAGTTGAAGTCATCACCTTTGGTCGCTCCGCTTCAGCCAAGCTAAAAGAGACGGTCGACGACTTCATCGATCTAGACGAAAACCCAAGTGAATTTTTAATTGGCTATAAAGTCAATAAAAAGAAAAGTGGCTTGCGTAAACAATTGAACAAAATTGTTGGCACTGACACAGACAACCTCTAACAAAAAACCACCGCAACGCCTCTATGCGTCGCGGTGGTTTTTTTGTTAGACTGAAGTGTTATTAACGATTGGGGTAGGTAGGTAGATTTCAAAAAATTGAAATCTAAAACATACCCCAATCAAAATTGTATTGCATGAAAAAAAAGATATTTACAACCGACTTCGGTGGCCGAACTCTAACAGCAGAATTTAACGACCTCACCACCCACGCAAATGGCTCAGTGATGCTGACTTACGGTGAGACAGTTGTTCTAGTGACCGCCGTAATGGGCAGGGAACAAAATCTTAGTCTCCCATACTTTCCACTCTCAGTTGAGTTTGAAGAAAAATTTTATGCCGCCGGTGAAATACTAGGCAGTCGTTTTGTAAGACGTGAAGGCAAACCGAGTGATGAAGCTGTCTTATCAGCTCGAATTGTCGACCGCACCATTCGTCCACTCTTTGCAAGCCACCTTCGTATTGATGTACAGATTGTTGTTACTGTACTAGCTATTGGTGAAGACGATCCAGATATCTTGGGAGTTATCGGTGCCTCACTAGCTCTTGGTGTTTCTGATATTCCTTGGGCTGGCCCAGTTGGAGTAGTGCGACTGGCTCGCAAAAGTGGTGACGAAAAAATCTTGGTAAACCCGACTTACACCAACCGGGCTAATAATGATCTGGCGGTTGAGGTTTTGGCTTGTGGTAAAGGTGGCAACATTAATATGATTGAAACTGCGGCGAGCGAAGCTTCTGAAGATGAGATTGTTGACCTACTTTCACAAGCGGCCAAAATTCATACCGAATTAGAATCATGGCAAAACCAAATAATCAGTGAACTAGGTAAAACTAAGCGAGTATTTGAAAAGCCAGTTCTACCTGAAGCACTTTTATCACTTTATGAAAGTGCGTTTGCCAAAAGACTTTACGAAACACTATTTTCAGGACGAGCCGGCAAGGACCATATCTATGAACTCAAGGACGAATTTTTGAGTGCAGCCGCAAATACCGAAACGCCAATTGATAGCAAAATTGCTAGTGGCTTTTTTGAAGAAATGATTGACGAGGTATTGCACAACGGAGCTGTCAAAGAAGGGAAGCGCGCTGACGGACGTCCACTCGATGAGGTGCGTGAGCTTTATGCGCAGGCTGGTGGTATTTCACCAGTTCTTCATGGATCGGGTATCTTCTATCGTGGCGGAACTCATATCTTCACCGCCCTTACTTTAGGCGGACCAGAAGCAGCTCAGATTATTGACTCAATGGAAGAGCGAGATGGCAAAAAGCGCTTTATGCACCACTACAACTTCCCACCATTTTCTGTTGGCGAAACTGGCCGAGTCGGTGGCTTTAATAGACGTATGATTGGCCACGGCGCCTTGGCCGAAAAAGCCTTGGCCCCGATTATTCCTGACTCAAGTGTTTTTCCTTACACTATCCGTCTGGTATCCGAGACAATGTCTAGTAATGGCTCCAGCTCGATGGGTTCAGTCTGTGCCTCTACCCTGGCTTTAATGGACGGCGGAGTACCAATCAAAAAACCAGTAGCCGGGATTGCCTCAGGAGTAATGATAGAGGGTAGTGCCTACGCTCTTTTAACCGACATCCAGGGTCCGGAAGACGAATTTGGTGACATGGACTTTAAGGTAGCCGGCACCGAAGACGGCGTAACCGCTATTCAAATGGATGTAAAAGTTGATGGTATCCCAGTACCAATTTTAGCTGAGGCCTTTTTGAAGGCTAAGGCAGCCCGTCTTCATATTCTAAAAACTATAACGGAAGCCATTGCAACCCCACGAGCAACTATTTCTCCGCGCGCTCCAGAAATAATCTCACTCATGATTCTTCCAGAACAAATTGGGCTAGTAATTGGTGGAGGAGGCAAAACCATTAACGCTATCAAAGACGAGAGTGGGATTGAAGAGATTACTATTGAAGATGATGGAACTGTCTTCATTACCGGCAAAAATGGTAGTGCCGCTAAAGCAGCTGAAAAAATAAAAGCTCTGACCAAACGTTATGAAATTGGCGAAAGAGTAGAAGCTACTATCACTCGTCTAGCGGCCTTTGGCGCCTTTGCTAAATTAGACAGCTTCAACGAAGGGTTAATCCATATTTCTGAAATAGCTCCATTTAGACTAGAAACCGTGGAGGGGATATTGGCTGTTGGAGAAACCGTCCCAGTAGTAGTATCAAAACTCGAAGATGGCAAAATTGGCCTTTCAATCAAGCAGGCTGATTCTGAATTTGCCGCCAAAAAGGGTCTAACGGCACCGCAAAAGCCACAGCAATAGTATCCGGATTGTCTACTTTTGTGAGATACTAGTAGTAATGAGTCATCCTAATAGTGACGCAAAATCACTGACTAAAATACGCACCTACGCGATGGATCTTGATGCTGTCCGCAACCAACACAATCCCAAGGATACTAAAGCAGAAAACCCCGCACCTGTAAGCACCATCACCAAAGAGGTTATCGGCGAAGAGACCTTTAAAGCTCCTATCAGCAAGATTGTGACGCCTAAAAAAGTCGTAACCGTAATCAATAAAAAACCAATCGGTCTTAATATTGATAGTGCTACACCTGCTCTAAAGCCGATACCGTCTTCACTTAGTGAAAGCATCAGTTCAATCAATAACAAAAAATCTATCATTGTAGATAATGATGAAGGGGCAGCCGCCACTATTATTACTGACACCAAAAGAAACCGCTTCAAACTAATACCGGCGGTTATCGGCTCAATTAAAAAATGGTTTGAAAAAGAGAAAAAATCTCTAACTGCCAAAAAAACTCCGCGTTACAGTGTACCCGACAGTAGTCTACGTAAGGGTGTTATTCAGAAGGCTACTTCTAAGACCGGTCGTTTTGCCACCGCTGATTTTGATTCTATTCAAGAGCGCATAAAAAAGCGCAATGAAATAATTGAAGACAAACCAGAAGTGGAGGGTAGTACAATCTGGACACCGCATACCGAAACCGGCTTTTTCCTTCTCGAAGCACCCGAAAAGACTCCAGTCACTAATGTAAAAATTGAGAGTCGCAAGAGTTTTACTGCACCAATACCAAACGAGCCACAACCTACCGCACCGATCCTAGAAGTAAAACCAATTGTCGAAGTTGAGACAGCGGTTGAAGAAGCAGACAATCGCTGGAGCAACCCCGAGGTCATTAAACCAGAAGTCACTGAGGTTGTTTTGCCTAGCGAGTCAGTAATTGAAGAGCTAAAAATCACCAGTGAGCCAGCAGAAGTGATTGTGGAGGAGACCCCAATCGTTCAGAACGAAACCTGGGAAATGACTGATAATGACGAAGGGGTAGAACAAACTCCTGAAGAATTGTCGAAAGATAATTTACCAGATGCTGAATTTAAAATACCGGTAACAGTTATAAAGGAGGAGGAAACTGAGTCAAAAGTACCTTGGTATCTACAGCGTGATTTCTGGCTTTCTACCAATATTCTTACTCTGCTAGTAGCTACTATGACAGTATTGTTTATCGCTGTCGGTACCGTTATGCTTCTTAATCAAAAAGCGGCCTCTACTGCAGAACTACCTGTTACCGAAGCAATTCTCAAAGGAAGTAATGTCGAGATTATCAAGGTCTCTAATCTAGACCTAGAGTCACTGACTCTGGCTTTCACCAACGCTGAAGGCAAGGTGAATAAAACCACAGAGATTGTACCGACGATAGACAAGGTGGAGATATCTGCCACTAATGTATTTTCACTACTGTTTCCAAATGCTGACATATCGTTTGTACATAGTGTCAAAAAAATTCACCTTGGCTACAGCGAACAACAGGTACCATTTATTGTTTTTGATTTTACCGATAAAAGGGCTGTGTTTGGCGGAATGCTGGTTTGGGAACACACCATAACCAAAGACCTTAGTACACTTCTCGGAAACAATGAGGATTCATCAAACGGCTTTGCTGATGGAAAAAACAATCAGATTGATATTCGCTTTATCACTGATGCTGGTCAAGACATTTTGGTTTATGCCATTGTCGATAATTCTGTTATCATTACCACAGACAGACTAACACTAGAGTCGCTAATAACCCTAACAAAATAAATTATGCCAAACTACGACATTCACGCTGATAAACTAAAAAGCAAACTCGATCAGGTTGTTGGTGAGCTAGAACAAATTGCTACTTACAACGAAGAAAGTGATGACTGGGAAGCCAAGCCCGAACTAACCGATACTGCCGAAGCGGATGAAAATTCTCACGCTGATGCCGCTGAGGAGCTCGCTGGGCGTGTCGCTCTCACCAGTAATCTAGAGCAAGACTATCGCAACATCAAACGAGCTCTACAGAAGATTGAAAATGGTACCTATGGTATCTGTGAAATTTCTGGTGAAGCGATTGAGCCGGAGCGACTACTATTCAAGCCAGATGCTCGCACCTGCCACATCCACATGGACGAGGAGGGGACACTGCCACTATAGTCTCATGGAAATCGCTACCACTTACACTGTTCAGCCACATATATTTTCGGGCACCACTGTCCGTGTTGAAGCAGACCTCCAGCGAGGTCTGCATTCTTTTTCTATCGTTGGCCTAGCCGGTAAGGCTATAGAAGAATCAAAAGACCGATTAAGTAGCGCGATAAAACATTCCGGTTTTATTTCACCCAAAAGTAAAAATCAGAAAATAACTATCTCTCTGTCTCCAGCTGATGTAAAAAAAGACGGTCCTTTATTTGATTTGCCGATTGCCCTGGCCTATCTAGTAGCCAGCGGTGAAATTAAACCTCTGCCTAATAACGTCATCACAGTAGGGGAACTGGGGCTTGATGGTACACTTCATAAGGTATCAGGAATACTGACCATCACCGAGGCCGCTAAGAAATCAGGCTACAAAGAAATTATTGTTCCGAGCGACAACGCTATTGAGGCTGCTTTGATAGAAGGCATAACTGTTTATGCGGCCTCATCACTAAAAAATGTTATTGACCACTTTGCGACCAAAGACAACTCCCTCAAACTAAAACCTGTACCAATAACTGAAATAGACGACGGGTCAAAAACGGTCGGCAAGGTCCTCCTCGAAGATATTAAGGGGCAGGAATCAGCCAAGAGAGCTTTGGTAATTGCGGCCTCCGGTCGACACAACGTACTCTTGGTCGGACCACCCGGTACTGGCAAAACCATGCTGGCCCGCGCTTTTCAAAACATTATCCCACCACTTACAAGAAGCGAGCTTCTAACAACTATAGCCATCAAATCCGGCAGTGGCCTACCCTTCACCCTCTCCGCTGAACCACCATTTCGTTCACCACATCACACCGCATCATATACCGCCCTGGTCGGTGGAGGGACACACCCCAAACCCGGTGAGGTTACTTTAGCTCATCATGGAGTACTATTTATGGATGAGTTTCCAGAGTTTGATAGAAGAGCTCTAGATGCTCTGAGGCAACCCCTCGAGGACAAAGTAGTTAGCATCGCCAGAGTACAAGGTAGCGCCTTATTTCCCGCTGACTTTATATTAATCGCGGCTATGAACCCTTACCGCGGTTCTGAAGATGGCACCACCAATCTAGCCAGAGCAATGCAAGAAACCTACCGTGGCAAAATTTCAGGACCAATTTTGGACCGCATAGATTTATGGGTTGAAGTACCACACGTTAGTCACGAGGTGCTAACCACCTTAAAAACCAAGACTGGCGAAACCGAGGCTGCCCAAAAACAAATACTGGATGCTAGGGCAGTACAGACCAAAAGATTAGCTGATCGTGGCATCAACACCAATAGCGCCATGAGCAGTCGCGACATCGATGAGACAATTACCTTAAGTAGCGAAGTAAAAGAACTCTTGGCCAATTCTGTAAAAAGACTAAATCTTTCACCCCGCGGTTATCATCGTCTAATAAAGGTATCGAGAACAATCGCTGACCTAGATAATTCTGAAGAGATAAAAAGCGAGCACGTGCTTGAGGCACTTCAGTACAGAATACCCACTTTCTAAAAAATCCCCGACCGGGGATTTTTTAGAAAGTATTTTTAGCGCCACGCACCTCAAAGTGTAGGTGAGGGCCAGTTGATCGTCCGGTGTTACCCATCGCACCAATCTGTTCTCCTTGTCCAACGTAGTCGCCTACCGCCACGTCGTTTCTTGATAGGTGAGCGTATAGAGTCTGAGCACCATTGCTATGCTTGATAACAATGTACTGCCCATAACCGCCGTTCCAACCTGAACTCTTAGAGACGATTACTTCTCCGCCAGCGGCTGCCCTAATAGCTGTGCCAACTCCTGAAGCAAAGTCTACAGCGTTGTAGCCGTGTAGGCCTTGAGTTTTTATTGTACCCGGAGCCGGATGTGAGAGCCAGGCACCCTGGGTACCAGAACCAGAAGTTTTGGTTGGAGATACTGACTTAGCAACCGGAGCTGTATGTATGGCACCTCCCGGAATTACCAAAGTAGAACCAACTACCAAACCTTCTTCTTCAGAAATTTGGTTGTAAGACAATATTTCTTCTATTTGGCCATCATATTTCTTGGCAATTGAAGCTAAAGTATCACCCTTAGTCACTTTATGTTGCACACCAGCAATCGGCAAAATAATAAGTGATTGACCCTCTCTAATATCAGCTGCCCGTTTTAGATCATTGGCCCACAAAATGGTATTGGCGGTTACTCCATACATTTCAGCAATATGAGAAAGGGTGTCACCAGCACGAACGGTATAAACACTGATTTCACCGGAATTAGCTTTTGATTCCGCTATAGTATCAGCCCCGACCGGGCCAGAGGAAACCAGCGCACCATCATTTACAATCACTTCAGCTCCGCCGCGAGCTCCTGGATTTGGGTTCTGTAGAGCTGTTAATATTTCAATATCTACTGGAGACTGACTAACTTCAGCCAACTCTTCTTTAGTCTCTGCCTCCACCTTTGTACTAGAAAACACCTCAAAAAATCCGGCCTGAACCGAGAGAGGTATCATTACTACTAGCGCCACGGCGATTGATTCAACAATGGTTCGCTTTAGAGAAGCGTGGTTGCTATTTTTTGTCATCCAACTCTGCTTGTTAGGCAATGAAAGGTCGGAATCCTGTGCATTAGGTTTAATACGGGTTTTGTTATGGACTCACCGCCTGGCGACCGCTACGGAAAAATTTCGGAAAGAAAAAGAGGGTCTTGCGACGCTCTTTTTCAAAACTCAGTACCTTGAAATTGGTATGAGGTAATTTTACTAGAGGAGAGGAAAGAGGCAATTGACGAATACACACTTTTAACGTTAATTTAAATTACCTGGTTTTAACCTTATTTCAGGCGGTTAAATACCTATTGACTAGTCAATATATCTGTTGCCTACTTTTGAGTAAATTGCTTTTGGTATGCACAGCCTCCTTGGAGACCTGACATGATATAGTGATGGCGAAACAGCTATGAACACTTACCCATACCTTGAGGGCTTAAACCCAAAACAAAAAGAAGCCACTATTCACACCCACGGACCTTTGCTTATTTTAGCCGGGGCCGGATCTGGAAAAACCCGTGTTATTACTCATCGGATTGTGCATATAGTGCATCAGGGAATACCCCCAAACAAGATCCTAGCCGTTACTTTTACCAACAAGGCGGCTAAAGAAATGCGTGAAAGAGTAGAGAAACTAATTCACACCTACCCACCAAGCGACCGCGCCGCTATCGATTCTTTGCCTTTAGTAACCACCTTTCACTCACTCGGGGTGCGAATTCTTCGTGAGTTTCACGCCCACCTAAACCTCAACCGCCACTTCACCATCTATGACCGAAGTGACACCTTGCGGGCGGTAAAGTTAGCCTTGGAGCGAGCTGGTTATAATCCAAAAGAATTTGAACCGAAAAAGATATTAAGCAAAATCTCCAGAGCCAAGGGGGACGCTTTGTCGATTTCAGAATTTAAAAACAACGCCACCAGCTATCCTGACCAAGTAACCGCCAAAGTATGGGAGCACTACGAAAGTATCATGAAAGAGGAGCATGCTCTTGATTTTGATGACCTGCTTATCAAAACCCTATTTCTGCTTAGACACAATAGCGAGGTAAGAGAAACTCTACAAAAGCGCTTTGCGTATATTCATGTTGATGAATACCAAGACACCAACGCAGTGCAGTTTTCTATTGCCAAAGAGCTATGCGGGCCAGAGCGTAATATTTGTGTAGTAGGTGATATCGATCAAAATATTTACTCTTGGCGCGGCGCCGATATACAAAACGTTCTTCAATTTGAACGGGAATTTCCTGGTGCCGTTACTATTCTGCTTGAAGAAAATTATCGTTCAACCAAAACCATTATTGCGGTCTCCAATGAAATTATCGAAAAAAATAAAAACCGTGTAGCTAAGGAAGTGTTTACTGAAAACGCTGAGGGAGAGAAGGTGACACTATACGCCGCCATGACTGGGCAAGACGAAGCGGAGTATATCGCCATGACCGCCAAAAGACTAATTGCTGATGGCGCCAACCCTTCAGATATCGCTGTGCTTTACCGCACCAACTTCCAATCACGAGCCCTGGAAGAAGCTTTTTTGAATTACCAAGTTGCTTACCAGTTATTGGGCACAAAGTTTTATGAGCGTAAAGAAATTAAAGACACTCTTTCTTACTTACGCTTAGCTTTAAATCCCGGCAGTATGGCTGATCTGGTTAGAGTTATCAACGAACCAGCCCGCGGTATCGGTAAGGTTACTATGCTAAAAGTGGTAGAAGGTAAAAGAGCTGAACTAACCGGAGCCGCCTTAGAAAAGGTAAGTCGCTTTGACCAAATAATGATGGACATAGCTGACGAAGCTCGCACCAAACCACTAAGTGAAACCATCAAGTTTATTATTAAGCGCACCGGGATAGAGACTGAGCTAAAAAAGAACGGTACTGAAGATGATTTGTCCAGGCTCGAGAACCTGCAAGAGCTAGTGACCTTGGCTGGTCGTTATGATGAACTTACGCCCGAAGCTGGTGTGGAGGCTCTTTTAGAAACAGCCGCTCTACAGAGTGATCAGGACGAACTGAAAGATAAAGAAGAGCAAAACGCCGCCCGCTTGATGACTATTCACGCAGCTAAGGGACTTGAGTTTCCGTATGTATTTATTTGTGGCCTGGAAGAAGGACTATTTCCTCACGAGCGTTTGGATGACACCGGCATCGACCATGAGGAGGAGAGACGATTGTTTTATGTGGCCCTCACCCGAGCTTCACAAAAATTATTCCTAACCTACGCCCATATCCGCACCATCTATGGTAGCCAGCGGGTGAATGTTCCTTCTTCATTCCTTAATGATATTAGTAAAAAATACGTAGAAGGGGGTAATCCGAGAGAAGACGAACACCGCTCTGGATACGAAACCACCATTTTCTTTGACTAAACGTCAAACTTGCCAGGCACCCGCTCTCTCTGTATGCTCTATACATATATATGTATAGAGAGGAAAAAGAATCTTCAAAATCCTTTGAGCACAAAAAATCTTTGGGTCAAAACTTTCTCACCAGTAATGTGGTGCCTGGTTTTATGTGTGATGCCGCTCATATCCAAGCTGGTGACGTAGTTTTAGAAATTGGCCCCGGTACTGGTATGCTGACCAAAACCCTTCTTGAGCGCGGGGCGGTCGTAACGGCTGTAGAAGCGGATATTCGCACCCTGCCCATCCTTGAAGAAACCTTTGCCAAAGAACTGGCCTCCGGGCAACTGAAGCTAGTCCACCAAGACGCCAGGGAACTAAATAGTGCCGCTCTTGGCTTGGCGGCCTATCAATATAAGGTTGTCGCTAATATTCCTTATTATTTATCTGGTTATTTGCTTAGGTTATTGCTTGAAAACAAAAACCAGCCCAGTCATTTGGTTTTTCTTATCCAAAAGGAACTAGCAGTACGTATCGCGAGGGATCCTAAAGAATCAATCTTATCCTTGTCGGTTAAGGCTTTTGGTACACCAAAATATTACAAAACCGTAACCCGTGGTCATTTTCAACCACAACCAAAGGTTGATTCGGCTATTTTAGCTATTTCTGACATTTCGTTTAACAGATTTGCCAATAAGGACACCACTGCTTTTTTTCATCTATTACATCTTGGCCTCGGCAAAAAGCGCAAGCAACTACTTAGTAACCTGAGCGAAGAGTGGGACAGGGAATTACTAACGCAAATTTTTTCTGAGCTTGGGTTTAAACCCACCGTTCGTGGTGAAGACTTAAATACCGACGAGTGGTTTCAACTTTTTCACAGACTTTTCCCCAGCAACTAGTTATCTTGTTGAGTTTTTCCCATTTTCATACACAGATATATACACACCCGAGCTGATACCTGACATTTGACTGTTATAATAATTGAATGGAAGAGCAATACAAATTTAAAGTCATTGGCGCCTTTGTCGTTGGCTTTGCTATTGTAGCCGGCTCTTATACTGTCAGTAATTTTGGTCAGTCTCGCTTTAAAGCTGACACTCCTATCCCTGAAGATCAAGCCGCTGTGGCTGTATCAGCCGCACCAGTACGTGTTCCGATTGATGTATCAGACAAAAACGACGACGGGGTAGAGGATTGGCGTGAATCACTACTTATTAGTGACGAAACCATCATCCTGCAAGCCAGTGGCACAGGAAGCTACAAGGCTCCAGAAACCCTAACTGGCCAAACCGGTATTGCGGTTTTCCAGGATATTGTCCGCATGAAAGGATTTGAGGGCTTTGGACCAACTGAAGATGAGATCATCAATGAGGCCACTTTAGCGGCTAGCGATTTTGCTAACGATGAAATTTTAGATATTACCGACATTAAGTTAGGTGATGACTCTAGCGCGGCGGCTGTCAGAGCTTACGCCAACGAAGCGGCTAGCATTATCATTGAATACGGCATGAAAGACACCGAGCCGGAACTTGAGGCTTTGCGTGATTCTGTCTACAAAAAGGACCCTAATTCTATTGAACAACTAAAAGAAGTAGCAGCTGTATATAAAACCTTACTTGATCGCAGTAAAGAGCTGGTGGTGCCACCTCAGCTAGTAAAAGAACACTTGGATGTACTTAATGTTTACCAAGCGCTTTTTAATGACATAGACGCTATGGTATCGGCCTCTTCAGACCCTCTAGCCACCTTTGTGCGCCTCAAGCGTTACGAGGATGATGCAAAAGGCTTGGTTTACTCTCTCAAAAACATCTACAAAGCGATTGAGCCTTACGCCAGTGAGTTTGAAAGGGAAGATCCAGCCATAAAACTGTTGGCTTTTACGGTTTATTTTCAATAATTATTAAGTATGGACACATTACACAAAATCGTTACTAAGTTTGGGGTAGGAGCCTTTGCCTTATTCTTTGTCTTTGTCACCACCTACGTCCCTCAACCAATCGTAAAGACCCCTAAAGCTGAAGCCAAAGGACTTTTTGGAGTTGTTTTTGATGCCCCCAACTTTGCGGTAAATAGTGGTACTCTCGTTACTACCTCAGCCACCGCTGGTGCTACCGCCGTATCAGCCAACGCTGACGTGCTTGAGACCTACCGTAATACCACCCTAAACGGTATCGCCTGGGCCCTCGCTAAGTCTGTAGTGTCTGAAATAACCTCTAGTATCGTCGACTGGATAAACAATGGCTTCCAGGGCAGTCCATCTTTTGTGCAAGACCTTGAAGGAACCCTACTAAACGCCGCTGACAAAACCGCTGGCGGATATCTACAAGAGCTCGGGGGAGATTTTTCAATATTGTGTGAACCGTTTAGACTTGATGTACGCGTAGCCCTAGCTTTGTCATACCAAACATCTCGTAATAACCGCGAAAACGCTTGTACTATTACCGGCGCCCTGCAAAACCTAGAAAACTTTATCGAGGGGGAGTTTGGTGAAGAGGGGGGATGGGATGCTTGGTTTGAGGTTACCGCCAACCCAAGCAAATACACACCATATGGCTCATTCTTGTCTGTACAGCAGGAGGCCAGTGTCCGTATCATGAACTCTAAGAACCAAATGGTTAAAGAGCTAGACTTTGGTGGAGGTTTTCTATCTTTCAAAACCTGTAGGCAAGTGGAGACCGCCAACGGTAGCAAGGAATCATGTCAGGTAGCTACACCTGGTAAGGTTATCCAAGAGGCTTTGACCTTCCAGCTTTCTACCGGTCAACGTTCGCTCATTGAGGCTGACGAAGTTAATGAGATTATTTCAGCTCTATTTGGCCAACTAGCCAAACAAGCGATTGTGGGAGCAGCTGGATTACTTGGTCTGTCAGATGATACTGGCTACACCAGTTATGTATATGATGAGACCGGCGCTACTACTTCTATCTCTTATGGAGTAAGAGTCCAGACCACCATCAATGAAAACAACCTTGGCCAGAAATTAATGGAGGCTTCAGCTCTGGAGACCAGATACCTAGCCGCCGCCCAGGAAGCCCTACCAAGACTTATCGCTTTTGCTGCCACTTCAAGTAGCGCTGATGAGTTCCGGAAATCACTAGCTCGCGATGAGATTGGGGTAGTGAATCGATTGATTGAAGAACTTAACTCTAATATACCGACCAGACTTGGTCTAATCCCAAGAATAAACGGCCTGATTTACCGCTTTAACCTACTACCAAACCCAGAGCAGGACACTCCACTGACCAAGCGCGAGCGTCAAAGTATCATTAGAGAGTTCTCACTACTGCGCCTACACAATGACCAGTTGGTTGATAACCACATCCTCTCATGGGATAGAATTGTGAGACAAATCGAAGGACAATCAAACGAACCATATGAAGACCGAGTTGAAGAAAAAGCTAGAGATATTCTAGAAGACTCACTAGACCCAGGAGGACTATTCTAAAAGAAAGTTGAATTGTTGTTATGAACTTACTCAAATACCCAAAAATCTACCTATCACTTATTACACTTGGTGTATTTGTGTTCTTAACACTACCTAAAATTACCTTCGCCCAAAGTGATGGGGCGGGGGATGGCAGTATCGAAGATTTCCTTCAAGGCATCTTATGGGAAATCCTCACTATGATCGGTGGCTTTATGGTGTGGTTTGGAGGTAAGCTCCTCAACTACGCTGTTACCTATTATGTAGTAGGTTTTGGTAACTTCTTTATCACCTCAGGACTAGGTGACTCGGTAAACTCACTTTGGAGTATTGTTCGTGATGTCTTTAACCTTACCTTTATCTTTGGATTAGTCTTTATTGGTTTCAAACTAATCTTTGGCGATAGTAGCGCCAAGAGGGCACTGGGTACCCTTATCATGGCGGCGCTTTTGGTAAACTTCAGTCTTTTTATTACTAAGTTTGTTATCGACTTTAGTAATATTGCAGCGGCGCAGTTTGCAGCTGCCTTTCTAATTGGTACCGAGTACAATATCTCCGAAGGCTTTATGCGCCTATTTGGACTCAGTGGCATCTTCTCATCCAACACCCCTTTACCCGCCACCGCTGGTTGGACATACATATTTTTGACCTTCTTCTTGTTTGTAGTAGCCGCCTTTGTATTTATCGCCGGTGGATTAATGCTTATCATCAGATTTGTAGTACTCAATTTATACATGATTCTTTCCCCAATCATGTTTTTAGGTTGGGTCTTCCCTGGTTTTTCCGGAACCAGTCGTCAGTACTGGAGTGGCTTTATGCAGCGGGCCTTTTTTGCACCAGCCTACTTATTGATGTTATACCTTTCCCATCAGGTGTTGGTAAACATGCGCATGTCGACGGGCTCTACCCAAAAACTTAATGGTATCGCCACCAGCGACTCTGCAGCGGCCAATGCTGCTTTTGATCAAACCATTCCGCTCTTCTTGGTTTCTATTATTTTCCTGATTGCCTCACTCATTGTGGCCCAAAAAATGGGTGCACAGGGAGCCACTTCGGCTATTGCTATTGGTAAGCGTATTACTGGTAGAGCCAAACAAATGGCTGTTAACACAGCCTGGGGAGCAGGTAAGGCTGCCGCTTATGTACCAGCAGCTGGATCGCGTTGGGCAACCAACAAGCTCGGTACAAAATTGGAGAAAAACCTTAATAATGCTCAAACAAAATCTGGTGCACGAGGCTGGCTTGCTCGCACCAATGTAGCCGATAGGTTTGAGCGTGGAATTGCACAAAAGATGCAAAAAGCTCAATTTGGTACTGGTACTACCAACGATGCTGAAGAAGAATACAAGGCAAAGACTCAGTCGAGAGCCAACCAGACAGCGGCTGAAAACGAGCGGTCTAAAAAGTTTTCAGACAACTACGATACTGTTGCTGGGGATGTATTTAAGAACGGCCTAAAATCAACCGAGCAACTTAGTGATGCCTTTGATGAACTAGGAAAGACCATAAAGGCGATGACGAAGGATGAAAAGATTGGATTGAAAGATAAACTCAAAAACCAACACGTGGCCATCCACCTATCTGACGATGACTTTAAGAACATTGAGGCGTCAGGCAAATTCAGCTCTGCTGAAATACAGGAGTTTAAAGATGCTAAAAAGGCTGGACTTATATCAATCGCAACACATGGTAATACTTTCACGAAGAAAAATGCTGACGGTACAATTACCTACACTCATAGCAATGCCGGATCTATCAATGCTGATGGCTCAAGAAATGTACTAGTTGATAAAAGACAGACCTTGGCCTCTAAAAGCGCCAAAGAAACAGGCTCTATGCCGGTTGATGTCTTTAAACAGGTTGAGATGTATGACCATCTTTCACCATCAATGCTTGAAGAGAGAATTAAATCTGGCGTAAGTCCAGCAGACTATCCATCAATCAGAGAAGCGATTGAAAATCATTTGGGTGTTGGACGAGGTCAAGACCCAGATACATATCCTGAACAACTTAACAATAATAAGTGGGTGAAGTGGATAAGAAGTAATTCTGTACATGCGGCTAACTTGTTTTAATTTATGAATAGAAAATTAGATTTATTCATAGAAGCTTATTCTCAAGCAAACCAGCCTATTAAAGACCTGATAGATTCTGAAAAGGTTGGCCTATTTGCTGAAACTATCCAAACAAACACAGGAGACTTTAAGCAGAAGCGTGAGCTAATGGTAGCAATATCAAATCGAATACTTAGTCTTATTAGTGACTCGGAAATGGTAGACGAACTAGAGAAGGCTGGAG
>JACCDV010214692.1_pt1 | contig 34249 bp, 34 predicted proteins | sample 7446131 | NCBI WGS metagenome assembly JACCDV01 (sample SAMN15323448, study PRJNA562643) | freshwater metagenome | isolation source: river surface water | place: USA:Blue River Watershed | collected 2017-08-17
AACTCGGTGTCAATGATGCTGGTTGGGAACAATCCAAGCTCGGCTAAGCAGGGGAGGTCTTGGGTTGCTGCGTGAAGCAACCAAGTCGCTGGGCTCAATACCTTGGCCAAGGAAGCGGACCAATTTGGATCGAGTTCTGAGAGAGCGCTGGTGTCAACCAGAAAGATGTCTGTCTGGGTCGCGATTTGGATTAGGTAAGCCCGCTGGGAGTAACGAAATCCACTGGCTCGCTCCGCATCCAAACCAACATGGGTTTGACCCTTGAGGGCTTTGTTGAGGGTTGCCAGCGAATCGAGACTGTCGACGTATTGGACTGGGAGTCTGGGCTTGTCGAGCTTCAACCGATCCTCACAACTTTGGAATCCTTGGGAGGCAATCCGCTGATGAGTGCCAAGAGTTCAATCCAGCCCTGAAGATGGGGAAGTAGATCGAAACTGACTGGGGCCCAGCTTGCCCGAATCTCAAGTTCGGCATGCTGGGGCTGGGTGATTAGAGAGCCGTGCCCGGTAGATAGAACAGTGGTGGTAGTGCCAGCCTCGTGTGCAAACTCTGCACCGTTTAGGCGAAGTGAATCCTTAAGCCACTCCCATGGCAGAGCGGAAAGATACTCGTCCTTGGCCATGTCGGTCTCAATAGGAGACTTTGCGTAGCCAATGATTCTGAATTCGGAGTTCCAGCCCTCCGGTCGCTCAGGATCACGGCAGAAAACCAGGCGACTTACACCGTGGTCGGTAGCGAGCTCGTGATTTATCTCTGCGGCTAGCGCAAAAGACTCCGGTGCAATGCCCTTTGGCGAAGGAATTTGGGTGAGAGTTATCTCTTCGCGAAGACTCACTTGGCCCAGGGTCGAGAGCATGCCCCTAAAGGGTTCAGAGAGTTCGGAGAGGTCTAGTTCCACTCGTAAAAGTTACTCGCGAGACCAGTCAGATTGGCTTTGCCACGCCGCTCAACGGACTAGGCCGAGGTGAAGCCCCTCGACCAAACATAGATACTGAAGCCTCGCACCCAGGTTGTCAGCAGCCGACTCGAGAGACTGCCTCGAGGGGCCGCTGAGAAACAATGAGGGTCGCAAATTTGAGCCAAGCACTTCCCTCATACCGGTCGGTCCGAACTCGAGGTGGATGCGGTCGTAGCCGAGTTGCCTAAGTTTGTGGACACCAGCGGTAAAGGATTCCATGGGTCCGAGTAGATGCAGATTCCTGCCCTCTGGAATGACTAGGTCATCGGTCGATACCCCAGCATTAGAGAGCACTGCGAGGTCAGCAGTTTTTGGCATCCGATAGCTCTCAGCCCTAAAGGTCTTGCCCGAGGTAAGAACTACTTGAGAGTTTCTGCGCAAAGCTCCTAACCAAGCGCGATCAGTGGTGGAGCTGATGCCATTTGAGGTGCCGTCAGGATCAACAAACTTGCCGGTTTCAGATGTGACCAGGCTTCCCGAAATCATTACTCCTGAGCAAAGTGAATCAAACACTGAGCCTGTGAGCTCAACCGCCCCAAAGCGATCAGAGAGCCGCAATTTCAGCTGTCTTGCGCTTGATCCTTGCGAGCATGCCACGCATACCGCGCACCCGCAGGGGAGAGATCAGTTGGTCTAGTCCAAGCTCAGTCGGGAAGTCATCGCTAACGCCAAGGATCTCCATTGCACTGAGACCGTTTAGCGCGGTGTTCAGTGCAGATGCGAACCCTCTGGTGGTCGGTGCTTCTCTGGGGGCTGAGAAGTGCAGCTGAATTCGCTCCGGGATTCCTTCTACCGCGATGAAAACCGGTGACTGGCACTCCTCAACCCGCTCCAGAAGTTCTGGGTTCTCACCGAACCTAGGGTCTAGCTCTGGCAGAGATTCACTGTATTCGAGCAGCATCTGGAGTCGATCGTTGCCCTCCATGGCCTGGAAGTCATCGACAACCGCTCGAACCCGATCCAGCATTTAGGCAAATACTCCAGGCTGCTCACCCTGAGCAATTGGTGCTGCAACAAGGTTGCCCCACTCGGTCCAGCTGCCGTCATAGTTGCGAACGTCCTTGACGCCAACTAGGTACTTCAGGGCGAACCAAGTCAGTGATGAACGCTCTCCGATTCGGCAGTAGGTGATGAACTTGTCATCCTTTGAGAAGCCAGTCTCTGTCAGCAGAACCTGCTTGAGTCCATCTAGTGGCTTGAATGTGCCGTCCTCCTGAACACACTTTCCCCACGGAACGTTTCTGGCTCCAGGGATGTGCCCTGCTCGTGCTGCACCCTCGTTTGGGTAGTCCGGCATGTGTAGGCGCTCGCCGGTGTACTCCTGCGGTGAACGGATGTCTACGATCGGCGAAGGGGAGTGCTTAGCAATGTCATCGCGGAATGCTCGGAGCTGTGAGTCATCGCGCACTACGTCAGGGTAGTTTCCAGCGGGAAGAGATGGGACCTCGCGGGTCAGTTCGCGACCTTCCGCGATCCACTTTGCCCTCGAACCATCTAGAAGTCTCACATCCTGGTGGCCAAATAGCTTGAAGACCCAGAAGGCGTAGCAGGCCCACCAGTTCGACTTGTCTCCGTAGAGCACGATGGTGTCATCGCGAGAGATTCCCTTGCTGCGCATTAGGGCTGCAAATGCTTCACCGTTTAGGTAGTCGCGACGGACCCGGTCGTTGAGTTCGGTGTGCCAATCGAGCTTTACTGCGCCTGGGATGTGACCGGTGTCATAAAGCAGGATGTCCTCGTTGGACTCAACAACTCTCACCGAATTCAGATTCGATGCCAACCAGTCAGTGGTGACTAGTACTTCTGGGTGTGCATACTCAGCGAACTTCTCGCTCAAAGGATCCTCACTTCTCTAAAGATGTCTAGACTTGCCCCGTCGATAGGAGCTCAGTTGCCGGAGCCTAGTGCAGTGCCAAAATCGCTTATTGGCATAGCCCCTGAGATCTCCACGCAAGAGCTTATGCGACAGCTACAGCCGCCACCTGAGTTTTTCCAGTCAAGATTTGAAAACTATCGCCCCGACCCTGCTTTCCCTTCGCAGCAAGCCGCTGTTGAGAGGTCTAAACAATTCGTAACGGGACCCTCCAAGAAGCTTTTTTCAAAATCTGTGGCAATTCCAGGGGTGTATCTGGACGGTGGGTTTGGTGTTGGAAAAACTCACTTGCTGGCATCAATTTGGCATGCCTTCAGTGGACCAAAGGCATTTGGCTCTTTCCTTGAATACACCAGCCTGGTTGGTTATCTGGGCTTCGCCGAAGCAGTGACCCAGTTCTCTCGCTACGGCCTAATCTGCATCGATGAGTTTGAGCTGGATGATCCAGGCGACACCATGCTGATGTCCAGATTCTTGAAGGAACTCAGTGCCAAGGGGATCAAGTTCGCAGCGACCTCCAACACACCACCCAATGCGTTGGGTCAGGGGAGATTTGCTGCAGAAGACTTCAAGCGCGAGATCCAGGGGTTAGGGGAGCGCTTCGAAATAGTTTCGGTTGATGGTGAGGATTACCGCCACAGGGACTCAAGCGCTGACTCGAGAAACCTTTCCGAGCGCGAGTTGGCAGATTGGATTAGCTACCAGTCAGACCCATACCAGGATCGATTCTCAGAGCTGCTGCAGTTCCTTGGGACACTGCACCCAACCAAATACCGCAGGCTCCTTAGTGACGTTGGAGCCCTGGCGATAAACGATGTTTTCCAGCTTGAAGATCAGGTCGCAGCATTGCGCCTAGTTAGCTTCATCGATCGACTCTATGAGCAGCAGATTCCGCTTAGGACTTCTGGGGATCTCCCTGCTACAAAGGTGTTCTCGAAGACCATGATCGAGGGCGGATATCGAAAGAAGTATTTGCGAGCTATATCTCGTATTGGTGCCCTCTGCGAGCTCTACTGAACCCTGCGCAGTCTTCTGTAGTGTTTGGCCCGCTGCTGAGCGAGCGCAGCCCCAAAAGCCATTGACGCTAATGATCCAACAATCACCGCAAGTGTTGCTTCTGCAAGCACTGTCTCGTTTGTGCGGAAAGCGAGATTTGCCATCAACAACGAGACCGTAAAGCCAACCCCAGCAATGCCCGCGATGGCCATGAAGTCAAGAGCAGTTAGATCCAATCGACTCTCCTTCTGCGCAAGATGATTTGCGATGAGGGCAAAGACTGTGATTCCAACAATCTTGCCGACAGGTAGGGCGATGGCGATTCCAGTGAAGACACTTGAGAACTCGCCGGTAAAGCTCGGCAAGGCAATTGCAACAGCGAAGAAGGCGAACACCGGAAGCGCGAAAGAACTCGTGAATGGTTGCAGCTTGGATGCCAAACCGTGAACCCGCTTTGCAGGAATCACCAGACCTAGCAAAACACCAGCAACTGTTGGGTGAACACCCGCTTGGTACATCGAGTACCAAAGGATGAGGAACGTGGCCAGTCGCATCCAGTTGATTGGTAGCTTGCTCATTCGCTCAAATAGGGCGTGGGCGGTTGCCACCAATGCCGCAACAAAGAGCCACTCGACCTTGACATCATCGGTGTAGAAAATTGCGACGATGGTAATTGCAACTAGATCGTCAAAGATCGCTAGAGCCAGCAGAAAGACCCGAGCTGCTTTTGGTAGCCCTGTTCCAAAGATGGCAAGGATTCCCAGTGCAAAAGCGATGTCTGTGGCAGTTGGAATTGGCCAACCAACCATGTACTCGGTCCCGCGGTTAAACCACCAGTAGATGAGCGCGGGTACCGCAATTCCTCCAATACCGCCCATCACAGGAACTAGCGCAGTGGAGAGCTTTGAGAGCGAGCCAAGCCGAAGCTCGTATTTCAATTCAAGCCCAGCAACCAAAAAGAACACGGCAAGCAATAGATCCGAGGCCCAGTGGGCGATTGAGAGCTTGATTCCAAGGGCTTCAATTCCGACATAAGTGTGCTTGAAATCAAGCAGCGACTGTCCCACCGGGGAGTTCGCAAGCACCAAACCAAGCACGGCAGCGCCGAGGAGGACTAGTGCCGCGGATCGCTCACTTTTCACCACTGCCTCCTATGCCCTGAACTCCTAAAGCCTACCGATTGCGCGATTTGGATGTTCCTGCCGGATGGCAGATTTGTAACCTGACCGTAACTTGAATGGTCATCGCCTGAAATCAAGCACCATCAAAGTTGGCTCAACGACCCACAACTGTGGTCGCAATTGAAACTTTCTTGAGAGGTGAATACATGTTAGGAACCGGCGAAATTGCATTTGCAGTGATTTCAACCGCTTTGGTTTTGCTGATGACCCCTGGTCTCGCATTCTTCTATGGCGGTCTCGTCAAAGCAAAATCCGTTGTGAGCATGATGATGATGAGCTTTGGCTCCTTAGCTCTAATCGGTGTGCTGTGGGTGCTCTACGGATACAGCATGTCTGCGGTCGAAAACCCGACCGACTTCTCAGGTAACCCCTTTACTCACTTCGGCCTCGCCGGACTGGATAACGAGGGCCTGATCGGAGCAGGCTATGGGGCCACGTTCGCAATCATCACCGTGGCCCTGATCTCAGGAGCGATCGCCGACCGTGCGAGATTCGGAGCTTGGCTCGTCTTTGCAGGCATTTGGTCAACCGTTAGCTACTTCCCAGTAGCGGCCTGGGTTTGGGGTGGTGGCTGGATCATGAACCTAGGGGAGTGGTTCAATGCCCCTGAGGTCATCGACTATGCCGGTGGCACTGCGGTCCACATCAATGCAGGAGCTGCCGCCCTTGCTCTGTCGATCGTGCTCGGCAAGCGATTTGGTTTTGCAAAGGGCATCATGCAACCTCACAACGTACCGCTGGTCCTACTGGGTGCCGCTCTACTATGGTTTGGCTGGTTCGGGTTCAACGTCGGTGCTGAGTTCCTGAACGGCATGGCAAATGCCGGTCTAATCACCGTCAATACCCTCGGAGCCACTGCAGCGGCCGTGCTCGGTTGGTTGATCATCGAGAAGCTCAAGGAAGGTAAGGCGACCTCGATCGGAGCTGCCTCTGGCGCGGTTTCCGGACTGGTTGCGATCACTCCTGCTTGTGCACACCTGACTCCAGGATTTGCACTTCTACTGGGCGCTCTAGCCGGCGTGCTATCTGCCCTAGCGGTTGATTTGAAGTTCAAGTTTGGTTACGACGACTCGCTAGATGTTGTGGGCATTCACCTGGTTGCTGGGCTATTTGGAACCCTTTACCTCGGCTTCTTTGCAACCGGAACCGGTCTCTTTACCGGTGGAGACTTCGGTCAGCTTCTGGTTCAGACCATCGCAGCCTTCGGAGTGCTGATCTATGGATTCTTGACTGCATTGATCATCGGCTTCGCTATCGAAAAGACAATTGGCTTCCGGGTAAAAAGCGAGGAAGAGATTGCTGGAGTCGACATCGTGGTTCACGGCGAGGCTGCCTACAGCTTCGGCCAGGACCTCGACAAGCGCTAAAGAAGTCAGCAAGAGTGGAGCGGGAGGGATTTCCTCCCGCTTTTCTCTTTGTTGCAACATTGAATGAATTGTGTGGCATAATTTCAACGTTCTTTGTTGAGAGCAATGCGGATGTAGCGCAGTTGGTAGCGCACAACCTTGCCAAGGTTGGGGTCGCGAGTTCGAGTCTCGTCATCCGCTCTCAGACACCCTGAACGGTGGAGTGGCCGAGAGGCGAGGCAGCGGCCTGCAAAGCCGTGTACACGGGTTCGAATCCCGTCTTCACCTCTCACCACAAAAACGGGCGATTGGCGCAGTGGTAGCGCGCTTCCCTGACACGGAAGAGGTCACTGGTTCGAACCCAGTATCGCCCACGGACAAACTCGGCTTAACCTTCATCTTGAGGTTGAACCGAGTTTTTACTTTATTAACGGTTTCTTTGTGGACTGCGTGTAATTTTCAGTTCATGGAACTTATTAGTCAGCGTCGACTTCGAGTCGGCCTCGCTGCGGCCTCCGCAGTTCTGCTCGGTGCTCTATCTCTAGGCACCCCCGCCGTCTCAAATGAGACGTTCTCCACTCCAACCGCACCAGCATCCGTAACCGTTTCGCAGTCCGTCGGTGGACTTCGCGTGAACTGGGCAGGTGTTGAGGGCAACCCTGGAGTTACCCACTACATCATCTCTGGAGGCCAGGGAACCTGCCCGGTAATTGTGAAGGGCAACTCAAGGTCTGCCCTGATGCCGACTCTGAGCACCAGCTCAGTTACTGTCCAGGTTCAGGCTGTCAATGAGTATGGAATCTCAGCGGGTGCGAGGGCAGCCGCGATCGCTCCAATCTCCGTGTCAACCAAGCACAAGGCTGTTCAGATTCTTCAGCTAAGCGACTTCCACGGCCAGATTGAGGCAAACAACACTTTTGGAGCGCCGCTACTCGGATTGAACTTTGAGGCGGAACGCAAGCGCGTTCCAGCAACCTTCACGGTTTCATCCGGTGACAACATCGGTGCGGCTCCGCCAATTAGCTCGCAATTCGAGGAGCGCCCAACAATTGAGGCTCTGAACGCTGTTGGTTTGGATGTTTCTAACTTTGGTAACCACGAGCACGACCGTGACTTGAAGCACCTTCGCCAGATGATTCAGCTGGCTGAGTTCAAGTGGGTCACCTCAAACTACTCATCACTTCGCGGCCTGGACGCAGGTAATGGCAAGCGAGCCTCAAACCACACCGTCATCGAACGTGATGGAGTGAAGGTTGGATTCATCGGAATCAACACCACTCAAACTGTTGAGCAGGTTATGCCTGGAAACCTCGACTTCACCTTCGGTGGAAAGAAGAGCACCATCAAGATCTCCTCAAGCATGGGTGGCATCAATACCGCCATCAAGGCTGCAAGGGCTAATGGCGCTCACGTAGTGGTTGCTTTGATCCACGAGGGCTGGAACACCAACCAGGGTGGCAAGGCAGTTGGTCCACTGATTGATTACGCCAAGAAGCTCAATGGTGTTGATGTGGTCTATGGTGCTCACTCGCACCTCACCTACTCTTCGGTTCACAATGGTCGCCTAACAGCCATGGTTCGAAACGCAGGTGTTGAGTACAACCGCACCCAGGTTTGTGTCAACACAGAGACCGGCAAGGTTCTAGGTGCATCGAACGAGGTAATCACTCGCACCAATGCCCCGGTAACCACTGGTTCTCAGGCTGCAGCAGCGGCAGTGGTCGCCAAGTACAAGACCAGCCTGAACGCCAAGCTTGATGTGAAGGTTGGTCGCGTTGCGGTTGTGACTCCGATCGCCGGAACCCCTCCGGTTCAGCGCTCTGGAGAGCACGCTTTCGGTAACTGGTCCGCTGACGTCGTACGCGCGAAGTACGGAACTGACTTTGCTCTCATGAACGGTGGCGGAATCCGAAGCACCTTCCCAGCCTCCACCTATGTTCCTGGAGACAAGAGCATCGTTAGACCAAAGACTGGTGAGGTTACCGGTCCGTGGGATGTACTGCTGGGCGATGTTTACACCATCCACCCGTTCGGTAACGTCTTCAGCGTTATCGAGGTCACCGGAGCACAGCTCTGGGCCGCCATGGAGAACGGTGTTTCCCGCTACCCAACCGATGGCCGCTGGCCTCACGTCAGTGGACTGAAGTTCACTGTTGATGTGACTAAAGCAGCCGGTTCAAGAATTGTCGCGCTGACTGACACCAGCGGTAAGGCAATTCCAAAGGATGGCACCAAGTTCACCCTTGCCCTGACCGACTTCGTCGCCAAGGGTGGAGATGGCTACAACATGTTTGACATCTCCAAGCTCAGCGTTCGTGACCTCGACGCTCAGGTACTAGCAGACGCCCTAAGGGCAGATGCAGCCGCCGGTCGAGTCACCGAAATGAAGCTGGACGGAAGAACAACCGTCATCAAGTAGTAAGCGAAAAGCGGGGGTGGGTAACCACCCCCGCTTTTTGTTTAACCTGTTTTGGCTATGCCTTGAGCTTCAACACCTTGGCAGTGCTGGCGAGCGCTTTCTTGGCAGCGGCAGGCGAGTTATTGAGCTTCGTGCCATAGCTAGGGATCAACTTCTTGAGAGCTGGGGCCCAACCGGTGAACTCCTCTGGGTAAAGCTTTGCAAGCACGTCTAGCATCACGCTTACGCTGACAGATGCCCCTGGGGAAGCTCCAAGTAGGCCCGCAATAGTGCCATCGCTCGCGCTTATTACCTCAGTTCCAAACTGAAGCGAACCGCCACCTTTACCCGGCTTGATCACCTGGGCGCGCTGGCCAGCCTCGTACAACACCCAGTCCGCGCCATCGGCTTCGGGGACGAACTCTCGCAACGAGGCAATCTTCGCCTTTCGCGACTTGAGTATCTCTTTGATCAAGTACTGAACCAGACCGAAGTTCTTCAACGCCACTGAGATGTATGGGATCAGGTTTGCCGGACGAAGCGAGAGTGGAAGGTCCAGCAAAGAGCCATGCTTTAGGAACTTTGGGTTGAGGCCTGCAAATGGTCCAAAAAGCAAGGAAGTCTTTCCATCTACCACGCGAGTGTCCAGGTGAGGAACAGACATCGGGGGAGCGCCAACAGCGGCCTGAGAGTAGACCTTGGCCTGGTGTCGCTTCACAACCTCTGGATTGTCGGTGCGCAAAAAATGCCCACTGACGGGAAATGTTCCGTAACCCTTGATTTCTTTGATGCCTGAGCGCTGAAGCAGCTTCAGAGCCCAACCGCCAGCACCAACGAAGACACGGTTTGCTCTAATTTGGGTGGCAACGCCTGCGCTGCGAACCGAAAGCCTCCAGCCACCATCTTTGAACTGCATGAGGTTAGTGACTTCAGACGAGGTTTGAACGGCTACACCTTCGGCAACCAGCCATGCTGTGAGCTGCTTGGTGATAGCGCCATAATCAACGTCTGTGCCCTGGTCGATAAAGGATGCGGCAACTTTTTCCTTGCCGCGGCCTTCCATAATCAGCGGTGCCCACTTGGCAATCTGCTTTGGGTCTTCGGTGTACTGAAGTCCAGCAAACAAAGGCTGGTCCTTCAAAGCTTCGTGGCGCCTGCGCAGATAGTCGGCATCTTTCTCGCCACGAACAAAGGTCATGTGAGGAACCGTGCGGATGAACGATTCTGGTTTACCTAGGATTCCCTGCTCAACCAGTGTTGCCCAGAACTGCCTGGACACTTGAAACTGCTCGTTGATTCCGATCGCCTTGGTCGGGTCGGGGAGTGAGCCGTCCTTGGAGTCTGGGATGTAGTTCAATTCACAAAGTGCTGCGTGTCCGGTGCCAGCGTTGTTCCAAGGGTTAGAGCTCTCTTTAGCAATCTCATCGAGACGCTCTAGAAGAACGATCTTGAGGTTTGGTTGGAGCTTCTTCAGGATGACGCCGAGGGTGGCGCTCATGATGCCGCCACCGATGAGTGCGACGTCGTAGCTATCTATGTTTGACACGCCTCAAGGGTAATGGTTATGCGAAGACTGTGACGCCCAACACAGCACCAACTGCGTAGGCGAGGCTCATCGTGAGCACACTCACAGCGACGTTACGACTGATTGATTTGCGCTTGGATCCTTTACCAACCTTTGCTGCCCACCAACCAGTGATAGCAAGTGCCAGCACAACCGATGCAAAGGTGGCAGGAGTGCGAACCTCTTGCCACGGGCCTGTGATTGCGATCAAAGGCAAAATTCCTCCCGCTGTGAAGGCAGCCATGCTCGAAAGTGCAGCGGCCCAAGGGTGTGCGGTCACATGATGCGGATCCCTACCGTGGGCAAGTTCTGTGTCCTTTTGAGCGCTTACAGAGGTGTACTCACCACCAGCCATCGAAACCGCTCCGGCAACCAAAGCTGCCACACCGGCGATTAGCACATCGCCAGCGGATGCGCCTGCTGCCGCTACACCGACTACCACACCGGCAATTGAGACAATTCCGTCGTTTGCACCTAGCACCGAGGCACGTAACCAGTTGAGCTTCTTCTCCAGCTCTCGAGACACCGATTGATTCATGGGGCCATCTTGGAGGAACAATTCCATATTCGCTAGCAAGGTTGGCCTTAGTTCTCTGGGTAGAATTTGCGAGTTAGGAGCCTCCGTGCAAATTTTCGTTGATGGTGCGCCAAAAGAGGTCGCTGAAGGCAGTGACGGATTTGGCCTTTTTGAGGACAAGGGCATCATCGCCCTACTGGTCAACGATGAGCTGCGGGACCTATCTCACAAACTCTCAAGTGGCGACCGGGTTTCAGGGGTTCACATTTCTTCAGAATCGGGACTTTCGATTCTTCGCCATTCAACTGCTCACCTGATGGCGCAGGCCGTGCAGGAGATGTTCGACCCAGCGAAGCTTGGCATTGGCCCACCTATCAAGGATGGCTTCTACTTCGATTTCGATGTTGATGAGTCATTCAAGCCAGAAGATCTCAAGCGAATCGAAAAGCGCATGAAGGAGCTGGTGGGGAAGTCTCAGCGCTTTGTAAGGCGCGAGGTTTCAGATGATGAAGCTAGAGAGCTAATGAAGGACGAGCCCTACAAGCTCGAATTGATTTCCCTAAAGAGTTCTGATGTCGGTGAGGGTTCAGCGGAGGTGTCCGCTGGTCAGCTCTCGGTTTATGAAAACATCAACCCAGACGGCACGGTCGCATGGCGCGATCTGTGCCGCGGACCACACCTACCCAACACTCGTGGCATCGGCAAAGCCTTCTCACTGCTCAGAAGCGCTGCGGCCTATTGGCGAGGAAACGAGAACAACAAGCAGTTGCAACGCATCTACGGCACCGCCTGGCCAACTCAAGAGGAGCACGACGCTCACCTTGAGAGGCTGGAGGAAGCAGCAAAGCGTGATCACCGGAAGCTCGGAGTTGACCTCGACCTTTTCAGTTTCCCCGACGAGATTGGCTCTGGCCTAGCGGTTTTCCACCCCAAGGGTGGTGTGATCCGCAGAGTAATGGAGGACTACAGCCGAAAGCGTCACGAAGAGGCTGGCTACGAGTTCGTTTATTCGCCACACATTACAAAGTCGACGCTCTTTGAAAAGTCTGGCCACCTGCAGTGGTATGCCGATGGCATGTTCCCTCCGATGAAGCTAGATGCAGAGTTTGATTCCGAGGGTCAGCTAAAGCGACAGGGCCAGGACTACTACCTGAAGCCAATGAACTGCCCGTTCCACATCCTGGTGTTCCGCTCCAGGCAGCGTTCCTACCGCGAGCTACCGCTGAGAATGTTCGAGTTTGGTTCTGTTTATCGCTACGAAAAGTCCGGAGTTTTGCACGGGCTAACCAGAGTGCGTGGAATGACTCAGGACGACGCTCACCTCTTTGTAACTGCCGAGCAAATGGAAACCGAGCTAACCAAGGTTCTGGAATTCGTGCTGGGACTGCTTCGTGACTATGGCCTAACAGATTTCTATCTCGAGCTCTCCACCAGAGACCCCGAGAATCCAAAGTTTGTTGGCTCGGATGAGATTTGGGAGCGGGCCACTGGAACGCTGGAGAAAGTAGCTACCGCGTCTGGCCTTCAGCTTGTTCCAGATCCAGGTGGCGCAGCCTTCTACGGTCCAAAGATCTCCGTTCAGGCGCGGGATGCCATCGGAAGAACTTGGCAGATGTCGACTATCCAATTGGACTTTAACCTGCCAGAGCGCTTTGACCTTGAGTACGTGGGCAGTGACGGCGAGCGCCACCGCCCAATCATGATTCACCGCGCGCTGTTTGGTTCAATCGAGAGATTCTTCGGCGTCTTGACCGAGCACTACGCAGGGCACTTCCCGCCTTGGTTGGCACCGGTTCAGGTGGTGGGTGTTCCAGTTGCCGATGAGTTTGGTGACTATCTCGAACAGTTCGCCGCAGACCTCCGATCAGAGGGGGTTCGGGTCGAGGTTGACCACTCCGACAACCGCATGCAGAAGAAGATTCGTGACCACACCATGATGAAGGTCCCGTTTATTCTGCTGGCAGGTGGCCGCGACGCTGAAGCGGGCACGGTCAGCTTTAGATTCCGCGATGGTTCGCAGCAGAACGATGTCCCGCTTTCTCAGGCAAAGGCCTTGATTCTTGATGCGATCAACCAGAAAAAGCAGGTCTAGTGACTGAGTTCCTCGATTCCTTTAGCGGGATGAAGGATGGGTTTGAGAGGCTATGGACCCCTCACCGGCTGGTTTACCTGCAGACTGGACAGCAGCCTGCCGACGAGGAATGCCCCTTTTGCCTGGCGCCGGGGAAATCAGATGAGGACGGTCTAATCGTTTATCGCGGTGAGACCTGCTACGTCCTGCTGAACCTCTTTCCCTACAACTCCGGTCACCTTTTGGTTTGCCCATATCGCCACGTTGACACCTATGACAAGGCGACTCGGGAAGAAATAGCGGAGTTTGCGCTGTTGACACAACAAGCGATGAAAACGCTGCGGCTTGTTTCAAAGGCTCAGGGTTTCAACATCGGAATGAACCAGGGCGAGATCGCAGGAGCGGGAATCGCATCGCACCTTCACCAGCACATAGTTCCGCGCTGGAAGGCCGATGCGAATTTCTTCCCTGTGGTCGCGCAAACTAAGGCTCTTCCAAGGCTTTTGGGAGAGGTAAGAGAATCAATTGCAAAAAACTGGATTAGCGAAGCTTAGGATTTAGGCATGTCAGAGGAATTTCTAGAAGCAACCCCACTCGTAAAGCGCGGCCTAGCAGAGATGCTCAAGGGTGGCGTAATCATGGACGTTGTCAATGTTGAACAAGCCAAAATCGCCGAGGATGCAGGGGCAGTGGCCGTAATGGCCCTGGAGCGCGTTCCAGCCGATATTCGAGCTCAGGGTGGAGTCGCAAGAATGAGCGACCCGGACATGATTGATGACATCATCAAGGCAGTTTCCATCCCAGTTATGGCTAAGGCTCGCATCGGGCACTTTGTTGAGGCTCAGGTTCTGCAGTCACTCGAAGTCGACTACATCGACGAGTCAGAGGTTCTATCACCTGCTGACTATGTCAACCACATCGACAAGTGGCAGTTTGAGGTTCCGTTTGTATGTGGCGCAACTAACCTGGGTGAAGCACTTCGTCGCATCACCGAGGGTGCCGCGATGATTCGCTCTAAGGGTGAGGCCGGCACCGGAGATGTGTCCGAGGCCACCAAGCACATCAGAACCATCACCTCCGAGATTCGCGCTCTTGCTGCCAAGAGCGAAGAAGAGCTCTACGTTGCTGCTAAGGAGCTACAGGCCCCTTACCAGCTGGTTCGCGAAGTCGCAAAAACCGGGAAGCTTCCAGTTGTTCTGTTTGTAGCCGGTGGTGTCGCAACCCCAGCCGATGCAGCAATGATGATGCAGCTTGGTGCTGACGGTGTATTTGTTGGATCCGGAATCTTCAAGTCAGGCGACCCTGTGGCGAGAGCCGCTGCAATCGTGAAGGCAACCACCTTCTATGACGACCCTAAAGTCGTTGCAGCAGCGAGCCGAGGACTGGGCGAGGCAATGGTAGGCATCAACGTAAATGACCTTCCAGCACCACACCGCCTTTCGGAGCGTGGCTGGTAATTGCTTATTGGAGTCCTGAGTCTTCAGGGTGACTTTAGAGAGCACATTCAAACTCTCGAGTCTCTCGGGGTTAGGGCCATCAAAGTTAGAACCGAAGCCGAGCTAAATTCTGTTGATGGACTGGTAATTCCAGGCGGTGAGTCAACAGCAATCTCAAAGCTTGCAGTCAACTTCGGGCTGATGGAGCCACTACGCAAGTTTGCGAAGACTAAACCGGTGCTTGGCACCTGCGCCGGGCTAATCATGCTCTCAGATCAGGTCGAGGGTGCGATTGAGGGTCAGCAGTTCATAGGAGGCATTGGTGTCAAGACCAGTCGTAATGCCTACGGAGGCCAAACCCACTCTTTTGAAGCGGTTGTCGACTTTGGCGACACCCAGGAGAACGTTGCCTTCATCCGTGCGCCAAAGATAATCGAGACCACCAGTGCAAAGGTCATTGCCAGGCTAAATCGAGAAGCCGTAGCGGTCAAAGACGGTAATCTTTTCGGAGCCAGTTTCCACCCAGAGATAACGGGCAGCAAAGTTCTCCACAAGCTCTTTATCGATGCTGTTGGTAGATCCAAGACGAAGTAATTTAGAGGAACTATGTCAGGCCATTCCAAATGGGCAACCACCAAGCACAAAAAGGCTGCCAACGACGCCAAGAGAGCAAAACTCTGGGCGAAACTGATTCGAAACATTGAAGTCGCTACCAGAACTGGTGGTGCCGATGTTGATGGAAACCCAACCCTCTACGACGCGATCTACAAGGCCCGGAAAAACTCCGTGCCGAACGACAACATTGAGCGAGCGATAAAGCGCGGTGCCGGCGCTGATGATGGCTCGGTCGATTACAGCAGCATCATGTATGAAGGCTACGGCCCCAACGGAATCGCGATCTTGATCGAGTGTTTGACCGACAACAGAAACCGTGCTGCTGCCGAAGTTCGTCTTGCAGTTACCAGAAACGGTGGCACCATGGCAGATCCAGGTTCAGTTTCATATCAATTCGCTCGCAAGGGCGTCATCGTTGTGAATGGCTCAAACGAGGACTCGATTCTTGAAGCAACCATCGAGCATGACGTTGAAGATGTCTCTGCCTCCGCGGATGGCTTTGTCGTTACCTGTGACCCGTCTTCGATGGTTGATGCGAGGGCAGCGTTGCAGGCGGCAGGGATCGACTATGAGTCTGCTGACGTCGAATTCGTTTCCTCGCTCAAGATCGATGCAGATGCCGAGCTTGCCGAGAAGGTCATCAAGCTGATTGATGCTCTTGAAGACCTAGACGATGTTCAGGCCGTCTACACCAACATGGACATCAGCGCCTCAACCATGGAAGAGCTTGAAACCCGCTAGTGATCATCCTCGGAGTTGACCCTGGTCTTACCCGCTGCGGATACGGGTTGATTGACGCGACAACCTCTAAAGCCATTGACTTCGGTCTTTTCACCTCTGCCGCTGGGTCAGACCCGCGGGACAGGGTTGGTTCAATTGCCCAGAACCTGTCAAGAATCGTTGAGGAACGCAAGCCCGATGTAATCGCATTGGAGCGGGTTTTCGCTCAGGCAAACCTGCGCTCTGTAATGGGAGTTGCGCAGGTCTCTGGAGCTCTTATGCACATTGCCTACCAGAGCAAGATTCCGCTGCAGTTCTTCACACCATCTGAAGTTAAGGCTGCAGTTACGGGAAATGGCCGAGCCACCAAGGACCAGGTAGCCATGATGGTCAAGCGGCTTCTGAAACTTGAAGAGATTCAGGGTCCACCGGATGTTGCGGACGCGTTGGCTGTTGCGATTACCGCATCGAAGCGGGGAGGTTCCGCGGGCACCGACGCCCAACAGAAGTGGGTTGCTGCCGCCAAGGCCGCCAATCGACGAATAGGTTAATGCTGTGATCTCAATCCTGACCGGCAAAATCATCCACACCAACTTGGACAAGGTGGTTGTTGATGTTTCAGGTGTTGGGTTCGAAGTCGGAATTACTCCAAGGCATTCTCTAAAGCTTTCGCTTGGCTCCTCGGTAACCCTCTTCACTCGGATGATTGTGAAAGAGGATGACATCTCGCTCTTTGGCTTTGAAAGCATGGGGGAGCGGGAGCTCTTTGATCAGCTCTGCTCAGTGAGTGGAATCGGCCCAAAGCTTGCTCTAACCACCCTCTCGGGACTCACCGAACAGGCTCTTCGCAATGCGATTGCCGATCAGGATGAGCTTGTTTTCAAAGCCATACCAGGGATTGGGCCCAAGACAGCAAAACTCATCATCCTCTCGCTCACAGGCAAGGTTGGCCTAAGCATGAGAAGTCACTACCCGAACGTCATTTCTGCGCTAAGCCAGCTTGGAACCGATGACAAGAAGGCCGCGCAAGTAGTTTCAGCGCTTCAGCCAGGCCTCAGCGATTCCGAAGCACTCAAACTTGCGCTTAGCCAGCTGGGAACTGGAAAGCTAGTCAGCAATGATTGATGAAGAGCGCGAACTCGAGGCGAGACTCAGACCAGCCAACCTCGGTGAATTCGTTGGACAGCAAAAAGTCGTTGATCAGCTCTCCCTAATCATTCAGGCGGCCAAGCTCAACAAGCGTGCAGCTGACCACGTCCTATTGGCTGGCCCTCCTGGTCTTGGAAAGACCACTCTGGCAATGATCGTTGCCCATGAATCTGAGCGCAGCCTAAGGCTAACCAGCGGTCCGGCTATTCAGTCCTCGGGAGACCTAGCAGCAATTCTTTCTGCGCTTGAAGCGGGCGATGTTCTATTTATCGATGAAATTCACCGGATGTCGAGGTCGGCGGAAGAGATGCTGTATCTCGCGATGGAGGACTTTCGCGTCGATGTAATGGTCGGCAAAGGACCTGGGGCTGCATCAATTTCACTTGACCTGGCCCCATTTACCTTGGTTGGAGCCACCACCCGCAGTGGCATGCTGCCAACACCCCTGCGGGATCGTTTCGGCTTTACGGCCTTTTTGGAGTACTACGAGGCAGTCGACTTGGAGCAGGTTCTATTCAGATCGGCAAAGCGTCTTGGCTATGAGATGGCCAGAGAGTCAGCCTCAGAGTTAGCCCGCAGTTCAAGAGTAACCCCCAGAATTGCAAACCGATTACTGCGCAGAGTTAGGGACTATGCACTAGTAAACGGCGCTGAAGTTATTGACCTAAGTCACGTGCGACAGGCGATGGAAATCTTTGAAATTGATCAGGCGGGACTTGACCGAGTTGATAGGCAGCTTTTGAACCTGCTGGCCACCAAGTTTTCCTCACGGCCAGTTGGTCTTTCGACGCTGGCGGTTGCCATTGGAGAAGAGCCTGACACGATCGAAGCTGTGCTCGAGCCGTACCTGATAAGGCAAGGGTTATTGCAAAGGACCCCTAGGGGCAGGGAAATTACCGAGGCGGGCAAGGCACATCTTGGGATTGCTGGGGCTCGATAGGCATTTGCGCCTATAATTTCGGGGGACCTGTTCGGTAAGGAAAGCTCTTGGATTATCTACTTCTAGGCGTGCTCGCGCTAATGATTCTGCTGTTGGTTAGCCAGAACCGTAAGCGCCGCAAAGACGCTGAAGCTCTTCTGGGAAGCCTTTCGGTTGGTGCCAATGTGCTACTTCACTCCGGCATCAAGGGCACCATAACTGCCATTGAGGACAATGACGTAGTAGTCGAAACAACCCCGAAGGTAAAGATCAGGGTTGTAAAGCAAGCGGTTCGTTCGGTCGAACCTGCTGTTGAGGGGAACTAGTTTTGGAGAAGACCACCGCACAGGTTGCGAAACGCAAACTCACTTGGATTGCAGGAATAGCAGCCTTTTTCACCGGACTTTTGGTTTGGGGAACCGTTTCTGGCCAGCCAGGCGCTTCACTTACACCAGAGCTAGCACTTGACCTTCAGGGTGGAACCTCAATCATCCTTACCCCTACCATCGCCGATGGAACCGCCGCATCAGTTGAGCAGTTGAACCAGGCCGCGACCATTATTCGTCAGCGTGTTGATGGATCTGGTGTTAGCGAGGCAACCGTAACCATCCAGGGCGAGCAGAACATCGTCGTTCAGATTCCTGGTGCTCCGGACCCAACCACGCTTCAGCTAATCAAGGCCAGCGCCCTTTTGGAGTTCAGGCCAGTAATCACTTTTGCAGCAAATACGCCTTCATCCGAGAGCGCGGCAGTCGACTTCTCAAGCCTCAACGACACCCCTGCGGCCACCCCAGCTAACGCCTCCGACCCCGCATGGATAACAGAGCGCTTGCAGGCTCAGTTTGACGCCCTTGACTGCACCAAGACATACCGCCAGCCAGGCCAGGTTGACGATCCGACCAAGCCACTGGTGACCTGTGATGAGGGACAGTTCTCCAAGTTCATCCTTGGTCCGGTAGAGGTTGCAGGTCTGAACATTTCGGACGCATTTGCCGGAACCATCACAACCCAGACTGGTGCAACCACCAACGACTGGGCTGTAAACCTTGAGTTTGATCCAGCTGGAACCGAAGCGTTTGGTGATGTAACGGCCCGTTTGTTTGGTGCACCAAGCCCACAGAACCAGTTCGCAATCACCCTCGACGGCGTTGTCATTACAGCTCCCGCTGCTCAAGCAGTTATCACCAACGGTCGAGCTCAGATCACTGGAAACTTCACTCAGGAGAGCGCAACCGTATTGGCAGACCAGCTGAAGTATGGTGCGTTGCCAATTGGTTTCGAGGTTCAGTCCCAGGAAAACATCTCCGCGACTCTGGGTGACGAGTCACTCCGAAGCGGTTTGATTGCCGGTCTAATCGGAATGATCTTCGTGATGATCTACATGGTCATTCAGTACCGTGGCCTTGCAACAGTGGTGCTTGGCTCGCTTGTTGTCTTTGCGCTACTGATCTACCTAATCGTTGCTTTCTTGAGCTGGCGCCAGGGCTACCGCCTATCCCTTGCAGGTGTAGCGGGTCTGATTGTGTCGATCGGTGTGGTAGCCGACTCATTCATTGTTTACTTCGAACGTATTCGAGACGAACTGCGTGAGGGCAAGACGCTTGAGATTGCCGTCGAAGCCGGTTGGAAGCGCGCCTACCGAACCATTTTGGTTTCCGGCGGAGTGAGCTTCACGGCTGCTGTAACCCTCTACCTACTAACTTCTAGCTCGGTTCGAGGCTTCGCCTTCACCCTTGGTCTAACGACCCTGATCGACATCTTGGTTGTTGTGCTCTTCACCCACCCAATGATGCAGCTGCTTGCTCGCAGCAAGTTCTTCGCCTCGGGACACAAGTTCTCCGGCTTCGACCTCTCTGCAGCTAAGGCCGCATACCGAGGCAGGGGAGAGTTCAGGATTTCCAACTCGGTCACCGAGGAGAAGGTTCTGAAGTCCTCCAAGGAAGCTACCAAGCGTCAAACCATCGCCGAGCGCAAGGCTCTGGCAGCAAAGGGCAGTGATGAGTAAGTACAGAGATCTAGGAAACCGGCTCTACTCCGGTGAGAGTTCGCTCAACATCGTTGGGCGTCGCAAGCTCTGGTATGCCGTTGCTGCGATCGTAGTAGTCCTTACCATCCTGCTTCCTACCCTGCGTGGCGGCTTCAACTTCGGTATTGAGTTCCGCGGTGGCTCTGAGTTCCGTTTGACAAACTCTCAAGAGCTTCCTCAGTCACTGGCAGTAGATGCAGTCCAGAGCGTTGTTCCTGGGGTTCAGGTTGTTGTTGCCCAGGTTGGTCTAAACGACTTGCGAATCCAGACCGAGCAGCTTGAGGATGTTGAGTCCGAAGAGGCGAGGCTTGCTCTCGCCAAGGCCTACGGAGTCTCCGATGAGCAGGTTGCTTCCAGCTTTATCGGACCGAACTGGGGAGAAGACGTCACCCGGCAGGCAATTATTGGATTGCTTATCTTCCTAGCCCTCGTGTCGGTTTTGATGGCACTCTACTTCCGGTCCTGGAAGATGAGCGCTGCGGCACTGGTCGCTTTGGCGCACGACTTGGTGATCACCATCGGAATTTACGGAGCCTTTGGTTTCGAAGTTACCCCAGCAGCTGTGATCGGCTTCCTGACAGTGCTTGCCTACTCGCTTTATGACACAGTGGTTGTTTTCGACAAGGTTCGTGAAAACACTCAGGAGATTGAGTTCTCCGAGACCCGAACCTTTGGTGAAATGGTGAACCTGGCTGTCAACCAGACCTTGGTTAGATCAATCAACACATCCATCGTCGGTGTTCTACCGGTCGCGTCAATTTTGTTCATCGGATCCTTGCTTCTTGGAGCAGGTACTTTGCGAGACATTGCGCTTGTGATGATGGTTGGAACCATCGTTGGAACCTATTCATCGGTCTTCCTGGCTGCTCCGGTTTACTCTCACCTGCGTGAGAGTGAGCCTGCAATCAAGGCTGCGGCCGAGAAGGTACTTGCTGGACGCAGCTAAACTCTTCACAACCTAGAAAGGTCGTGTGAGATGACTGACAGTCTTGCCTCATCCCTGAGGTCGAGACTGCCCAGAATATTCACCCGGTCCTCAACTGCCTATGGGCAAGAGCTCGCAGAGCTCATAAAGGTGGTCAAGCTCAATCACCCCAAGGCTGACCTGTCCGTCATTCAGCGCGCCTATAAAACAGCTGAGCACCACCACAGTGGTCAGCTGCGAAAGAGTGGCGAGGAGTACATCACCCATCCGCTAGCGGTTGCGAGAATCCTGGCTGATCTTGGTTCAGGGCCTGCCACTATCGTTGCCGCTTTGCTGCATGACACCGTTGAAGATACTCAGTACTCAATTGCTCAACTTGAAGCCGACTACGGCCCAGAGGTTGGGCTACTGGTCGATGGCGTTACCAAGCTGGACAAGATGAAATTCGGTGACTCGGCCCAGGCCGAAACCATGCGCAAAATGGTGGTCGCGATGAGCAAGGATGTCCGAGTCCTTGTAATCAAGCTTGCCGATCGACTGCACAACGCTAGGACCTGGGGCTTTGTTCCCGCGGACTCAGCAAAGCGCAAAGCCCAAGAAACCCTCGAAATCTATGCTCCGCTGGCGCACAGACTCGGCATCAGCACAATCAAGACTGAGTTGGAGGACATCTCGTTCGCCGTGCTCTACCCAAAGGTCTACGAGGAGATTGTCAACCTCGTTGGGCAGCGCAATCCCTCCAGAAGTGAATTCACCGAGCGGGTGATTGAGGATATCGAGGCAGAACTTCGGGATAACAAGGTCAAGGCGAAGATCGATGGCAGGCCGAAGCAGTACTACAGCATCTACCAGAAGATGGTCATGCGAGGTCGGGAGTTTGATGACATCTACGACCTGGTCGGCATTCGGGTAATCGTTTCATCCGTCAGGGATTGCTATGGCGCTCTGGGTGCCATTCACGCCAAGTGGTCGCCGATTCCAGGCCGCTTCAAGGATTACATTGCAATGCCTAAATTCAACCTCTACCAGTCACTTCACACCACAGTGGTTGGACCAGAGGGCAGGGCGGTTGAGATCCAAATCCGCACGATGGAAATGCACCAGCGTGCTGAATACGGTGTAGCAGCTCACTGGAAGTACAAAGCACAGTCCGGCAAGGCAGGCGAGGAGGTCGACTTTGCTTGGCTCAAGCAACTGAGCGACTGGCAAGAAGAAACCTCTGATCCAGGTGAGTTCCTGGACAATCTCCGCTTCGAAATTGGGGCTAAAGAGCTCTATGTCTTTACCCCTAAGGGCAAAGTGGTTGGTCTAGCGGCTGGCTCCACTCCAGTTGACTTTGCCTATGCCGTCCACACCGAGGTTGGCCACAAAATGATAGGCGCTAAGGTGAACGGTCGATTGGTTCCCCTTGAGAGCAAGCTGCAGGCCGGGGACGTGGTCGAGGTTCTAACCTCCAAATCCGAATCAGCGGGTCCATCGAAGGACTGGCTTAGCTTTGTGGCATCGCCCAGAGCCAGAGCCAAAATCAAGCATTACTTCACTATGGAGCGTCGCGAACTAGCGAACGAGGATGGCAAGGAAGCACTCACAAAAGCGCTTCGCAAGCAGGGGCTACCGGTCCAATCAATTCTGAACTCGGACGCCCTGGCCAAGATCGGTGAGGATCTCAAGGTTGGGGATGCAAACGCTCTGTTCACTGCCATTGGCCAGGGCCAGTTCTCCACTCAGTCGGTCATCGAAAAGATTAAGGTGCATTTGGGGCTCTCCAATGACCCCGACACCGAAGAGATACCGGTCCAGCTTCCTAAGTCCTTGCGTGGTCCTCGAAGCGCTAACCAGGGCATTCTGGTGAAGGGCTCACCGGATGTTCTTACCAAGATGGCTCGGTGCTGCACCCCAGTCCCTGGGGACCAGATCACAGGATTCATTACCCGTGGTGAAGGTGTTTCGGTTCACAGATTGGACTGCACAAACGTGGCCAGTCTCAATCAAGCAAGGGTTGTAGAGGTTGCCTGGGCAGAAAGTGCTCGTGGCGTATTCATGGTTCAAATTCAAGTTGAGGCACTTGATCGATCAGGTCTACTTTCTGACATCACGCGCGTACTGACCGAAAACCATGTGAACATCCTCAGTGCAACTGTTTCAACCGGACGAGACAGGGTTGCACTCAGCAGGTATGTGTTTGAAATGGCAGACCCATCGCACCTCGACCACCTGCTAAATCAGGTTAGGCGAATTGAAGCGGTATACGACGTCTACCGAGTAAAGAGCAACTAAGGCTTAGTCAACAGCCTTCTGAGCGGCCTCTAGCCATGCCTTGCGGGCATCGATCTGGGCCTGCACATCCTTCTTCTTTGCAGCAGGTGCTGACGCAAGCTCAGCTTCAAGGTCGGCGATCGCCGCTTCCAGCTGAGTTACCAAAGAGTTCGAGCGAGCCTTGGCGGCGGGGTCAGACCTACGCCAGGCATCTGCCTCAGCCTCAGAGATCTTCTTCTCGACCTTGCGGAGGCGGTCCTCGACGTTACGGACCTGGTCCCTCGGAACGTGCCCAACCTTGACCCAGCGTGCCTGGATCTCGGAAAGCTGCGTCTTTGCTTTTGCAAGGTCAGAGGTTTCAATCTTCTCTGCTTCAACTAACAGGGCTAGCTTTGCCTCAAGGTTTTCCTTCTGAGAAACAGCTAGCTCGGAATCCTTGGCCTTCTTGTCGGCAAAGATTGCGTCTCCAGCAGCGCGGAAACGAGCCCAAAGTGCGTCTTCAACCTTGCCCGCCTTTGGGGCAGCCTTCCAAGCATCCTGAAGCTTGCGGTAGTCGGCGGCTGCGTCACCACCCTTAGAAACTAGTGCCTCTGCCTGCTCCGCAAGCTTGCTCTTTGCACTCTTTGCTTCCTTGAACTTGGAGTCAAGGGTTGCGAAGTAGGCGCGACGGCCTGTCTCAAACTTGGCCCTGGCCTGTGAGAAGCGCTTCCAGATCGGGTCAGTTTGCGCCTTTGGAATCTTTGGCCCTGTCTTCTGAAGCTCCTGCCAGGCAGTGAACAGGTCGTTCATCTCTGTTGCAGACTTCTTCCAGTTGATGGCCTGAAGGTTTGAAACAATCTTCTCCGCCTTAGCGGCAATCTCTTCCTTCTTGGCAAGTGCCTCAACGCTCTGAGCATCACGCTCGGCCTTGATCTTCTCGGATGCTTCCGCAATTGCTGGGCCTACGTTAGCGATTCGAGCTCGCAGCGCCACCAAGTTGCCAACCGCTTTAGGCTCAGCCAACTCGGCCGTCAGGTGGTCGTGAGTGGTCTTCAGGCTCTTGGCATCGGTTACTCCAGCGGCGATGCGCTGCTCAAGGATGCGGACCTGGGCTTCTAGATCCTCGTACTTGCGAGTGAAGTAGGCAAGTGCCTCCTCAGGAGAAACACCGGGGTACTGACCGACCTGTCTTTCAACACCGGCCTCGATGACGAAGACGTTGTTGTCCTGGTCGACGCGACCAAACTCGTTGCTAGTCAATGTTTCTCCTTGGATTGAGCTTTTACTTTACCGAAATACCAGTCATCACAACCGGCTCAGCAGGAGCTCCGTCTCCGGAGCCATCTGCGGTGCCCTTTGCTGCGATTGCCTTCACCGCGTCAAGTCCTGACGTCAGGCGACCAAGCACGGTGTAGCCACCGGCGGAGTCAGAAGGAATCGTTGAATTCTGGTAAACGATAAAGAACTGGGAGCCCATTGAAGCTCCGTCGCCTCCGCGACGAGCCATGGCGATGACACCCTCTTCGTAGAGGTCATTAGCAGGCGCATTTTCAATTGGACCCCAGTTGTAGCCTGGGCCACCGGTGCCGTCACCCTGAGGGTCGCCACACTGCAGAACGTAAATTCCAGCGGTGGTGAGTCGGTGACAGCTCACATTTTCAAAGTATCCATCCTTGGCAAGGCTCACAAAGTTTGCCACTGCCTGAGGGGCTGCTGCTCCGTCGAGTTCAAAACCGATGTCCGAGCCAGCTAGCTTCATCTCTCCGGCCCAAGTCCGGTTCTCCGCAAGCTCGGGGGATGGAACATTCGCGGCATTCTGAGTCTGATCCTCAACTGCCGGTGACTCTGTTGCAGTCTCTGTGGACTCTGGGGTCGCGGTTGACGCACCAGGGCCAAAGCTGAAGTAGATGGTTTGACCTACGAAGGCAAGCACCAGGGCTGCTCCAGCAACCAATAGCGCGAGCTTGTTGTCCTTTGGACCCTGCAGCTTGCGCTGGGCAATTAGGTCCTGCTTGGCCTGGTAAGTGGCAAGTTTTTCGTTGTTTTTCATCAAAACCTCGGAGTAAGTAGCAAGTGGCAATTCTAGGTGTTGCCTACAATCAGCGTGTGGACAAACCGCTAGCTGTAAGAATGCGCCCTAAATCTATCGGGGAAGTCGTTGGCCACGGCAAGCTTTTGGCAAAAGGCTCACCAATTTCAAGGCTGATTGAGGCCGAACGCACAGGTGCATGGAGCTCTGTCCTGCTCTGGGGCCCACCCGGCAGCGGAAAGACCACAATTGCTAGGTTGCTCAGCGATGCAAAGAACGCCAATTTCGTTGAACTGAGCGCGATCTCCACTTCGGTATCACAGGTTCGCGAAGTGATTGATGCTGCAAAGCATGATGCCGAGATTTACGACCGACCAACGATTTTGTTTCTGGACGAGATTCACAGATTCTCTAAGTCACAGCAAGACAGCCTGCTAGGTGCCGTCGAATCCGGAATCATCACTCTGATAGCCGCCACGACAGAGAACCCATCGTTTAGCGTGATTCGCCCCCTGATTTCGCGATCACTGGTTTTCAAGCTTGACCCACTCAGCAAGGCCGAACTGCTAACTCTGATGGAGCGCGCGAGGATTTCCGAAACCGGACTCAAAGGGCGAGCCTTTGACCAGGAAGCTTTGGAGTACATTGCCGAAATCAGTTCCGGTGATGCGAGAAGAGCCCTGACACTCATGGAGGCCGCAGCTGCAGCCTCAGCGGCGGAAGTGAATTTGGAACTGGCCCAGGCGGCGAGCGCTAATCAGATTGCGTATGACTCAGCGGGAGACTTGCACTACGACACCATCAGCGCATTCATCAAGTCGGTGCGTGGATCAGATCCCGATGCGGCAATTCACTACCTAGCCCGCATGATTGCTGGGGGAGAAGACCCCAGGTTCATTGCCAGAAGGTTGATGATTCTGGCAAGTGAGGATATTGGGTTGGCAGACCCAGGGGCTCTTCAGCTCGCTGTTGCAGCTGCCCAAACTGTTGAGCTCATCGGCATGCCGGAGGGGCGCATACCACTTGCCGAAGCCACGATTTATTTGGCCTTGGCCCCTAAGTCCAATCGGGCATACGACGCGATAAATCAAGCTCTGGCGGATGTCGAGAGTCAGACCATTAGCGAAGTTCCGCCACACCTGCGCTCGACAGGCGGCGTCGGATACCGCTATCCCCACGATGACCCCAAGGGGGTTATCCAGCAAAGCTACGCTGACCTCAAACAGCGCTACTACAGCCCGAGCAATCATGGCTTTGAGAAAACCTTGGCGGAACGCCTCAAGGTGATTGATGAAATCCTTGGCAGGTAGTGACATCGAGAGCCCTCACTGCTAGGATTTCAAAGTTGTCCTGATCCAGCGGCTGGGAAGACGGACATAATCCACAGAAAGAGTTGAAAGGTACCTTTTTGTCAAAGACAACTAGAACCCGCAGCAAGACTAGGCTTTCGCGTGCCCTCGGCATTGCGCTTACCCCTAAGGCTGCAAAGTACATGGAAAAGCGTCCCTACGCACCGGGACAGCACGGCCGCACCAAGCGCAAGTCAGACTCTGACTACGCAGTTCGTCTTCGCGAGAAGCAGCGTCTGCGCGCACAGTATGGAATTCGCGAGGCCCAGCTTCGCAAGACCTTCCAGGAAGCCAAGCGCACCGAGGGTCTAACCGGTGAGAACCTAGTAGAGCTACTAGAGATGCGTCTTGACGCGCTAGTTCTTCGCTCAGGCTTTGCTCGCACCATGGCTCAGGCACGTCAGATGGTAGTTCACCGCCACATTTTGGTTGATGGACAGCGCGTTGACCGCCCATCCTTCCGCGTCAAGCCGGGACAGATGATCCACGTCCACGACAAGAGCGAGAAGACTGAGCCTTTCCAGGTTGCAGCTGCTGGAGGTCACTCAGACGTCCAGGCAACTACTCCTGAGTACCTAAGTGTCCAGTTGGACAAGCTTCAGGCAACCCTAGTTCGTCGTCCAAAGCGCTCAGAGGTCCCAGTGACCTGTGAGGTTCAGCTTGTGGTCGAGTACTACGCAGCCAGGTAACAACTGATGAGTGGTGGCGACATTGCCGGCATCCTATTTGCCAGCAGTTTCGTCCTGCTCGTTTTGTTCACCGGTCTCGTCCTAATCAAAGTGGCGAGACTGGTGGATGAAACCGCAAACACCGTCAAGACCTTCAATCAGGAGCTCGAGCCGCTATTGAGCGAGGCAAGGGTGACTCTCACCGAAGCCAATAAGCAGCTAAAGCGCATCGATGCAATCACTGAAGATGTTGAGCAGGTCACGGAAAACATCAACTCCCTGGTGGCTGTTTTCACAGCCTCCATCGGAGGGCCACTAACTAAACTGTTCGGCGTAACCCAGGGCGTATTCAAAGCCTTTGGAAAGCGGAGGTAGACCATGAGCAAACTCGGTTGGTTCATCGCAGGAATCTCAATTGGTGCGGTTGCCGTAATTCAATTGCGCGACAACCCAAAGGCCCAGGCTGCGCTGGATGACGCCATCGAGGCGGCCAAGGAGTTCGGCAACGCCGTTGCCGAGGGCTACCAGGAGCGCGAGGCAGAGCTCCAGAAGCCGAAGACCCCAGCTAAGCGCAAGACCGCCAAGTAGCAATGAAGACTGCCGAGATAAAGCGGCGGTGGCTTGACTTCTTCGAAAAGAAGGGTCACACCGTTGTTCCAAGTGCGCCTCTAATCTCCCAAGATCCAACCTTGATGTTTGTGGTTGCCGGTATGGTGCCATTCATTCCTTACATGACAGGCGTGCTACCTGCCCCATACGCAAGAGCTACTAGCGTGCAAAAGTGCGTTAGAACCCTCGACATCGATGAGGTGGGAAAGACCACCCGTCACGGCACCTTCTTCCAGATGAATGGAAACTTTTCGTTTGGCGATTACTTCAAGAAGGAGGCAATCGCCTTTGCCTGGGAGCTACTAACCACCAAAGTCGAAGATGGTGGGCTTGGATTTGATCCAGAGCGCCTTTGGGCAACGGTTTACCAAGACGATGACGAAGCGATTGGTTACTGGCTCGAGCAGACATCGATTCCTCGTGAGCGCATCCAAAAGCGTGGCATGCGCGATAACTACTGGTCGACCGGACAGCGCGGGCCAGCAGGCCCCTGCTCGGAGATCTACTACGACCGCGGCCCCGAGTATGGCGCTGAGGGTGGTCCTGTAGCGGACGAAGACCGATACATCGAAATCTGGAACCTCGTATTCATGCAGTACGAGCGTGCCGACGGCGGAACCAAGGACCACTTCGAGATTCTTGGGGATCTTCCTAAGAAGAACATCGACACCGGAATGGGCTTGGAGCGAGTTGCATTTTTGCTTCAGGGCGTTGAGAACATCTACGAGATAGACCAAGTTCGCCCACTGATTGACATTGCCTCTGAGCTCAGCGGCAAGAAGTATGGCGCTAATGAGGCGGATGACATCCGCATGCGCGTTGTTGCAGACCACATCCGCTCGGCACTAATGCTTATGAGTGATGGGGTGAGTCCATCAAATGAGGGGCGCGGCTACATTCTTCGCAGGCTGCTTCGGCGTTCTATCCGCGCGCTTCGCCTAATTGGGGTCTCGGAGGCAAGCTTCGAGCGTCTGTTCACCGCGAGCAAGAACGCCATGGTTGAGGCATACCCAGACCTGGAAGAAAACTTCCCACGTGTTCTGCGCTCCGCGCTGGCCGAGGAGACCGGATTCCGCAGAACCCTTGATGCGGGAACAGTAGTTCTGGAACAAGCCATTTCGGAGGCAAGCGGAACCCTGACCGGAGATGTTGCGTTCTTGCTGCACGACACCTACGGTTTCCCAATCGATCTCACGGTCGAAATTGCGGAGGAAAACGGCCTAACGGTGGATCGCGATGGCTTCACTGAGCTAATGCTTGAGCAGAAGACACGCGCCAAGCAGGATGCGAAGAGCAAGAAGGTTGGCGGCGCTGGCCTTCAGGTTTACAGCGAATTCCGCTCCAAGGGTGAAACTCAGTTCTTGGGTTACGAAACTCTTGAGACGGATGGCACAATCCTTGGTCTAATCCGCGGTGGTGAAGTCGAAAACGCCCTTTCTGAGGGTGAGATCGGCGAACTTTTCATTGACAGGACCTCTCTCTATGCCGAGTCAGGTGGTCAGGCCGCAGATGCGGGCCGGATTCTTGGTGATGGGTTTGAGCTAGAGGTAATTGACGTCCAAAAGCCAGTCAAGGGCCTTTTCTCGCACCAGGTTCGCGTGCTCAGCGGTGAGGTAAAGGTCGGCGCTAAGGCTCAAACCCTTGTTGACCCACAGTGGAGGCTAGGTGCGGCTCAGGCCCACTCTGCCACCCACGTGGTTCACGCAGCCTTGCGCCAAGTTTTGGGCCCCGAGGCGCTGCAGTCCGGTTCCTTCAACAAGCCCGGCTACATGCGATTGGACTTTGCCTGGGGCGAAGCGCTGAGCGATGCAACCAAGAGCGAGATTGAAGAGGTTTCAAACCTCGCAATTCGGTCAGATCTCGCAGTGTCCGCTTCCTTCATGACTCTTCCGGAGGCCAAGGAGTGGGGTGCAATCGCTCTGTTTGGCGAGACCTATGACGAGAAGGTTCGCGTGGTTCAGGTAGGAGGCCCTTGGTCTCGTGAGCTTTGCGGTGGAACGCACGTTTCCCGCTCATCTCAAATTGGCCTGGTCTCGGTAATTGGCGAGTCATCCGTTGGCTCTGGAGCGCGAAGAATCGAAGCTATGGTCGGGATGGACGCACTAAGCGCTCTGTTCGCCGAGCGTGATTTGATCAAGCGACTTTCTGGAGAACTTAAGGCTCCTGCTGCAGAACTCGAGCAACGAATCCTCGGCTCAATCGAAGAACTTCGTCTGGCTCAAAAGAAGATTGCAGATCTTGAGGCGGCTCAAGCTCTAGGTCGATTGCTGGTCTTGCTGCCAAGCAAGGCCCAAGACATCGCCGGCAAGCGCGTTTTGGCAATCGAGATGGATGGAATCGGTGGGGAACAGCTCCGCCAGGTGGCCATAAAGGCTCGCGAAGAGCTTGGCTCTAACTCGGTTGTCGTTCTCGGTAGCGTTGAGGATGGGCGAGTGACTCTGATGGTGGCTTGTGGCCAAGCGGCTATTGAGAGTGGAATCAAGGCAGGAGATCTGGCCCGAGTTGCGAGTGCTGTGCTTGGTGGAGGCGGTGGCGGTAAGCCTGATCTGGCCCAGGGTGGCGGCAGCGAGGTTTCAAAGCTTGATGAGGCGATCTCGGCAGCGGTGGGCCTTATCAAGTGAGGCGTTTAGCCATCGATGCTGGAATGGCGCGAATCGGTGTCGCGGTATCCGAGGGCAGCTTGGCTTTGCCACTTGAGGCAATTCAGAACTCAAAAACAGCTCATCAAGAAGTCATTCAGCTCGCTCACGAGAAGTCGGTGAGCGCAATCTATGTTGGCTTACCAATTTCACTATCGGGCTCTATGACCGCGAGCTCACTGATGGCCATTGACTTTGCCAAGCGACTTCGAGGGCTCACTGAGTTACCAATCAATTTCATTGATGAGCGGCTGACCACAAAAACCGCTCAAGCTCGCCTTCACCAGGCCGGCAAAAACTCTCGTAGCTCTAAGGGTTTGATTGATGCCCAGGCTGCCGCACTAATCCTGGAGTTCGCTTTAGAGTCAGAGCGGGATGGCAAACTTGCGGGAAAGTCTTTGGAGGAATTCGATGTCTGATTCCAATGCAACCAGAAAACCCAAGGGGTGGGTGATTGGCGGTATTGCCAGCCTGGTGCTGCTGGGCATGCTTGCAGGTGGCACATTCCTTGCCTACGACCAGATCAAGAGCTTCATCTCGCAGTTCCAAGTTGAGGACTACGAGGGAGCCGGTGGTCCCGCGACCACAATCGTGATTGCCCCGGGAGATGATGGTGCCGCAGTTGCTAGGAAACTGGTCGAGGCAGACGTCATCAAGAGCTTTGATGCCATCTACCGAGACATGCTTCGAGCAGACTTCACGATTTACCCAGGAACCTATGAGTTTCCGACCCAGATTCCAGGTGCAACGGCACTAAAGCTTCTGATCGAAGGCAAAAACCGAGTTGTTCTGCAGGTCACAATCCCCGAGGGAATGCGTATCCAGCAAATCAAGGAGATCCTTCAGGCAGAAATTGGCTTAACCGAAGCGGACATCGATGCAGCCCTGGAATCACAGCGCTCCAGAGTCTCTGAAAAGGCCCCGACCCTTGAGGGCTATCTCTTTCCAGCTACCTACACCTTTGACCCTGGGGTGAAAGCGGAAACTGTTATCGCCACAATGGTTGATCGGATGGAAGCAGAACTGGCCACCCATGACATCGAACTCATCGATGCCCATGACCTACTTAGCATCGCAGCGCTGATTCAGGCCGAGGGCAAGATTGCCGATGACTTCTTCAAGATCTCTCGAGTGTTTGCCAATCGACTTGAGAAGGGTATGCCGCTGCAGTCCGACCCAACTGTGAAGTACCGGTACGAGGGGGAGCAGTCGAACTTCACCAATGGAGTTGGCGACTCGAGTAACCCCTTCAACACCTACATTTACCCCGGTGTACCGGTTGGCCCGGTTGGTAATCCGGGCTCACTCGCAATCGAAGCAGCACTGCGTCCAGCTGATGGTGAATGGCTCTTCTTTGTATCTATCAACTTGAAAACTGGGGAAACTGTTTTCTCAGAGACCTTGGCAGAGCACGAAAAGGCTGCCGAGCTCTACAGAGCTTGGCTAAGAGCGAATCCAGGTTGGAATTGACCCTAAAGTACGCAGTACTGGGATCTCCGATCGAGCACTCCAAATCACCTGCGATCCACACGGCTGCCTTCAAGGAGCTTGGTTCCGAAGCCGAATATCTAAGGTTCGAGGTTGCAGAGAATCTAAAGGCTTGGATCATCCAGCACGAAGACTTTCGTGGGTTCAGCCTCACCATGCCGCTCAAAGAACAGGCCCTTGACCTAGCGCTGCGAGCTGACGCGCTAGCCATAGCTACTCAGGCTGCAAATACGTTGATCAAAACCGAGAGCGGTTGGGATGCCTACAACACGGATGTTTTCGGGATTCAGCAGGCATTGAAAGGCCACAGGTTTTCCTCTGTTTGCGTGCTAGGAACGGGAGCGACTGCAAGAAGTGCGATTGTTGCGATGCTCGAGGCCGGCAAACACGTCAGCGTTTGGGGTAGATCCGTCGACAAGGTAAAGCGCCTCTGCGCCGAATTCGACATTGAGTTTGTCGAGAAGCTTCACATCGCCCTATCCCAACCCGCCGTTATCTCAACGGTTGTGGCCGGGGCTTTAGATGACCAGGTCAGAGGCGACTACAAAGGGGTTTTGCTGGACGTGGTTTACAGTCCATGGCCCACAAAGCTCGCAGAGCATTTCAGCTCCGGGAAGGTGATTTCCGGGCTTGAGATGTTGATTTGGCAAGCTCTTGGTCAGCAGCGATTGTTCTATGGGAACGAGCTTGATGAACCGCTTCCCAGCGAGAACAAAGTGCTTCAGGCCATTCGCAGCGCCGTAACCATGCCAAAATAGACAAATGTTGCGCTGGATAACCGCCGGAGAATCTCACGGCCCCGAACTCATTGGTGTTATTGAGGGGCTTCCTGCTGGCGTCTCCATTCTGCGAGAGGACATCCAGGAAGCACTTGCTCGCCGCCGCCTTGGCTACGGTCGCGGCGCGCGCATGAAGTTTGAGCAGGATGAAGTCAGCATCACCACGGGTGTCCGGTTTGGCCTGAGCCAGGGTGGTCCGGTCGCCATCAGGATTGCAAACACCGAGTGGCCTAAGTGGGAGACCGTAATGAGCGCGGCCCCAGTCGATGAGTCTGAACTAACTGGAGCCAGAGGGGCTCCACTAACCAGGCCGAGGCCTGGGCATGCAGACTTCACGGGCATGCAGAAGTACGGTTTTGACGAGGCTCGTCCGGTTCTTGAGCGCGCCAGCGCGAGAGAGACGGCGACCCGCGTTGCGCTTGGAAAGATAGCCCAAAGTTTTTTGAGCGAGCTGGGCATTGCCCTGGTTACCCACACCGTCGCAATTGGAACGGTTTCCAACCAGAGCCTTGAACTGCCTAGGCCAAAAGATGTTGACACACTGGATGCGGATCCGGTTCGTTGCTTTGACAAAGCTGCCTCGGCAGCCATGGTTGCCGAAATTGATGAGTGTCACTCATCGGGAGACACCATCGGCGGAGTAGTGGAGACCCTGGTCTATGGCTGCCCTCCGGGACTTGGCTCATACGTTCACTGGGACCGCAGGCTCGATGCGCAGCTTGCAGGTGCAATCATGGGAATTCAAGCTATGAAGTCCGTTGAGATCGGCGATGGTCTAGAGACCACCAAGCGCCGCGGTTCAGTAGCTCACGACGAAATCGTTCGCGAAGATGGCGAGGTAGTGAGGCTTACAGATCGTGCCGGAGGCATCGAAGGTGGCATGTCAAACGGTGAGATCATCCGAGTCCGCGCTGGAATGAAGCCGATTTCAACCGTCCCAAGAGCGCTTCAGACTCTGGACACTTCAACCGGAGAAGCTGCCACCGCGCATCACCAACGCAGCGACGTTTGCGCTGTGCCAGCCGCCGGAATCGTCGCCGAGGCCATGGTTGCCATGGTCATTGCAAATGTGGTTCTGGAGAAGTTCGGGGGCGACAGTGTGGCGGAGACCAAGCGCAACATGGAAAGCTACCTTGCTAACATCCCTGAGGTTTTGCGCTCACGCATTGCGAAGCCATAGTGAAGCAATCCATCGTCCTAATTGGGCCAATGGGCTCTGGCAAAACCACGCTTGGTAAGCGACTTGCAACTGAGCTCAAGGTCGAGTTCGTTGACACCGACAAGATTGTGGCCAGGCACCACGGGGCAATTACCCGAATCTTTGAGACCAAAGGTGAGGCGCACTTCAGGGACCTCGAAACCAAAGCACTCGCTAAGGCCTTGAAAAACAACGGAGTGGTTGCAACCGGAGGCGGCGCCGTGCTTAGCGAAACCAACCAGAACTTGATTCGACCACACCACGTGATTTTCCTAGATACCACTGCGGAGCATGTTCTGGGCAAGATCAATCTCGCAAAGCGACCACTTCTGAAGGACAACCCAGAGAAGTGGCAAGAGATCTACGACCAGCGAGTTGAGATCTACCGTGCGCTTGCTGACCAAGTTGTCTTCACCGGAGGCAAGGGCATCAAGCAACTTATTGAAACCATTAGAGGGGGTCTTCCGAAATGACGGCAGTAATTGGTAGGGGACTGCTCCACGAAGTGTCAAAAGGCCTTGATGGTGTGAAGAAGGTTCTTATCCTTCACCCAATTGCACT
>JACCDV010660130.1_pt1 | contig 34246 bp, 31 predicted proteins | sample 7446131 | NCBI WGS metagenome assembly JACCDV01 (sample SAMN15323448, study PRJNA562643) | freshwater metagenome | isolation source: river surface water | place: USA:Blue River Watershed | collected 2017-08-17
GTTGGTTAGAATACCTGCCTGTCACGCAGGGGGTCGCGGGTTCGAGTCCCGTCCAGACCGCAAAACGCTAACGTTAAAGACAAGTCCTATATGGCTGTAGGAAATAGAAAACCCTAAGATGTATCAACTATCTTGGGGTTTTTGCTTTTTACGGTACGATTAGATCAAAAACTCAGAATTGAACCTTATAACGCATTGAACACGATTAATTTTATTGATTCATTAATTAGACGTGAAGGATTTGTAATTTCTAATGATGGAAAATAGTGGATGCTTCAACAAGTACTTATCGTAAGAAGAACATAAGTTTCATAGAAACTACCTTTAAAAATATATAGTTATCCCACGAAATGGTTTATTGTAGAAAAAAACGTGCACAATCGCATTTTTGCCGAATCAGGAACTTTTTAATTATATTTGATAGAAACAAATCGATTGATTAATAGTCCTTTAAGAATCTACCATGACAAAAATTTACTTTATTCTTTTCTGTTTGATTGGAGGATTCTCTTTCGCTCAAACTTTTAGTTTCGAATTACACTTCAAAGATGCCACTGGTGCAAAAGACACCTTAATTTTTGGCTATGACCCGAATGCTACAAACGCTATTGACGTTTCGTTTCAAGAAGAAAATATTATTAATCAAGCCTGGTCGAATGAATTCGAAGCGAGAATAACCGTTATCGACCCGAATTCCATGATTGACGATGGTGAATATATGCAAATTTCGGAAGCTGGACAGTTAAGAAAACAGATTACAAAGGAAGACTGCATAGACCAAAGTGTATTTATACACTTTATTCAATTGAAAAATGCTGTATATCCAATTTCCATAACTTGGGATAGTACACTTTTTAATATACCTTGTTTGAGTAACACTATAATTACAGATTGGTATCCAGGTGTATGGTTTGATGCTATCCTTGGAGTTGATCCTCAATTTCCATTTAAATTCAACATGACAGATTCTGGAACATTTACACATACATCTACTTACATGATCAATAGCCATCAAGACACCTTGGGGTTACTTTATTTTGCAATGGCTAATGAAAATCAGATCTTTGTTGGACTAGATGAACTTGAAAAAATAGCATTAACTGTATCCCCAAATCCAACTAACGCGTTGTTAAATTTGAGTATTCGGGGTAATCAAGTTATTCAAAGTGCAGTGTTATTTGACATCAATGGGCAACGAATGCGGGTCCCAATGCAAGCAAATGCATTTGATTTAAATGAGTTGTCTAATGGAATTTACTATCTTGAAGTGCTGTTTGAATCCGGAAAAATTGAAAAGCGGAAGGTTGTCAAGCAATAACGCAACTGTTAAAGAAAAAGAATGGGCCGCAGTGACTTTTTTCTTTTTTAGATTCAATTAATTACCTTCCTTACCTCTAAGAATCTCTTCATGTAGTTGCTAGAATTGAGGTGCGTGATGACAACCCCGTTGTGTTGGCTCGAACTAGAACAATGAATCAGCATCAATAGGCGGTTTACTTTGGGCAAATGAAAAGCAGGCTGCCACACTATCCAAACAGGTCAAAATAAATTTCATGAGCGCATTATTTCAAAGTCTCCAATGGGTGAATCAGGGGCTTAATTTTTTCTATCGAATGATCACATCCATGCCTACGAAAACGTTATCATAAACCAATGGCGCCATTTTGCTTTTATAGACCTTTCCATCAACAAGCATCGAAATCTGTCATTTTGTTTAAAGCTGATCGCTAAATGTTTGTGAGAAATTTCTACTTTTGAGCTGTTTTTAGGACGGGCTTAAAATTGTTGAATATGATGACCATCATTTCCTAGAATTGAAACAAAAACGAACTTAATGATGTCTTCAGTTTTTATATTTATTACCATTCTCGTTCTTGAAAGTATTTTATCCATAGACAACGCCGCGGTGTTGGCCGTCGTGGTCAATAAATCCCTTTCTGACCCCAAGGACCGTAAAAAAGCCATGACCTATGGCATCGTTGGTGCTTATGTTTTTAGAGGTGTTTCGCTGTTTTTTGTGAGTTATATCCTTTACAACCCAATGTTTGGCATCTGGACCAAAATCATAGGAGGCTTGTATTTAATCAAATTGGTGTATTCCTACTTTTTGGGAGCTGCCGACGGAGACCCTAATACAGGTTGGGCTGTTCGTTTAGGCAAACGCCTGGGCTTAAATATCTTTTGGCAAACGGTAGTTGCGGTTGAATTTCTCGATATCGCTTTTAGCATTGATAATTTGTTGGCGGTCGTGTCTTTGACAGAAAACATGGCTATCATTGTTTCGGCTGTGTTTTTGGGAATACTCGCCATGCGGTTTGTCGCACAAAAGTTTTCCGTGCTCATGGAAAAATATCCCAAATTAGAAGCAACAGCTTTTGTGGTCATCCTTTTACTGGGTCTCAAACTCATCCTCTCCGGACTCGCAGACCTACTGCCCTCCTTGGAAGCAATCAAAAAGCTTTTGGCAAACCACTCATTTGATTTAGCTTTCAGTTGCCTAACGATGGTGATTTTCTTTTTGCCCTTATTGTTTCCGAACAAGAAAAGCAAGCATCCCAACAAATAGTTTTTCTCAAAAATGGATTCAAATAAGTCAAGCGAAGAAGCTTTACAACCCACCAAGAAAAAGCGCCGATTTTTTAAAATCGCCTATAAAATTACTGTGCATTTATTGGCCGCGTTTGCCGTTGTACTCATTTTTGTTGCCCTCGCTGTCAAATTCAAATGGACCAACACCAAAGGGAATATCGATATCAACAACCGTTACTTCTCCAAAATGGCGAGCCAGTACGGTAAAGATCTCAGGGCCAATAAACAAAACTTTGACAGCGAAGAAAACTTACTGCTGCAGAAAATTGGTTTACTTGCGAAATACAAACCTGTAGACGCACTCAAAATTAGTGCAGCTTACCACCAATCTAAAGAAATATTTATTGCGCAGCGCATGTTCGATGCAACGGTCTTGTTGCTCCAAGACAACAAAGCGTTTCAAAGAGAATTAAAAGCCCTAAAATCTAAAAAAGACCGCAAATCTTTATTTGAATTCTCGAACTACGCCGTTTGGAAAACATTTTGTGACGCTGTGCGCAAAGATAAAGCAGCCATAGACTCCGCAGCACGCATTACGGGTGTAGAGTCTCGCATGATTGTGATGTGCCTAGTGGGCGAACAAGTGCGCATGTTCAATGCGAACCGAGAGCGTTTCAAGCAGTATGTTTACCCTTTTAATAGCGTCATCTTACCGCGCAACCGTGGCTATGGTGTCACGAGCATCTTAGAGCACACTGCATTGCGCATCGAGCGCCAATTGATCGATAAGAATAGTAAATTCTACCCCGGCGATTACTTCTATAAATGTCTCAACACCACCGACGCCGCGCCAGGCTTGGTGATAGACAGCATCAAAGCGCATCAGCACAAAACCATTCAGCGCCTCATCAAAGGCGGCGATCATTTCTACGCCTACCTCTACACCGCCTTCTTGATACGTCAATACCAAGCGCATTGGGAACGCGAAGGATACGATTTATCTTATCGACCAGAAATTGTTGGGACACTCTTTAATTTAGGTTTTGAAAAGAGCAAACCAAGTAAAAATCCAAAAGTGGGTGGCTCTTCTTTCAAAGTAGGCGACAAAGCATACACCTTTGGAGGGCTTTGCTTTGAATTTTACTACAGTGGCGAAATGATGAAAGACTTCCCGATCACTACCGTGCCCTTTACACCAGTTGCCTTGCTTGAAAAGCAAAATAAAGCGCACTTAAAAAAGGTAGAAGATGCCTTGCATTTATCGGACTCCTTGAGCCGAGAAGAAACAATAGTTCAATAAATAATTATTGCTTTAAGTAACCAAACGTCAACTTTCCATTGTAGGGTATAGAAGCTTCTCCAAACTTTCTTACTCACCCTATAAACTCTCGGAAATGAAACGTTTGTCTCTCCCCGCTCGCCAACGCGCAGCCAATAAAGCTCAAGAAAACCCGTATGGAGCACTCGTCGTGTTCTTGCTATTCTTAGCCGCAGTTTTATTGAGTGCTAGACCTGTATATGGTCGTTCTTCTTTTGACAACAAGCACTTTACTACCATTGATGCCTACGCAAGGGCTTGCCCTACACACGTAAAAACAAGTTTGGATGCGGTAGCTATTTACTTGAAGAAGGCCACTTTTTCCGACATCGAGAAAGCGCGCAGTATCTACGTCTGGCTAACAGCACATATCAGATACGACGACAAAAGTTACAATTCTGGAGACTACGCCGACAACAGTGCCGAGGGGGTATTGCGCAGTAAGAAAGCAGTTTGTGCGGGTTTTGCAGACCTTTACACAGAACTAGGCTTGCGCATGGGCTTGCAAATAAAAACGGTGATTGGCTATGCAAAGGGTTTTGGTTATTCAGAAGAAGCGGGGTTTGACCACTCCAACCACGCTTGGAACGCCATACAAATTGACGGAAAATGGCGCATTTTTGATGCTACTTGGGGCGAAGGTTACGGTGTTGAAGGTTCAAAAGGGGAATTGGTGAGCGTCAAAAAGTTTGATTCTGATTGGTTTGATGTCGAGCCGGAATACGCTATTTTCTCGCATTATCCCGAAAATCCAGCCGATGCCTTCCTAACAACTAAACTCAGTTTGTCGGAATATGTGCGCCTCCCTTACTACACGCCACGAGAGCTTTACGCACAAAATAAACAACCCTATCTATTGATCGCAGATGTAAAGCGAACCAAAAAAAATCCTTAGCTTTAATTCTTCCAAAAAAAAGCCCGTTTCATGAACGAAATCAAATGCCCACATTGCCAAAAAACGTTTAACCTCGACGACGCTGGCTACGCCGACATCTTAAAACAAGTGCGCAACCACGAGTTTGAAATCGAGCTAGAGAAGCGCGAAAAAGAACTCGAGCGCCAGCGTCAGGATGCCTTGAAAGTGGCCCAAGCCGAGGCCAACGAGAAAATGCAAGCGGCTTTGCGTCAAAAGGAGGTAGAATTCGCGGAACACCGAGCTAAAGTTGGCGCTGAAGTAGCAGAACTCAAAAGCCAACTCAGTACTTTTGAGCTACAGAAATCGTTAGCGGTGAAGGAAGCAGTGAGCGCTCTTGAGCAAGACAAAAATAAATTGGCTGCCGAGCTTCAAACCGAGAAAAAACTCAAAGACATGGAGCTCCAAAGCCAGAAGGCGGCGCTCGAAGAAAAACTCCGCTCAGAAGTGGAGCGCAAAAACGACGAGCTGCGCCTCAAAGACGAAGCCATTGAGCGCTTGCGCGATTTCAAAGCAAGGCTTTCTACCAAAATGCTTGGCGAAACCTTAGAGCAACACTGCGAAATCGAGTTCAACAAGCTCCGCCCTACTGCCTTCAATAAAAACGTCCATTTCGAAAAAGACAACGACTCCTCGAGCGGCACCAAAGGCGACTACATTTACCGCGAGTCTGGCGACGACGGCACCGAGTTCATCTCGATCATGTTTGAAATGAAAAACGAACAAGAAGACGGTGGCGCCAAGAAAAAGAACGAAGATTTTTTCAAGAAACTCCACGAAGACCGCGTCAAGAAAAACTGCGAGTATGCTGTTTTAGTCACGATGCTCGAGCCAGAAAACGAGTTTTACAACGCCGGAATAGTGGACGTCTCTTACAAATACCCAAAGATGTATGTGGTGCGCCCTCAAGCGTTCATCCCGATCATTACTTTGCTGCGCAACGCGGCGCTCAACTCCTTGCAATACCGCACTGAGCTCGAATTGGTCAAGGCGCAAAACATCGATGTCACAAACTTCGAGGAGCGCCTCCATCAATTCAAAACGGGCTTCTCGAGAAACTACCAATTGGCCTCAGAAAAATTCACTACAGCCATCAAAGACATCGACAAATCTATTGCCGCCCTCATGAAGGTCAAGGAAAACCTCATCGGCTCAGAAAACCAACTGCGCTTGGCCAACGACAAAGCTGAGGAAATCACGATTAAAAAACTCACGCACAACAACCCCACCATGAAGCAAAAGTTCGATGACTTGAAGGGAGAAAATTAAGCCCGAGACATTGCTATCTTTGCAGTATCATTCACGTAGTACATGAGTATTTTTAACCACATCAGGGGTGCCTTTAATCGTCAAAAACAGACGCTTTCAGACAACAAATATTATCAAATTCGACAGTCGCCCTTCTTTTTAGATCCACAAAGTCAAGCCCATTATTTGACCCATGGCTGGGCCCTGATCCAAGACGTTGTCGAGCAAAGCGAAATTGCCTCCTTTATGGAAACCTTCGAAGAAATTTCTAAACTCGAAGGCTTTGAACTCGACAAAAACTTACTCAATAGCGGCCGCTTGTTCAATCCGGAGATCAGAAAAAAAACACAAGATGTCATCAACAAAAACGCAGCCACCATCTTGCCACGTATGTTTGACATGCAAATTGTGGACACCCATACGGGCGGAGCTTTCCAAGTTAAACCACCGCATGTCAACAGCGATTTACTGATTCACCAAGACAGCACCGTTATTGATGAAGAAAACGATTACTGCTTGTTTGTCTGGATTCCATTTTGCGATGTTACAATCGAAAACGGCCCAATTTCCTTTTTATCTGGGAGTCATCTATGGGGCAATACGCAAAGAAGCTTGGGCGTTCCGTGGCAATTCAAAAAAAATATTGAAACGCTTTACAAATATGTGGAGCCCGTGACAATTAAAGCCGGTAGCGTTTTGGTTTTTGACCCCGCTACCATCCATTCGAGTTCGCCGAATCTCTCCAAAGAAATCAGACACGCCATCACCATAACTGTCTTGCGCAAAGATTACCAGCTGGTCTATTACTTCAAAAATCCGGAACTGCCACCGCAGCAAATAGAAAAATACTATGTCGACGAAAATTTTTACTACGACTACGATTTCATTTCCAAACCCGATGAAACCAAATGGAAAAAAGAAATTGTCGACTATAAACCTTTCGACTTAAATAACAGGGCGCTCGTCAGGCTCATAGAGCAACACAAACCAAAAGCCTAATTTGCAAAGAACTGCTTTACTTTCTTCCAGAAAGAAGTTGCTTCTTGTTTGGCTAAATAGGACGGCAAGGCCTTGAAGCGAAAAGTGGGTGCAGCAATTGTCTTGACTTTGCGCAAGATTTCTGGCCCCTTTTGGATATCGCCCTCCATAAAGAAGTCTAGGCTACTTTCATAAACCTCCACTGCGTCATCCTTGCCATAGTAGTAAAACATTTGCGCATCTTGCGGAATGATGCCAAAAACAGTCGCAATGCGCAGCTCATCCGTTAAATTTGGATAGGACGCATGGTACAAGCGATGATCGTAGATAAGGGCCTCCCCTGCTTTCATGTTCAGGGTTTGCATCTGCTGCCAGATGGTTTCGTTGTGTGCGCCCAAGCAATCCGGAATTTGAGGGCCCCTGAAGTTGTCTAGCCACAAATGACTACCCGGAACTACCCGAATTGCGCCATTCTCTTCGGTTAAATCAACGAGTGGAACCCAAATATTGAAAGAGCGGTACTGTGCTTCATCAACGATATTCCAATCCTGGTGTGGGTGTAAGCGCTCTACTTGCGACTTCGATTTTACGACATACGAACCACCCAAAGCATTGCAATGCTGAAAATTGCGCGCAATTGCGGGTTCAAATACCGCTTTGATTTGATCATTCATTTGTTTTCTGAATGTCAAATCGCTGCTATGAGCGGTGGCGTAAAAACCAGGCAGCTCTGAACGGTGGTTTGCATAAAAAAATTGCAGTAAAGTCTGCACCTGTTCTGACTCTAAAAATGGTACTACCACAAAACCTTGGGTCGCAAGTTGCTCATCTAATGTTAAATTGGACAGGACAGGTTTCATCTTACTTGAAAAAAGAGGTGAGGCGCGCAAAGAAGCCGTTTTTCGGGAGCGTTTCTGGCGTTTCTAGGGCTGGTTTGCTTTTGAATGAAAAACCGGCGTTGGTTTTCATGTTGGCGATCAGTTGCTGCAATTCCGTTTTGGAATAGACCGGTAGTTCATAAGATATAGTTTCCTTGTAAACCCCAATTTTGGGCCTTTCGGAAATATCGGTCATGAAGTTGTCAAAACGAATGAGAAAATCATCGTTTTGTTCAAAAACTTCTAAGCGATTTTCTCCGGGTAGCTGGTAATGAAAACGCATTTGGGCACCCGCAGACTTCACACCTGCGGTAATGGCTTTGCGAATGGCAGATGAAGTGTTGGCCGGAGAATAGTGAATCACGCTCTGGTTGAGAATTACCGCTGTTCCGGCAGGCACCAGCATCGGCTCTAATTCTGAAGCAATTAAATCGTCGTGGCCAGAGAAAAAGAAAGGTAATGTCGGAGCGCGCAAGACAGGATGCTTGCTGTATTGGCTTCCAGGCAATATCATGATGGGGCCGTTGTCTGGGGTGATGTCGCAGAGCGGAACCCAACAATTGAGCGCAACATCGGTTTCTTCATCGACGATTGTCCAGTCTTGATGAGCGGCCAAGGCGCTCTGACTCCCTGGCGTTTTGTACAAAAACGCAGCCCCAAAAGGGGTGTAATCTATAAAGTAACGCGCATATGCGCGCTCAAAAACAGCGACAATTTCGTCACTGGCTTTTTTCTTGTATTGGTAATCTGAACTATAGCTGCCCGATACAAAGCCATTTTCTACGAGCTCCGGATGTGTTTGGTCAAAATAGGCATTCAAATGTGCAATTTCTTGCGCATCCAAAAAAGGCAAGACAATAAAGCCTTGTCGATCGAATAATTCTTGATGTTCTGGAGCTTTGAAAATGACCTTACCCATGTTGTCTTTTAAATAAAAATTGAAACAAAGAAAACGGCGCTTTTTTACGGGGAAGCGCAGCGTTGATCAATCGGCGGGCATTGGTACGCTTGAAATTCGCTTCGAGGTATGGAAGGTCAATTGTTGGGAAATCATATGGAATTAAACCCAATGATTGCCCAACCTTGGGCCTGTCCTGGATGTTGTCACCAAACTGCTCAAAATTGGTCATAAAAGCATCGTCTTGTGCAAAGGCCTCCACTTGTTGGCCGTAGGCTGGCGTCCAATAGTAAGTTCTGAACTGAGCGTCCTGATGCGTGAAATACGTATTGGTGACAATCCGAATTTGGTCCGAATAGTTTGGCGGAGAAAAATGAATGATGCTTTGGTCAAAAATAACGGCCTCCCCTGCCTTGACCACAACGGGCTCTAGAAAATCAAGTACTTCCTCCATGACAGGAGCAAAGCATTCGGCAATGCTGCTGCCGCGGTAAGTAGGCTTCATGCGATGACTCCCCTTTAACACAAACAGCGCACCGTTTTCGATGGTGAGGTCAATCAAAGGCACCCAAATATTGATTCCGGTATAGCGACTTTCGTCTACAAGACTCATGTCTTGGTGTACGCACATGCCGCTATCTTCGCCGACATTTTTGACGATAAAAGCTCCGCAAACCACCTTGATATCCTGACAATAGTGCGCAATGCTGCGGCTGCCAATACGCCTAATTTGCTCATCGGCGACTGACCTGTAGTTTTTGTCTTTTGAGAAAGTACTCGGAAAAAAACCAGCTTCCTCTTTCGGATGCAATTGGTGATACAACGCCGATAGTTCGGCTATTTCTTCGGGCTCATAAAAAGGCAGCACCACATAACCGTCTTGCTCAAATTGATGTTGGATCTCTTCAGATTTAAACACCCGCAGCATTTGATTTGGAAATGTAAACATGTGCCTATTTGCCCGTTAATTTAAACTTAATTTCTCGAAGAATATTCGCCGGAGTATACGTCTGAAAAAACGTTCTCGCGTCCGAAGAACTTGTTGGCTCCGCGGCCTCAACAGGCGCTGCTTGTGCTGGGCTTTCTTTTTTGGCGCCTGACAAATCGTAATCAAAAAGAACTGCCAGTTTTTCGCACATGGGCACGTTGTAATTGTTGCCGGCTTCTTTGATCAGGGCAATCAGGCCTTCTGAAGTGTAGCTATCATAGGCATAAGGCAGTTCTGCCAGCAGTTCGTAGTCTGTGATGAGCTCACCCGCGTCATACATGCTAGAGAGGCGCGCGTTGTCGTATTTCAAGAAGAAATCTTCGTCGACTTTATACTTGAGCACTTTGTTTTTCTGACCATCTGGCTTGAGAAAATAGTGCACAAAATCGGCTTCTTTTTGAGTGATCCCAACACCTGCTGCAAGCCTGACGCTATTCGTTGTATTGGGTGCTGAGGCATGAAAAGTGCGGTTGTCAAAAAAGAGTGTTTCACCAGCTTTCATTTCCAAAGTGTTGAGGTAAGGAAAGATGCTAAACATGTGATCGCTGAGGGGTACAGGTGTTTGAGGAGAAGGCGAAGGCCTGAAATTTTGCATGAACCGATTACTCCCTTTTATGACACCCAAGCAACCGTTCTCTAGGTCTGTATCGACGAGTGTGGTCCAGCAGGTAATCGAGCAAAAGCCATCTTGTTCGTTGTCTACAAAAGACCAATCTTGGTGTGCCGGCACAACTCCTTTCGGATTGCTTTCCTTCACAACATAACTGGCCACAAAAGCTTTGTAATTTTCGACGTAGGCATCCATTTTTGGCAATACCGTTTCCCAAATTTTGGAGCGCACCTCTCGGCAACTAGCTTCGTCGAGCTGATCCATACTGACATGAAAACCAAATCCTTTTTTGTCGTGGAGCTGCAAGCTTTGGTAATAGGTCGTGAGCTCGGCTACTTCGGCTTCGTTGAGCAACGGAAGAATGAGGTAGCCTTCTCGTTCAAAAAAACTTTGGTGTGCTGGATCTTTAAATATTGGTTTCATGGATGGTTGATTTTGAAGCTGATGACGGTATTTTTTCAAAAGATAGTCTGTAGCGCTGAGGGGCATGGTTTGATAAGAAAAAGTATCGAGCAACTCACCTACATTTGGTTTTTGGCCAATTTGGGTGTTGTATTGCTCAAAAAAGGTGCTGGGCACAGCATACTTTTCGGCAAGGTTGGTCTGCGGATTTCTGTAATAAAAAAAGAGCTCGGCCGCTGCAGGAATGAGGCCATAGGTAACTGCTAGTCTTGGTGTTTGCGCAGTATTTGGCGGTGAGGCGTGCATGAGTGCTTGGCTAAAAATAATGGCTTCTCCGGCCTTGAGTTCGACTAATTGTAAGTCTTTGCGGAGTTCGGGCTCCACCTCTAAAAGCGCCGACTCAAAAAATGGCGAGCGCAGTGCCGAAGAAAAGCGATGGCTGCCAGCAATTACCTGCAGCGCACCGTTGCTGGCATCGACGTCTTGCAACGGAACCCAGATGGTATAAGAATCGTAGATGGTTTCATCTACGACTGTCCAGTCTTGGTGTATGGGCATTTGCCCAGCGGGGCCTAGTGCCTTCGATAAATAGCAGCTGCCAAGTGGCGTGTAGGCCTCAAAAAGTTGACCTGCTTTAGGGGCAACAATTTGATCAATTTGTTGAGAAAGTTGTTTTTTAAGCGTTTCATTCGGACTGAAACTCGTCGAATAAAACCCATCGGGATGATCAAAAGCAGCCGCTTGATAACTCGCTTTGAGCTGCGCTACTTCCGCCTCGTTCAAAAGTGGCAATACCACAAAGCCATTCAATTCAAAAGCGCGGCTGAGTTGTGCATCTCTGAATAAGGGAGGTCTTGATGTTTGCGGCGAATCAGGCATGGTGTTTTCGTGTGAGGCGCTGCCAGAAATTTGGTTTTGAAACAGCCTCAAAAGTAGGCCCTGAAAGTTTGCGCACAAACTCTTCTGAAGTCAGTTGTTTGTTGACGAACGGAATTTTGGCAATGACTTTCGGCGACTCTAGCTTCTTCCAAGGATTGAACTCCATGTAAAAATCGTCGTTGACTTCTAATACTTGAATTTCAGATGGATTATTTTGGTAATCCATGTAGTAATGAATAGACGGCATTTCTTGCGGAACACAAATCAGTTGAATGGCCAAGCGGAGGTCGTTGGTATGGTTGATTGCCGAATAGTGCACGATGCTGTCGTCTAGAATGACGCAATCACCGGCTTTGGTTTCTAGCGGCACTAAATGTTTGTCGATGATTTCGTGCTTGATGTTGTCTAGCTCCCAGGGCACCATTGGGCCGCGGTGCTCGCCAAAGCGCTTATGGCTGCCGGGCACTACTTGCAAAGTGCCGTTTTCAATGGTGGAGTCTACTAATGGGCACCAAATAGAAACAGTGGTGCATTTTTTTTCATCGGCAAAAGCCCAGTTCTCGTGCAGCGGCACCTCACCGGTTGTGGCTTGTTTGCGAATGTAATTGGCAATAATTGGTCTGTAGGTAGCTAAGATGCGATCCATGTGCGGCTTAAAATAGCGCGAAATCAGCTCAAATACCATTCGTTTGTACTCGGGGTTTTTGTCTATGAAGGTGAAGTCATAGGTAATAAAGTGGGCCTCTGCAACGCCGGTTTCGTCGGAGGTGATTTGCCCCCCACTCTGCGGCAAAGTATCAAAGAAAAGTTGTTTGAGCTGCGCTACTTCTTCGGGGCTAATAAAAGGCACCTTGACATAGCCGTCTTTTCTAAATTGTTGTTCGAGTTGTTCGTCGACAAAAATGTTTCTCATAGGGTATCGTTTATTTTTTCCTCTACGGATTTGAAGAAGCCCACGCCGAGCACCAAAAGCACAACAGCAAAGGCCAAGCCGAGATAAGAAAAAAGGTCTATGGGTTCGTTAAAAAAGAAGTTCCTGAACAAATTGATGGAGCTAGAAATTGGGTTCATGTGCAGTAAAAATTGATAGCGCTCAGGAATGATGTGGACCGGATAAAACACTGGCGTAAACCATATGCTAAAGTTAACAATAAACGGAATAATATAGAGTAAATCGCGTTTTTTGACCGTACCTGCGCTCAACAATAGCGCACTGCCCAGCGCTCCTAAAAACACCGGCAAAATGGCAACTGGAAACAACAGCCATGTCCAATAAAACGGCTGCTTAAAAACGAGGAGCAGCAGCACAAAAAACACAAATGAAATGGCAAATTCAACCAAAGCCAATACGCACTTGGAGAGTGGAATAATGATTTTAGGATATTGCATTTTTTTAATCATTTCGCTGTCCTGACTAAGCCCCGAACCCGCCTGATTAAAAATAAAACTGAAAATACCCCAACACAGCACCCCACTCAGCACAAAAAGCGCATAAGGGTACGGAGATTCAATATGTAAAATGGAAGAGAAAAATACGGTATAAACCAACACTGCTGTAGCGGGATAGACGAGCGTCCAGCCTACGCCTAGCAACGTTTGGGCATACTTTACTTTGAGGTCGCGTTTGGCAAAAACTAAAATAAGATACCGATGCAACCACAGCTTACGCAGGTAAACGCCAAGAGCATCTGGTTTAGAACTAATTTCTTGCATTGGAATAAGCAACTTAACTTCAATGCAAAGCTACGTCTTATTCTGCTGTCTAGCGCAATAGTTCCCTATTTGAGTCGCTTAAAATGCTTACTTCAATACCTTCACAAGCTCCAGACCAGTGGCCGTTTGCACTTCCAAAAAGTACACACCACTTTGCAAGGAAGCCGTCTCCATTTCAAGGCTCTTGCTATTGGCTGCTTGATGCATTACCACTTTTCCTTGCGCATCGCGCAGCGTGATGGCCTCAATGAGTTCAGCTGAAGTAACGGTAAATTGTTGTTCAAACGGATTGGGCGCAACTTTGAGTGCAGACTTGTTAAAACCTGTCAGACCGGCACCGTTAGCATTTGGATTAAGGCGCTCCGGGGCTGCCTCAAAACAGTCAGAAGGATGGCGCAACAAGTCAAAATATAGAGCGCTGCTTGCAGCTCCTTGAGGCGTGATCAATTGCTCAAAAACCACCAAACCTGTTGTCACAGACACTCCCGCAACCGCATAACCGCCTTGTGGCAACAAAGCCGAAAAGTAATAAACACCGTTGTCCGGATCAATAGTAGAGCTCCCGTTAATGGTATAAGAGTTATACGGCAAAGGCTGCTGAGAAACGCGTGTAACTACACCAGTTTGTGGATCAATTTTACCTAGATACGGAACATTCGGAATGGTAGTGGACGTGCGAATAAGCCCGTAGATAGTGGTGTCGGCACAATTGTAGGTGTAGTTGTCAAAAAACAATCCTCCTTCGGGAAAGGTAATGGTTTGCTCAGAATAAACTTGCCCATTGTACAAATCCAAACCAATGATTTTACCTTGGTTAGAATAATAATAAACCATCTCGTGTGGGTTGATCGCAGAGCCCTGCACAGCATACATTTGCCCAACAGATTGCGGCGATATTTGGGTAATGACACCCGTTGCCGGATCAATTGTGGCTAAATACAACTCGCCATTGACCTGACCTAGACCCGTGGAGGTTGAGCGTCTGGCCAAACCATAAATAGTAGAGTCACTGGTATTGAATCGGTAATTGTCAAAATAGCTCGGTGCAATTGGGTTGCTCATGGCATTTTGCGCAGAAGGCAGGCCGTCTAGCATATTGACCGCCACAAAATCGGTTTGCGTCTGAAAAAAATAAGTCTGAGTAATCGGGTCAAGCGCCGCACCCGTAGCACTGATCACAGACGCCAAACTGTTTGGGCTCACAGCGGTAAGTGCCCCACTGCTCACATCTAGTTTCCCTAAACGTATGGTACCGGCAGCAACGTTGGTACCTTGGCCTGGCGTACGCATCACGCCATAGACGTAATTCGATTGCGCAAAAGTGGCGGATTGCATAGCGCCAAAAAGCAGCGCGAGTAAAGTTTTATTGAGTAGCATGATGGAGGGTTTTAGCGGTTAACTCAAAGATAACAACTCAGACAATCAATTGTTTAGGACAGTAAAAATTTGCGTTTACCCTTATTTTGTGACAAATATTGAGCTTTTTTACCCTGATTTTGTGACGATAAATTTAAATTTTACCCTGATTTTGTTACAAAATTGAACAATTTTTACCCTTATTTTGTGACATGATTTAGATATTTTACCCTTACTTTGTGACAAAAATAGGGATATTTTACCCTTATTTTGTTACAAAATTAGAGGATTTTTACCCTTATTTTGTTACATGATTTAGATATTTTACCCTTACTTTGTGACAAACCGGAGTTCACAACAAAAGGATTAAAGAAGTTTAATGTTAATCTAAATTCAAAAGGGGATTGTCGTTTTTTGAATTCGTTTTTTGACGCCAATCATTTGAATATATCATAATAACTATTGTCTTTATAGATGCTCTTCCAAATTAAATAGAAACCATAAACATGGTATGTACATGCAAGAATGAGAAAAATTGTTATTTCTAAATTTTTCACTAAAGAATTAGATAAATATATATTCATAACAAGTGCTGTACATAGAAAAATAAACTTAATTAATTTATCTAACCCTTCTTCTTTTAGTTTTAGTAATCGATAGGCCTTTAGTTGTTTGAACATATTGTACTCCGTCAAAACTTTTTGAATGCGTTGATCAAATGCAAATTGAATAAATCCTAAATTTTCTGGATAAAGAAATACGCAAGGAATTTTATTCTGTTTATAAACTTTTATTTTTTCATCGTATTGTTCCCTATGGTCTCTGTAATGACCGTTGAATTCTATATACAAATTAAATTTTGGAAGGTAGAAATCCGCCACTCTGTAAGACTTGGTATCACCCTTTAATTGTTCGATTTTCTTTTGTTTTTCATACTTAATACCCCATTTTTTGAACAAATGGGTCAAATAAATCTCCCCTTCGCTTTCTTTATTCTTTGTATTTTCTTTTTCGTAGCAACCCGAACATTTGCCATTTTTATACTTGGTTGGTTGCTTACAAACTATACATTGATGTACTAATTCATTCATTCAACGAAAATAACTATTATTGGGAAGTAATAATTCTTGCAAACAAATTTGAAAACAATCGAAGTCGTAGCTGCCGTCATCCAACACCAAAACAAAATCCTGGCCGTCCAGCGCGGCCCTGCCAAATACGCCTACATCTCCGAAAAATGGGAATTCCCAGGCGGAAAAATGGAAGCCGGTGAAACGGAAGAGCAGACCATCATCCGCGAGATACGCGAAGAACTCGACATGCAAATTGAAGTCAAATCCAAGCTGCTAACTGTGGAACACCCCTACCCCGACTTCCACCTCACCATGCACACGTACTTATGCGAAACGGAGCAAAGCGAGCCAAGGCTTACAGAGCACTTGGCGTTTAAGTGGTTATCGATGGATGAGTTGGGAGAAATGGATTGGGCGGGTGCTGATGTGCCGGTGGTGGAGATTATGAGGAGTTCCCCTGGTTATTAGAACTGAAATGCGTTAATTTGGATATGTTTATTCCAAATATGCTTTACAAACGCCGAAATATTCATGATGAATATGGCGGTAACTGGCAAAGTGGAATATGCCCGTCAAATAAATTTCCTTACATTTTTATTTTTAGCGGTGCTTCTGGCAAGCAACATGGTTACAAAGACGAATGGGTCAATGAGGACGTTTTCACTTACACAGGTGAAGGTCAAAAGGGCGACATGCAATTTACTCGAGGAAATTTAGCCTTGCGCGAACACCTCAACAATGGCAAACGCGTTTTTCTTTTTGAATCAGAAAACAATGGTTTTGTTCGATTCAAAGCTGAAGTAGAGTTTTTTGATGCCGATTATTTTGAGACTCCTGATACAGATGGCGTGCTCCGACAAGGGATCAAATTCTTTTTCAAACGTGCAGGTGCTGTTATCCAGGTAACTCGTGAACAGCTCAACCATGGTATTATCATGGAACCCTATGCCGATTACGTCGTTAGCATGCCGGAATCTACCGAACGTATTAGTGAAGTTAAATTGAGAGTGGGCCAAGGCGCATTTCGAAAAAGCATCATGCACAGATGGCGCTACCAATGTGGCGTCACCGGTTTCGATGACACAAGAATTCTCATTGCATCGCATATTGTACCCTGGAAAGAAGCTACACCAGACGAACGGCTAGACGTAGACAACGGCATCCTACTCTCCCCTACCTACGACGCTCTTTTCGACAAGCACTTCATCTCTTTCGAAAACAACGGAAAGATCATACTTTCAGATGAGATTGACTTTCAAGCCTTCCAAAAGATTGGTATAACAGGAAAAGAAAGTTTGAATCAAATCCACGATGGCAATAGTGCGTATTTGGAGCGACATAGGGGGTTGGTTGGTTGAGGACCTGACTGAATATTATTGTTATTGTTATGAACTGTATTTTTACTTAAGTATTTTTGACTTGAGCTTTATGTTTTTATGTTGAAAAATAGCTCAAAATAAAGGGCTTCTCACTTACCTAGAAAGCTGTTATTTGCTAATTTTGGATATATGAGTAATCCACGTTTTTCAGGGCACGAGACTTTTCACTGCAGGCATTTTTGGCTAAAAAAAGGCTTTGATTATATTGAACAAGGACTTAATTTTAACGACCCGCAAGCAGTTGTTAATCTTGGTGTTGGTAAAAACATGGTCAGTTCAATTCAACACTGGCTGAATGCCTTCAGCCTGATTGAAAACAATGATCTTACTGAATTTTCAATGCGTGTTTTTGATAATGATGGTTACGATCCCTACCTAGAAAATAATGGTAGCTTATGGCTTTTGCATTACTATCTTTTGAAAAAAGATTACGCATCATTATACAGGTTAACTTTTCTGGATTTTCGCAAGACAAGAATCTCCGCTGAATTCAGCGAAGAACAACTAAACGATTTCATTCTAAAACTAACTATCAGGAACGGATTTAAAATAAGTTCCAAAACCATCGAAAATGATGTAAAGGTTTTGATTCGAAATTATGTCCCTCTTTATAAAAAAGGTTCAAAAAGTCTAGAAGATGACTTTTCATCGCTATTGATCAATCTTGATCTAATCACCAAAGTAAATAACTCATTTATAAATGGATCTCAGGAATTTAAATTCCTATATAACGCTAAATCAAATTTACCATCAAGATTATTACTATTTGCAGTCATGGACATTTTTGAAGATCAGATGTCTATTGCAGTGAATGACGTACAGATTGAGGTCTCAGATTGCTTCCTATGCAACCGAGAGGGGACCGAAAGTAAATTACAGGAATTACAAGAGTTGGGCTATATTGTTTATAAGGACGATGCTGGGCGAAAAGAAATTCAAATCAAGAAGAAAATAACAAAATGGACGATTTTAAACGATTACTATGAAAAGGGCATTTAAAATCTCCACTAATATATTACGTGATTCAATTCAAGATATCAATTACATCGTAACAAAGAACTCAAACGATGTATTTGATAAAATTATGTTCAGTCATAGTAAAGGTCAAAATTCCTTTACTGTTATCGGCTCATACGGAACCGGAAAATCTTCCTTTCTTTGGGCAGTTGAACAACATCTCAGTGGGGCAACAAAGTTCAGCTTACAATCCGCTGAACTTAATTCAGATGTAACGTCCTACAAGTTTATCAAAATCATTGGTGAAAATAGATCGTTTAAAAAAACGCTTTGCGAGGCATTTGAATTACCCTCCGCAGCAGAAGTTTCAAATAAGCTTATTCTAAAAGAGCTAGATAAAAAAATCAACCAACTCCAGGAATCAAAAATTGGTTTGGTCTTACTGGTTGATGAGTTTGGTAAACAACTTGAATACATCGCAAAAAATGATGTAGATGAAATGTACTTCATTCAAGAATTATGTGAATACTTGAATGACCCTCTAAAGAATGTTTTATTCATTACAACATTACATCAGAATATTGGCGCCTATTCTAAAGGTTTAACAAAGGCACAACGTTCCGAATGGGATAAAGTTAGAGGAAGATTACTTGAGATAACTTTTGATGAGCCCATTGAACAGCTTTTATATTTTGCGTCCAAAAGACTTGCTGAATATAAACCAAAAAGCAGCAAAGATTTTGAAAGGTTAATTAAACAGACAATTAAGTCTAACTTATTAGGTAAAATTGGTGATACAGATCTTAATTTTTTTGAAGATCTTTTCCCATTAGATCCTTTATCTGCTGATATTTTAACAAAGTCCTTACAGCGTTACGGTCAAAATGAGCGCTCACTTTTCACTTTTCTAGAATCTGAATTTATTGAAAAAGTAATCCAAGAAAACAGAATTTTTAATGTTGCTGATTGCTTTGATTATCTGATTTCAAACTTAAATTCTGAAATCGAGGATTCTGAAAAAAATCCATTTAAGCCTCAATGGAAGGCAGCAACTATTGCTCTAGAAAGAGCTGAATTTATTATAGATTTTGACTATGCATCTTCTGCTAAGGTCATCAAATTAATCTGCCTGTCTAATATTTTTTCAAATGCAAATGGCAAGCTTGATGACAAATTTATTAGTAGCTATGCAAAGCAAGCATTAGGTGTCAAAAACCCAGAGCAAATTCTAAATTTACTAAAATCCAAAAATATAATCAAGTTCTCTCACGCAAGAAATAAGTACAATTTCATAGAGGGAACAGATATTGACATTGAACAAGAGTTAGTAAATGCCGTTCAATTCATTGATTCAGATATAAATCTCGTTAATAGGCTCAAAGAATATGTCCAATTCGACCTTGTTCCTGCCAAAAGAATTCAATATCAAAAAGGTACACCTCGTTTTTTTGAATTTAGAATAATTGAGGATTTAGCAATTGAAAATCCACAAAATGAAATTGATGGTTTCGTCCATTTAATTTTCAACGAGCATATTAATGAACGAGAAATTCTATCGTATTCAAAGGATAATTTTGGAGCGCACATCTTTGCTTCGTTCAGAAAGATAAATGAACTAAAGGCAACACTCCTTGAGATTGATAAAATAAATTACGTCATTGCTAAATTCCCAGAGGACAAAGTTGCACTCCGTGTGCTTAATGAAGAGAAGTCTTTTTTTCAAAATCAAATAGAAGTATCTCTCAGAAACGATCTATTTAATGAAGATGGTAACACCTTTTGGTGTTTTAATGGCGAAACTCTGAAAATCCATTCGGAGGAAGCATTTAATAAAACGCTGAGTACTGTTTGCGATCAAGTGTATTCAAAAACGCCGACATTTTTAAATGAAATGGCAAACAAGGAGGTGCTTTCTACACCAATCTTAACGGCAAGAAAGCAGCTTATTAAGGCGCTAATTGAAAATGGCGAGTATGAAGATTTAAAATTTCCCAAAACCAACTTCCCGCCCGAAAAAACAATTTACTTATCACTCCTTAAAAAAACAGGAATTCATAGTTCCTTTAAAGCCGATGTTTTTCGCTTTCAAGCACCTTCGGATGCTTCCTTTCAATTTTTATGGGAATACTCTGAAGCATTTTTAGACAGCTGTAAGGAATCCAGAAGACCTATATCTGAATTTTATGACTTATTAAAAGGTGGTGAATTCAAACTAAAGCAAGGATTTTTAGACTTTTGGATACCCGTATTTTTAATTATCAAAAAAGAAGATTACTCTTTATATTCCGCTGAAGGAGAATATATTCCTCATTTGACTCCTGATATTATGGATCTCATCCATAAAAATCCAAATCGTTTTCAAATCAAGCGATTAATTACAGAAGGGGTTAATCTTGAATTCTTCCATTCTTATAAAGAGCTTGTTGGATATAACGAAAGTAATATCAAGGGTTTAGAAAGCAGTTACATTACTATTTACAGTAATTTCTTGCGCTTTTACAGGGGTCTTGAAGAATATTCAAAAAACACAAAACAGCTATCCCCTGAGGCAGTTGGTGTGCGCGATGCAATTTCAAAAGCAAAAGATCCAGAAACAGCACTATTTGATCTAATCCCTAGAGCTCTTGGGTTCACAAGTTTGTCAAAGTTATCAAAGAATAACATTGAGTTTCTTGATGCACTCAAACTTGCAATTAAAGAAATAAGGACCGCTTATTCAAATTTGGTTGATACCCTTGAACAAAATGTTTTAAAATCTATAGGGATAAAGTCTACCAACTTTGAAGAGTCTAAACTTCAAATTACCGAAAAGTTCAACTCAATTGATGTTAATTTAATTTCAAATGACCGGGTAAAAATATTTTACAATCGAGTGATGTCCCCACTCGATGTGAAACATGCCTACTGGGAATCACTTGCAGATGCTGTCCTAGGAAAACGACTTGATAAAATCCAAGATAATGAAATCGCTTATTTGATAGAACAGTTGAAAAGCAATTTCAACATGCTAACTGATTTTATCGTACTTCATGAAAATTCAAAAAACAGTAAAGAGGAGATCATTCAATTAAATTTCTTAAGTTCGAATGGTCAAATTAATTTCAAGAAGAACATCATTAAAAAGGTTGAACTAGAAGTTAAAACGACTGCCCTAAAGAAAAAAATTGAACAACTATTAGATAAAGATAACGACGTCAACAAGTTGACATTGGTGAAAATCTTAACTGATTTATTAAAGGATTAATGGCTGAAGTTAAACACATCTTAGGCATCTCAGGCGGAAAAGATAGCGCCGCGCTCTCTATTTACATGAGTGAGAAGTTTCCGTCTCTTGATATTGAATATTATACAAGTGATACTGGACGTGAATTAGATGAAACATACGCCTTAATTGAACGCCTCGAAAGTAAACTTGGCAAACGCATATTTAAACTAGACGCTGTTGATTTAACCAATATTGCCGACCAAAGCGCTTTTGACCACTTCCTTAATATGTATGGCGGATACTTACCCTCATCAACTAGCAGATGGTGCACCAAAAAGCTTAAATTAGATCCATTTGAATCCTATATAGGTGACACACCTACAATCTCTTATGTTGGAATTCGAGGAGATGAAGATCGTGATGGTTATATCTCGAAAAAACAAAGTGTTCAATCGATCTTTCCATTCAGACGAAATATATGGAGTGAAGATGTGAATAAGTTAGTACTTGCCAACAAAAACAAATCAAATTTTATTTCAAAACTTAAAAATATCGGAGAGAACACTCAATTTGAGTCTATAGCTCAAAATGACATCACTCCTACTTTTACTCTAAAACAAAAATTAAACGCCTTACTAGATCTAGATACGATCTTATATAACAAAGTAGTTTTTGAACTTCTAAAGGAAACAGATTATCCTGTTGGAAAGCTAGACTATTTTCCTCTAGTTGAAAACGACGAGAATTTAGTAAGGGATGATATTTTTGCCATTCTCGAAAACTCAGGTGTCGGAATACCAGCCTATTACAAACCTATGGAATACCATGTTGAAATAGATGGCGAAATTAAAACTGGCACATACAGTCGCAGCCGATCTGGCTGTTTTTTCTGTTTCTACCAACAAAAAATAGAATGGGTTTGGCTATACGAAACTCATAATGAACTTTTCCTTAAAGCCATGGAATATGAAAAAGCTGGCTACTCATGGATGGATTCAGAAACGCTGGAAGATTTAGCTAAACCAGAAAGAATAGCAAATATCAAAAAAGAACATTTTTTACGCATGAACCGCAACAACCAAAACAAATCCTGGCAAGACCAAATTATGGAAGCTGAGGGTGAAGGTTGTGCAAGTTGTTTTATATAATTTATGAACATTCAAAATCTAGCATATCTAATAAAAAATAAAGAAGAAATTCCTGTTGAATCCGGAACCTATTATTGGTACCATTGGCCGCAGTTTTCCGATGGCATTTCTAAAGAAGGACTAAATAAACTACTTTTGAAATATAGTAATCAAAGTTTAAATCTTGATGAAGAATTAATTGGATTAAAGAATAAAGTAATTATCAAAGAAAGATTTTTTGAACAAAAGACACCAATTAGATATAATGCAATTTTAGGATTGAATCAAGCAAAATCTCTTCAACTTCTAGATTTTATTTTTTGTAATCATGAAGCATTTATTTATTTTCAGAATTTTTTTAAAGAATTGTGTTTTGCACGTCCTTTTTACATTGGCAAAGCTAAATCGTTAAGAACACGTTTAGGTAATCACTTCGATCGAGTTGATTCCAAAATTTTAAATCACATTTCAGAGAGAAATATTTCACAAACTGAAATATGGATCACATGGAGTCTAACACCTCCTATTAATGAAGAAATTTCACATCTTTTTGAAGAAATAATTCAAAGAAAATTAAAACCAGGATTAGTAGAAAAATATGGACAATAATTTATTCGATTTACCTCCACAAGGTGATGTAAGTAGATCAAAAGTATCTGGAAAAATAATATCAAATGTTTACGAAGTCACTAAAGGTGGATTTGGAAGAGACGAAGACAATATAATCGCTTACTCGGGTTCTCTTAAAGTGTCTGAATTAGTAGAGGATTTTGAGTTTTTTGAAACTTTATCTAGATCAAAAAACTGGCCTATTTCTAAAATTATTCAAAGAGAAATTGATTCGGAACGTGTAAAAAATATTGAGGAAGGATATATACGTAGTTCGAGAAAAGTAAAATATTTCCCGCCAATTGTTGTAGCTATTTTGCCAAAAGAAAATGATCAATTAGCAGATGCATTTTGTTACGACGAAGACACTGAATCTGTTGACAGTGCAAAAAGAAAGATATTTGAAAAATCAATATTTCAAACAATCAATAGCGAATTTTATTCCAATGTTTTTCTGAAAGCAAAAAATTGCGCAGAAGCTTCTGGCCTTTATGTTTTAGAGCTTTTTTCAAATTCAAATTACTTTACATTATCTTGGGATACTGAAAAATACTTTGCTATCGCTATTGATGGGCAACATCGCATGAGTGCTCTTATAGAATCTTATAAAAATGACAAATCGATTGCAAATTACAAACAAGATGTCATATTTTTGGATTTAAGTATAAAATCAAAACATGAACCTTCACTAACACCTGTAAATATTGTTAGATCAATTTTTATAGACATTAATAAAAATCCAAGACAAGTTAACAGATCTAGGCAGATATTAATGGATGATATGGACACTACTGCTTTGCTTGTTCAAACAATAGTAAATGACGATGATGAAGATGGGACAAGAGTTGGGAAGTATTTGCAACCACAAATTATTGATTGGTATTCTGAGGATCAAAAGTTTGAGTTACCATATTGCACTAGCATAATCAATCTCTGGGAAATTTTTAATTCCGAACTGCTTAGTGGAGTACTTCTAAGTAGTCTTGATGATTTTAAAAATGTTAAAAAAGTTACAGCTTGGAAAGATCAGATTGACAATCTTTTCAAAGTTGATAGTTACATTGAAGAAATACAATCATTCAACACAATAACTAAAATAAGTGAATCATTTAAAATTTTCAAACAACGGATTGCTAGTGATGGTGACGCAACGGAAGAAGGAACTGAGGATAATGAATTTGAATACTTCAATTTTGACTATGATGTTTTGAGGGTAATTGCATATTCTTTTGAAAAAACTTTCACATCATCAATCGTTAAATTCTTTAATGATAATTCTCTATACAAAAATCTCATTAACGCACTGACCAACGAAGGGGCTTTCGATAAAGAGAAAACAATATCACACTCATTAACTATTTCAAAGTCAAAACGCACAGAAGATCAGAATACTCAATTCGAAAAAGTTAAAAAAACTATTTCATCCTCCTTAGGTTCAGATTATTATTACCTATACACCGTACTTGGTCAAAAAGCACTTTTTAAATATTATTTCAAAGGATTAATTGGACAAATTGGCAATGTAGTTGAAGAGAATAATTGCTTAACTATTACAGAAGTAATTTTGTCTGAATTTAACCAAATGTTTGAACATATTGACAAAAATTCATACAAACTATTCTGTTCAACAGATTTAAATAACAACTACTACGTAGAATTTGTAAAAACTTATGTGACTGAAAACTCATTAGATAATAGGGTTATCCAACTAGAAAGATCATTTTGGAATGACTTAATTATCGTGAATAATCAAATTTTCTATAAACAAAGGGGTATTGAAACACTCTTTAACATAATAAAATCACTTGTAAATCAAGTCAAATTAAATATAAAAGAAAATAAACATAATGAGCAACTATCTGATCTAACTTCACTTAGTTCTATCGGTTATTTCACAGGTAGAGTTAAGAAAAGAATTGAATTAGAAACTAAAACTCAACAATTAACACAGACAGAAATCGACGCATTAACTAATGCTTGTATCGAAGTAAAAACAAAATTTCTAGACTCTTTAATTAAACTTCCTCTTTCAATAAATACTGATTAGATGCTATTTAAGCAGTTTCATCATTAATATCAATATTCAAATTTGAATCATTTATAAACTCCTCTAATCTTGATGAAACTTGAAATAAAAATCGATTTAATGGATCTTCATATTTCTCCTCATTATCAAGAATAAGTCGATCCATTTCAAGTGAGAATGACGATATCAGAAGTTCAATTGAAATAGCAAATACCTTTAGTCTAGAGTCGCTTTTAAGAGGCTCTAGAACTTTTTTGTAATACTGGTGATTTGTATTAATGAGTGTGATTAATTTTCCTTGTTTTTCTGTTAGTTCGAATAATTTTCCTGTTTGATTAGGCGCATATAACACGATAGTTTTTGTTAAGCCTTCTGAAAATTGATTTACCTGTATTTCAATATTCTCTGTGGGAATATGCATAAACCTTTCCTTCAAGAAATCTACAACTTCAGATTTTTGCTCTGAAGTCCATTGACTGCCTCTTGGAATTACATTCATTACAGCAGGCTCCACAGTTGGCAATGACTGCCCCACGGTACCGTTAGTATTTTTATAGCTTTCTTCTAAAGCAATGAATTGAGATGCATAATTTGCGAGATATTGCCTCATTTCTTTAATTGCTCTTTTCAACTTTTCAGTCATCTCACTCCAGAGAATTTCTCGTTGCGCTCCAAGTGATTTATTGAGTACTAATTCATCCATATCCGGCAAATCGGACCTATTAATTGCCTTAAATTTAACACTCTGTTTATCATTACTGAGTCCCATTAAATCATCGAGATCGCTGTCAAAATGAATCTCAATTGTCCAGAATCTATTTTTCTCGTCTGTTATAGTATAAAGTCCAAAGTTTCCACTATCGATTTCTCTTCCTGCTCTTACAAAACAAACATTTCCACTTGGGAAATGAGCGTCCCCATTCATTTTTTTACCTATTTCTAATCCAATTTTTGTTCCTCCTCCATTTCGCACACCTGGATTCTTTATTTCACTGAATGCATATGATGCTCTAATTGACCAATTGAATTTCTTCTCTCCAAAGGTTGTTTCGTGCGAGACATCCCAGAAATCATCTAATTTCTGAAACAAAGGTCTATTCATATTACGAGGGCATCCTTCTATAAATTTTTTGTAGTAAAAAATTGAATTAAACTCAGGAAGATGGGAGAGCTCTGGAGTTTTTCCTTTTGGTTCTTCGTTTTCAGAAGAATTCCATATCAATGAGGTTATGTAGTTCTCCTCTTCCATAATAAAAAGTGGATCGTAAGGAATTACCTTATTATTGAACTTTACCAAACTGTCGGTTAAATTTGTTTCAATTAGATTAATTTGGAGTCCATCTTGAAACTTGTATCTATAAATTCTTCCAAGTAGTTTATTGGCCCTCTCTGCGAGAGTTCGAGAACGTGCGACATCCAGTCGATCTAGTTTAGACCAAATCACAATTGTTCTACAATCTTGAAAGATACCATAATCGGAAAATGAAGGTGCTTTATCTATTGCAACATCATAACCCGGTTCTTGGCGAATCTGTTGTTCATCTAGGTCAAGGCAAACATATTTCCATGATGAATCCTTTGTTCTAGAATAAACTTCAACTTTTCTGCAGACACTTATTGATGAATTAGGTAAGCCTACGCCAAATGAGCCGATGCGTGCGTCGTTTTTACCTGAACCCTCCGCAAAAGTCAAACACCCATTCAAGCGTTCCTCTGTCATTCCTGATCCATTATCAGCAAAAACAATTCGTTCTAAAGAATATCTTTTTCTCTGTCCTGAATAATCTTCTTTTTCGCTTAAAACAATATCTATTTTAGTTGCACCCGCATCAACTGAATTATCGACAATTTCTGCCATTGCATAAACTGTAGATTTATAGGCAGAACTTCTCTGATTTTCTAAATATTTAACTCCGTATAATTGATTCATTTCTTTTAATTTAAAACAGTTGACTCTAAAAGTTTATAATCGCTTAATCGCGTATAATTTTGTTTGGTAAGATATATGGTATTCTCATTATTCCCACCATTTTTGAGACCTCTCATTGCCCTTCCTAGGATTTGCAACCCTAAACTCGGTGAATCAATATCACCTAATATCATTATAGAGTTCATTCCAGGCACATCAATTCCAGTAGATAGAATTAAATGGTTGATGAGAATATTCAAATCACTTTCCTTAGTTCCAAAATCACTCAGTAATTGCTTTCGCGTAATATCTGGAGTTTCTCCAATAATTAATCCATTATTAAGATTTAACTTTTTTAGATATATTGACAATGCTACAGCATGAGATTTTGAACGGGCAAAGATGATAGTATTTTGTTTTTTTTCAAGAAGCAATCTACATTCATCAGCCACTGCAGAATTCATGGTGCGATAAAATTCAGCTTCAGAAATAGAACCTTCAGAATTACTCAAAATATTAAATTTCACTCTCGAGAGGAAATTTCGCTCAATTAAATACTCAATTGGGCTTTCAACAATCTTATTGTCTGCGTCTGTTAATTGATAAAGTAAATTAAACTTTTTTTTAAAATTATCCATCTCGGAATCATTGGAACGAAATGGTGTTGCAGTCAATCCAATAATATTATAGTTCGATGACAATTGCTGATAAGCAATCATAACTTTTTCATAGGTGAATGCATCTGCTTGATGTGCTTCATCAATAAATAAATAGTTTATTCGCCTCAATAAATTTTGTACATCAATTGAATTAATTCTTGAGACTAATAAATCAAACGTAGCAAAAGTAATTAGTGGTTTATCAGAAGTAAGTAGGTCGTTAAATTTGCCAAAATACCTCTGACAAATTACCGGCTGATCCCCTTTTAGTCTCCAATATTTTACAAAAGTTTGAAATGATTGCTCAGCAAGTTCTTTTGAAGAAACAATCCAAAGAATATTTTCCTTATCCCTTGATTTTAAAATGGCACTTCTTAGCAAATCTACAATAAGTTCCATTCCCAGAACTGTTTTTCCAGCACCCGTAGGAAGACTTGCAAGTATCTTTGTATTGCTCGAATTAAACAAATGTAAAAAGATTGCATCCTTCATCCTTTTTTGATAATCATGAGGGAAGGATGGTGCGGAATAGAAATCGTTGTGTATAGGTGCAATTTCTTCAAAGGAGGTACGATTATCAATTGTATTGCTCCCCAAATATTCATCCTCAATTTCGAAATCCTTTATGAATCGATCAATTTCGCTGTATTTGGTATACGCAACAGAAAAATCGCTTAATCCAAGCTGACTTAATTTATCCTTCTTAATTGAATCTATTAATTTCCATCTAAGATTTTTATTCCTGATTAATTCTGGTCCTTTTTGAAGTAACAGAGCATCATTGATGATATTATCATCTAACACCTCATGATCAGACTTTGAAAATGACAATCTTAAAATTTTTGTTGTTTCAGAACCTATTATTTCTGTCTTAGTATAGGAATCTAAATTTTTAACTAAATCAATTAATCCCATTTACCCTTTTTTATTCGAAACAAAATATTCTCAGCAAGCAAATTACCATCTAATTTGCCAAGTCTTATTTTTTCTTCTATAATTATCTTAATTACGTTTTCAACTTTGATGAATTCTTGACTTGTATCATTAACAACTTCATCTTTAGTTACATTAAGTAAATTTTCTTTACTTAAATAATCTGGCTCATTTTTCAACGCTGGTGAGTCAACCTCACTCATAATCGGTTCTTTTAATTGCTCAACAAGTTTTTCGGCAACATTATTTTCTATCTCTGGGGCTTGAGGGTGATCCGTTTTCGTTAATAAATGTTCTTTACTAATGCTTCCTTTTGGAAATGTAATTTTCTGAATTTCACTTTTCAAGACCGGCATTAACTTGATAATAACTTGAGTTCTATCTAGATCTGGCAACTTAGATAATTCCTCTATTGCCAATGGTTTGATACCATTGATCTCTGAATTGGTCTCAATTATTTCTAGTTTGTATTTAGATATTCTTTCTTCGTAAGGAAATGAAATCAACTTTGCTCTTCTTAAGTATAGTTCATTTAAAAATAGAACGTTTTTAGGCAATTCAATTTCAAAATTAGAATTGATGTTATTGTTAACAAAACTTTTAACTGTCGAAGTAATATCCCTTTTACTATGTAGGCTATTTGATCTCTCAGCCCCTCTATCAATAATTCCCTCTTTTTTCTTTAACCTAAAAAGTTCAAACAATGGTTCAAAAATCACTTTTTCATTGATTAAATACTTATGAATGACCTTTTTAATTTCATAGGCTGTTTCAACTCTATAATGCTTAGCTTTAATAAAATTTGAAATACCCAATGCCGTTTTTCCGCTATCTGAAAGAGCGTCTAATATTCGAATGATTAAAATATCTTCTGACGGTGTTGGTTTCATTGTTAAAAAGATATCCTAATTTGTTTGATACTTAAACTATCTATTAAACATGCTTCAAGGACATGACTTCTTTGCACAATAGCTGAACTACAAGCACTACCTGTCGAAGCAACAAACTCTTTTGAGTTTAATAACAGGTAATCCTCAGCATCCTGATTATGAAGCGTGATACTTAAAATATGTGGGACAGTCCGGACTTCTTTAAAATTAATGACACCTATTCGATTACCTTCATAATAGTCAATTAATCCTTGTCTCTTATACTGAAGTTTTTCTAAACGCAATTCAAATTCATCTTTTGCCAATCTGCATGCTTCACCAAAACCAACTATTAATGGCGTATTGTACGTTCCTCCACGTAGACCTTTTTCCTGGCCCCCTCCGTGAATAAGCGGGCTAATTTTAATGTTTTTCTTGATGTAAAGTGCTCCTATCCCTTTTGGCCCATTCATTTTATGACCTGAAAAGCAAAGTAAATCTATATTGTCTTTTTCAATATCAACGGGTACTTTTCCTATTGCTTGGGTTGCATCGCAGAAAAATGCAATTTTTTGGGAACGAGCAATTTCACCAATTGAGGGTATATCCTGAATTACTCCGATTTCATTGTTAACGTACATAATACAAATAATGGATGTATTCGGAGTAATAGAATTTCTTAGCTCATCTATACATACAAGACCATTTTGATCTACATCTAGGTAGGTGACTTCGTAACCTTTCGTCTCAAGATATTCACAGGTATTCAAAACTGCCTTATGTTCAGTTTTTACAGTGATGATATGATTGCCTTTGTCAGGGTTAGCTTCAAGATACCCTTTGAGTGCCCAATTGATCGACTCAGTTGAGCCAGAAGTAAAATAAATCTCGGATGAATCAGCATTTATTATTGAGGCCACTTGAATGCGCGATTCTTCAATTGCTCTTTTAGCTTGCTTTCCAAAAATATGATTACTGCTTGCATTCCCGAATATCTCTGTAAAATAGGGTGTCATCTTTTCAACAACTCGTGGATCGACAGGAGTTGTTGCAGCAGCATCAAGGTATTTGATTTTTAACATAAATTATTATTGCAAATTAAGAATAATGAGGCAATAATGCAATTGACTTAATCTCAATTAACAAAGAAATTATTAAGCCCTATTATTAACATTAGGGATTTCCGCAGTGCATCGAGACCAAAATTCTTCTTGATTTATATCTGAAAAATATTCATTAAAAAAATTAAAAACTTCAATTTTAAAAAATTCCTGTAACAGTATTAACTTCTTTATCAAAATCGTATTTTTTTCAGAGAAATTTGGGCCATATACCGCATGGAAAATACTTTTTGGATTAAGATGATAATTGCAAGCACTAAGACAGTTCCCAATGAGCTTTGGGTACATAGTTAAACGATAAAATTTCTCGTAATGCGATTTACAGTAGGTGTAACAAACCATGTCAATCAAAACACTATAGTACAATGCAATCAAAAAGCTGTCTTTATTTTCATTCGAAAGAAATTTTAGATTACCTTTTTTAGGAGTGAGCTGTTCAGATTGTATAGTATAAATGCTCTTATTCTTTATATCATCATGAAACTTACTTTCGTCTGGAATAAGTGAAAAAAAATAGCTTAAATCTGATTTGAATTGATGCAAATAATATTGTGTAAATGAATCACGAAATTTGTCATCTTCATTTTGTTTTAATTTGATTTTAAAATCCAATAACATCTGAAAATATTCCTCCGATAAATATTCCTTACCCTGCATTAAATGCTCCAAATATTCTTTTGAAGGCAATAGACCTTCAGCTATACGGTCTTCGCGTGCAAAATAAACCCAAGCCTCTATTGATTCACCCCCAATGGAAATTTTCATCAATTTTCGGTCGTAATGATTAGGATAGCCTTCGGGTTTGTCGAGTTTTTGGATTTTATCAAATTGATAAACAATTCCTTCAACATAATCACCTAGGCTAGGCATTACATTGGCATACACCTCCCCTACTTTTCCCAGTGCTTTTTTATTGAAAGCTAACCTAAAATCACTTAGCACTCCTCTACCAATAATTGAAAATTCACCTACTCTTTCAAGCATTCGTTTGGAATTCATATTTGAGCCATAGGCGAAATAATAGATCATGATAAACGACAATTTTTAATGATGAATTCCATTTTCTTTAGCGCATTCTCCCATAATTTAGAGCTATGCATATCGCTGTTCTTTAATTCCAATGCATAATTTTGAATTACTTTCTTCAAATTTGAAATAAACAGATTCGCATTGATGCTTTTGTCCTTCAGTATTGGTCGACTATTATCACGGTTTATTTTCCAACCCTTTTTTGTTTCACCTTGATGTAGCAAACCGCAGCGCACATTGAAATAAAAATCATCCGACCTTTCTTTAAAGTCAGAAAATAACAACTCTCTTGAAAAGAAGCGGCGAAAAGAATCTCTTGTTTCACCTCTTGTGTCATCAACACCTTCTCTGAATGAATCAATTGTTTCAATCAATAGACAAGCAATTGCCATCATACTGAAACCACTTTTATTTGGAGACTTCATTTCAAATGGGGCAATATATCTCTCAATTAGTCTAGTTTCAATTAGTTCTGCGATGTCAGTTTTTTCATTGTTGTCAAGCATTACAAGATAGTCATCAATAGTTATCCCTGACTTTGTTAGTTTGGTGTCTTCCCAACTCATTGTTACTTCTATAATTTACAAGGTTATCACTGAGATAAATATACTACTTTAAGACTTGAAATTCAATCCCGTAATCATCTAATTGAGCTAACTGATTTTCATTTAATAAACATTTAGAATCTATAATATTTATAACCAATTTGAGGGCAGTTTTAGCCGCTAATTGCTTACTTAAAGCATACAATTGTAATCGTTCTGCCTCAGAAATGCTATACATTTCAATTCTATCATTTGCCACGAAATGAACATCTGACATGTCCTTCACCGCCCAAACCATGATCATTAACAAAAGATCATCTATCGCATTTTCGATTGTCGGAATCATGACCTTAGTTTTATCCTTGGCAATTTCTGGATAAATTAATTCATCCTCTACCCAGGCGCCCATTGTATAAGCAGGTGCTGAACCTTCAGTTAACTGTATACAATGATAGATGTTGATCCCCCCATCGTTTGGATGAGATTTACCCGCCAAAATAAATGATGTTGTTGTTGCCATAGACTTTTAATTAATAATAGAACAAAATTAAATAGAGAAGATAGTAATCTATTTACGTCTTACAATTTAACATACTGTGCATCAACTTTTAAATAAATCTCTATAATTTAGAATTATGTACACACAACTCGAAAAAGACATATACGATTACCTTAAAACTAGACGAAGCATTTACTTCAAAGTTCGGCTCAATATACAAGGTGGCCCACTTGTAGAAGTTTATCTTAAGAGAGTCAAGGTTGGTGAGTTCTACGAATGGGATTCAACAGAGAGAAGAGAAGTAAAAAAAATCGTAGGCACTGAACAGGAGGCCAAACTTGGTGGCCAAATATCTGACTGGGTGCATCACAAGGTTTTTGACTTTATGAGTGAACGCGATGACCTTGAATATGATTCATTCAAAGGGCGCCTATTCTTAGAGGAAGATCAAGTTTTTGCTGAGTTTCCTGGCGGTTATATGGAGTTTGGGAAGGTGGGGTGAGAAATAAAATTACTACCTCGCAAGCCACTCACCCACCACCAAGCTCATCTCCAACACCACCTTTGCTTCCTGGTACTTTCCCTCCGCCTGTAGTTTTTCGTACAGCTCCGTGAGTTCGTTGAATTCATGCGCAAAATGTTCTTTGAAAGCCTGAGCGGTTTGGTTATGTGTTTGCGTTGGTTCGGTTTGATGATTCATTTCAGATAAGTTGGGTGCTGGCTTTGGATTTTGACTCACTTTATCATTAGTGGGGTAACAGGTTGTGCTTTCGTCGATGATCAGGTAGAGGTTGGGGCGTTCGGCTTGTTTGTCGGTGCTGTTGAGGTGTTGGGTGAAGTAGTTCCAGGCGTCTGCGGTGATGTTTTCGATTTGTGCTTTGGCTTCATATTGCTGCTCCCTGAGGTCGGCGGCGCGTTCAAATTGGTTGTTGCGGATGGCCAGGCGCTTTTCTTTATGGAGTTTGGCTATGGAGAGTTTGCATTCCATGAGGGCGATGTATTGGTCGAGGAGAAAGGTGTTTTTCATGATTTTTAGGGGTTATTGAAGGTTGTTTACGGGTTGTTTTCGCTGCGTTAAGAATAGATAAAAGTGCTTTTTGGGATGTTGAGTTTGAGCCAGCTCGAGAAGCGGATGTTGTAAAAATTGAAGTAGGTGCCGGGCGCTTCTTTTTCGATAATGTCTATGGCTTCGGTGCCTTCGGGGAGGGCCGGAAAAAAGAGCGTGAAGGTGTGGCGCTGACCACAGTGTTTGAAGTAGGTCTTGCTGGGCTTGAGTTTGATGTTGATGGTCTTGACCAAAGTGTAAGTGGTGTTGGTGCCGACGGGTCTGATGAATGCGCGCGGTTCCATTTGGATCCAGCCGCCGTTGACATAATAGTCGGGGGCCGTGTAGTTGAAGTCTATGCGGGTATAGGCCTCGGTGAGTTCAATACTGGCAATGCCGAGCTTGGGTTGCTGCGCAGCCTTCATGTTGAGATAGCGCAAGCTTTTGAGCTGCAATTGCTGGGCTTTGCGCTTGGGGCGCTTGGGTGTCGTTTTTGTTTTTGTGTCCATGTCTTCTTATTTTGAAGACAAAGTAAAAACACCACTCCGTAA
>JACCDV011042519.1_pt1 | contig 34239 bp, 25 predicted proteins | sample 7446131 | NCBI WGS metagenome assembly JACCDV01 (sample SAMN15323448, study PRJNA562643) | freshwater metagenome | isolation source: river surface water | place: USA:Blue River Watershed | collected 2017-08-17
GATCAATCAACGACGCAGTATGCTTTCGTGAATATTCTGATTAAGAGTGGAATTCGGGTAGAGCGTGCGACGAAGGATTTTGTGGTGAATGGGAAGACCTATCCGAAGGGGTCTTATGTCGTGAAAACGAATCAGGCCTTCCGTCCGCATGTAATTGATATGTTTGAGCCACAAGATCATCCCAACGATTTTCAATACCCGGGTGGTCCGCCGGTGCGTCCTTATGATTCAGCGGGTTGGACGCCGGCCTTCACGATGGGGGTGCAATTTGACCGTATCTTGACGGATTTGGAGGCGCCTTTGGAGACAATTCCGTATGGACAATTGCAGGCTGCGACGCCTAATTTTGTAGCAGGAAAATATTATGCCTTTTCAACGGCCGATAATGCCTCGTTTACGCTGTTGAACGCCTTGTTGAAGGCCGGCATCGAAGTAAGCAAGTCGAAGGAATCTTTCTATTTAGCACACAGCGATGTGGCGGCGTCTATTTTGGCCAAAGCACAAGTTAAAATTACAGCCTTGGATAAGATGCCAGCGGAATCTGCCAATAAATTGGGCACAAAACGTATCGGTCTTTGGGATGTTTATGGTGGTTCGATGCCATCGGGTTGGTTGCGTTGGATTTTGGAGCAGCATCAGTTTGATTTTAAATTGGTCTTTGCCAAGGAAATCGATAAGGGAAATCTTCGGTCTAAATTTGATGTTTTGATCTTTGTTCGTGGAGCCATTCCAGGATTAAAGGGAGAAGCCGGTGCGGGCGAGTATGTGCCTAAAGAACCGGTGGAGTCGGAGATACCGGCAGAATACCAAGAGACTTTAGGGAAGTTGACCGCCGCCAAATCCATCCCGAGTTTAAAGGCCTTTTTGGAAGCTGGGGGTAATATCATTACGATTGGAACAAGTGCCAATTTGGCCTATCACTTGAACTTGCCGGTGAAGAATGCCTTGGTGGAGGTTGTGGCTGGCAAGGAAAAGGAATTGCCGGGTGAGAAGTTTTATATTCCGGGGAGTGTGATGCAGGTGTCGGTGGATAATTCGGTGAAGGCCAACTGGGGGATGACGTCTAAGGCGGATGTCTATTTCAGTGCGAGTCCAGTATTTAAGTTGTCAGCGGAGGCGATTGCGCATGGGGAATTGATTCCATTGGCATGGTATGCTTCGGATAAGACCTTGCGAAGTGGTTGGGCCTTTGGTCAAACGTATTTACAGGATGGTATCGCGGCCTTTCAGGCGAAAGTAGGGAAGGGTAATTTATATGTATTTGGGCCGGAGGTTACCTTTAGAGGCCAAACGCATAACACGTTTAAGATGGTGTTTAATCAATTGTATGAGAGTCGGTAGACCTATGTTCAACATAAGAAATTTCGGTTTTGTCTTTTTATTGGGGATTGTTTCCTCGCTGTCTGCGCAGAAACCTTCGGTTTATTATCCATCAGCTAAAAATTGGGAGCACAAGGCTCCCAGTTTTTTTAATTTGGATACGGCCAAGTTGAACGATGCGATTCGCTTTGCCCAAAGCACGGAGAGTAGTTTGCCGAAGAATTTATGGCTTTCGCAGGCGATGCAATATGGCAAGGAGCCTTTTTCGGATCCGATTGGGCCGATGGCTGACCGCGGTCCGGCGGCGGGCTTGGTAATCTACAAGGGTTATATCGTTGCCGAGTGGGGGAATCCGTCTTCGGTGGAGATGACGCATAGCGTGACGAAGAGTATCCTTTCTTCGGTGGTGGGTTTGGCTTATGACAAGGGATTGATTGGTTCCTTGGATGACAAGGTCTATACCTATTTGCCACCGGTGGAGGTCGCCAATACGGAAGGGGTACAGGCTTCTCAAAATCCGATTGCGAAGACCTCCTTTATTTATCCATTTGAAACCGAGCATAATCGAAAGATTAGTTGGGAACATTTATTGCGCCAAACGAGTGATTGGGAGGGAGTCCTATGGGGGAAACCGGATTGGGCGGACCGACCGTCGGATAAGATTGCGGAATGGACGACACGCAAGCGTTTTGAGCCGGGTACGGTGTACAAATACAATGATACGCGGGTGAATGCGTTGGCCTTAGCGGCAACTTTAGTTTGGCGGAAACCTTTACCGGAGGTATTGCGGGAGAATTTGATGAATCCTATTGGTGCGTCGAATACGTGGGCATGGACAGGATATAAAAATGCCTGGATTGTGATGGATGGCAAGTTGGTTCAATCCGTGAGCGGAGGCGGACATTTCGGTGGCGGGATGTTTATCAATGCCTATGACATGGCGAGATTAGGTTTGTTGACGCTGCGCAAAGGAAACTGGAATGGCAAACAGATTTTATCAGAGGATTGGATTAAAAAATCCACGACACCCGGAACGGCGAATGTAGGTTATGGCTTTATGAATTACTTTTTGAATACGAATCGTAAATTGTATCCTTCGGCGCCGGCGACTGCCTATGCACATATTGGAAATGGTACGAATGCTATCTATGTGGACTCGGAGAATGACATCGTGTTGGTTGCGCGTTGGATTGAGGATAAGTCCTTGGATGGTTTGATCCAACGGGTGTTGGGGGCTTTGCCAACTAAAAAATAATCAGCGAAACATTTTAATTCCTTGCTCGAGAACATAATTGGCCTCATCATCCTTAAACGGAATGATTTGTTGGGAGGTCCAAACCTTCTCATGCATCAGATAAGGTTTTAGGTAGTTGAACGCTTTTCCGAGACTCGCGCCGGAAGGGCTTTGGTAGTTCCAAAGGTCAACTTGAATTTGCTTGGCGAAATCGGCCAGTAGAAAAAAGCCTTCCAGGTTCATGACACAATAGCCCAAAGATTTGGTGCGGGCCATTTCAAAGGGTTGAGAGCCGTCGGCCTTGATTTGGGATTCGATCCGCTTTTTCGTCATCTCCAATTGTTTTTTTGCCAAATCTTTTTTTCCCAAATAGATGGCATAATTGACCACCTGTACGTCGTAATAGGTCCCGTGATTATTATGCTCGTCGGCCTCATCTTGTCCAATGGGACTTTCCAATAACCAAGTTAGGTAGTCCCGAAACCAGGTTTTTAGGGCTAGCTCTTTATCCTTGGTCCAAGATTTCGAACCACGTAGTTTCTGGGAGGCATCTGTGATTTTATACAATAGGCGTGTTTCGATGATGCCTATTCCCCGCCCGGTATTGATGCCCGGGATGCCTTGTCCAAAATTCAAATGAGGCGTCTGTTTGGTGGCAGGGGAAATAAACCAGGTGTCGATTAAACGGGTCGCCCAGGCAGCATATTTTTCCTCTTTGGTTTGTTGGTAGGCTAGGGTCAGAGTAACCACATTCTCCGTCATCCTATCCATTTCCTCCGAATCGGAAATCAAATCGATTTCTGGGTTTCGCACGCCGTCCCGACGAATATAGGGTTTGCCATCTTTTTTCGTTGTATCTGGCCACCAATAGGGACCTTGGCTCATGTAATCGTGCTTATCGCCGCTGGGTGGGATCTGCACTTTATCCATGACCGAATAGACTTTGGCTTGAATAAGGATGGCGTCAGCCATTTTGGTGAGCTCACTTTGTGCGAGACAGGGAAGGTAGATGAAACCCAATAGGATAGCTATTCCTTTTTTCATGAGAAGGATTTTCCTAAGAAAGCCAATGGCTAAGTCCTAATACTATGTTTAGGTAAATTATTTTAGTTTGAAACTGAAAATATCTGATTTGACGGAAATAGCGCCATCATTGCTAATCACATACCAATAATAAATTTTCCCTATTTCCAGTTTTACCTCCTTGACGGGGGTTTTGGAATCAAAAGAACTACCCACAAGTTTTTGATTGCTATTTAGCGTATCGATGCGAATCGAATAAGTCAATATATCTTTGTCGGGATCCTCTGAAAGCCATTCGAATTTCACATTTCCGTTCGCATTCAGATTAATTGTCGAACCAGGTACTGGGTAAATGGCTTTTGCAGAAGTAGGGGCCCGATTTATTTTGCCGTCCCCGGATAAATAGAATTTCCAACTTGCGGATGTAACCGACTTGCTTCCTGGGTTGGTGGCAATAATGTTCCAGGAATAAGATCTGCCACGCGTAAGACTGATGGTTTTGGATGTGCCCGTAATATCGATGATGCTGGATATTTTTGCGTCCAACAAATCGGTAATTTGAATCTCATATTTAGAAGCATTCTTTGCGGCCTTCCACTTGAACTCAACATCAGCCTTATCTAAATTGGTCGTTCCCGTTTCACAATTTTTATTGTTTTCAGGGAGCTCAAGGCTAAATTCTCCAATTTCGAGAACAGGAGGTGGGGTACTGGGTTGAGCTGGGGTTGGGGCAATGGAATCGCTTTTGGAGCAACTCATTCCGATGAAAACGATGTATAGTAGAAAGTACGCTTTTTTCATGATTTAATATTTGACTAGTTTACTGACCGTTCTAACCGTATTTCCGCTTAGTTTGATTAAATAAGTGCCTGCACTTAAATTGCTTAGGTCTAAATCTAGCATTCGGGTATACGGTATCGTTTGATTGGTTTGAAGGATCATGGAGCCCATCATATTGTTAATTTTAACCTCGACAACAGAATCGTTACCAGGGATGTAAATTTTAACAGGGCCGGGTGTCGGGTTAGGTGAAACGCTCACCTCTTCCGATAAAAATATTTCCTCATTGTAGGCACCTTGGCAATCTTTGTTGGTGGTAATTCGTAACGAATTTAATCCTTTGATTAGGGGTAATTCTATTTTCGATTGAGCCGATTCTTTTTGATCCCCGTTTAGATTAACGAAATAGGTATCTGATCCACAGAGTTTAATGTTGAGAATCGATTTGGATGAATCCACAGAAGTGATGGCATTTAATGCCGCAGGCTCCCCAATTTTTACCTCATATTTGCGCTCATAGTTTTGCACGCCATCGACTCGGAGGGTAATTGTGTAGGAGCCAACGGAGAGATTTTCAATTTTTTGGGAGTAATTATTTGCCTTGTTTAGTACGCCCGCATTTGTATCCCCAATTAAAATGGTGTAAGAGAAATTCTTGTTTGTGGTACTAATTAAGATGGAACCGTTCTTTTGACCAATACAAGAAGTCGAACTTGCGGTAACTGATATTGCATCTGGCGAAAGCGTAAATACTTCACATCCATTGGTGTCAACCATGGCCCCGAGCGGGGTGTTTAGGCATTTATCTTCTTTGTCCAAAACGCCATCCATATCATCGTCGGCATATTCTTTCGTAAGGCCTACTTGATTATAACTCTTGGTTAGCACGTCTTTGATGGTAGCATTATCACCCCCTAACCATTGTTCAATGACCGATGCATAAATCTGTCTAAAATCGAATTCAGCATCCAAATTATCTTCCCAGGTCATTTTAGGGTCAATTTTTGGGTTTTTGCCAAGTACATTGGCATTTAGGTTATTGCCGAAAATCATCATCGGAAAGGCTGTACCGTGATCTGTACCACCGCTTCCTCGTGAAGCAATTCGCCGTCCAAATTCCGAGTACGTCACTAGCATGATGCGGTCGGAATCACCGGTTTGGTCCAAACATTTCATTAACGCAATGATGCTATCATTTACATTTGCTAAAAGATTTGAGTGTGGCCCTTTTGTGTGATCATCCTGAGATACTTGGTAGTCATGCGTGTCAAAACCACCAATCGTGGCATGGTAAATCCGGGTATTTAAGCCTCCCCGAATTAATCTGCTCAACTTGTAAAATTGGCCACCCAAATCCCCATTGGGAAATTGAATGTTGTGATTTCCTTTAATGTAAGCATCTCTTACGACCGAACTGTACAAATTCGATTGTTTGGCAATAATCTGAATGTAATTTAATTTTTCCCCGGTATAGGTATTCGGATAGTCGTTATCAAATTCGTTGACAATATTATTAATGTTTTCGGGACTTCCTGGAATAAAGCCAGGAAAGGAATTGACCCCTGTTAATAATAACGAATTTGAATATCCCAATTCGATGGCTAAGGGGTCAGGATACTTACTATTAGGATAAGATTCTGGGAATGCAGGGTGCTCATGTTCAGCTAATCTGCCTAACCAACCGGAGGTTACAAATTGGTTAAAATCGGACGCAGATTGCCAAATATCAGAGGATCTAAAATGAGAAAAATCGGCTGTCGTATACCCAACGTTTTGTATAATTTTAAGTCTTTTTTCATCAAAAAGCACTTTCATATCCTTGAATTCGGGATGAAAAGCTAAATCATTTTTCCCGAGTTGTATTAATTTCTTTTCAGGAATGATCACATGGGGCCGAACCTTATCTAGGTTTGCGTATTGGTCCATCGGCGTGATCATATTTAGCCCGTCATTTCCCCCGCTAAAATTCAACACGATTAATATTTTACCAGGATCGACCGTATTTTCTAAAAGTGCATATTTTTTAGATGCTTCCAAATAATTGAAGTTTGGAAGTATAGCCCCCGCAGCAACAGCATGCGAAAAATTATGGATAAAGTCTCTTCTTTTCATCTAAAAAACATGTATTTCGTTTAAATCAAAGATTTGCGATAATATTTGTCCTACCCGACCAAATAAGGTATTATAATTATCATAATTAGGGCTATTTTGGAATGCTCTAACCGCATCTGCCCAATAATAATCAGGTAAATTATCCCCGAGTATGGATTTTTTGATTCTATAAAAAGCCTTTTCATTTAGATCAATACCCGTGATCAACTTCGCTAAGTCGCGTATGAATGAATTAATATCAGTGGGATCTTTGGTTTTCTTCAGCAATACATTCAGATCAAATCGCAATTGGGTTCGATTTTGAAACCCAAAACCATTTCTAGCAATCGTTTCGGCTAACTCTTTTCTTCGTTTAATCGAATCTGAATTAACCCATACCAAATCATAGACAGGTTCTTGGTAATACGCCTGCCAGCCAGAAACGCTAGGAGGACTTCCAAAGGAATAACCTTGTCTGCCAATATATCCATGCTTTACTTCTCTAAAAATATGATAAGACCGATAAGTTGAATCTAAAAATTTGGAATCAAAGCGTTTTCTATCCTCATCAAAAAATGAATTGTAGATTACATTTTCATCATAACGGGTCATGTGCCCTTTTACCATATCAAATTCTTTGAACAAGCCCATGGAATATTCCATAGGTGATTTGATCATCGAATTGTAAAATTCTTCTGCAAAGAAATATTCACTTTTTAAAAGGACTTTCAGGGCCTCGGCCAAGGTATAATTGCTTTTTCTTAAAACTGTTGCTAGCGGTTTAACGATATTTTCCTCCACATAATCATTCAAAATCGGGTAAACAAAAAACTGAACTAATCTTCGTGACAAGTGAATTGCTACTTCGGGCGTCTCGAAAATCATGTCGAAAAACTCCTTCAATTCAATCTTTCCTCCATCAGGTCCTTTTTGGCCTTTAATCAATCGATTGCCATAGAATGCAGAAAATTGCTTGTCACCCGTATCGTGATTATTTTCGTTGTAGTTGTTTTTGGTCACATAGCCCTCATCCGCTAAATTTTCAATGTACCAAGAATCCCAACCCACCAAGAGTCGAGCGGCTGCTTTTACATCGGATTCCGTAAATTTCGAAAAGGGTCTTTTTCCTACAGTGAATAGTTCTTGTACCTCTCTGGCAAAATTTTCATCCGGAGCCTCCTTCTTGCTGAATTTTAAATTCAGGAAATACAGCATGTTATCGGAAAGTGTTACATCGTAAATGTAGTCCTTGTAATTCCTCCAGGCGCCATCATAGGTTAGTTTATGGCTGTAATAAAGTGCTTTTAGGCGCACATTATCTTCTTTGTAAGGAGTTAGCGTATGTAGAAATAAAAATAATCTACCAGCTACGGTAGTTGGCTGGGAATAGAAATTCGCATAGGTCCATGTGTCGTAAGCGCTTTGTCTCTCTGTTCCGGCGTACTCGGCAGGAATCCCAGGTCTTTCATCGCGCGAAAGCGCTTTACTGATAAAGGGTGCACCTGGTTTTACGTCGTCAACTAGATATTTTTTCTTGTATTCTTCAGGTGGGAAATCGTGGTAATAATTATTGACCGGCTCGCCTAATTCAGGTTTTTTGAAAATCAAATCAATAGCTTGGTCTAAACTCAAACCATCCAAATCCTTCATGTGGCGATCTGCATAGCCTACCAATACCCGGTTGAGCAGATGCCTTTTTTGTTTGTAGCCAAATTCACCCGTATATGGATTGATCGTTTTTCTAACTTCTGCCGTTTTGTTGCGAGAATCCAATAAAGGTTTTAGGTCAATATTATCTTTAAGAAATGCTTCATAGGCATTTGTGCCTTTTTGAGTATTTTTTGGGATGGTTGAATTTAAATCCATGAATGAGTATCCTTTAAACTTTAAATGCGAATTAGGTTGCCTAATACGTAGGCTTATTAACTTATTGAACACAATCAATGAACCCGTATTAAGTTCCTTCAAATAAAATTGTACTTATTTTGAAACTTAGGTCAGTTTAATTTTTCAAGTTTCACGCGAATGAAATGAGAAGAATAGAAGCTGTTGTTTTTTGGTCAACGAAAACTAAGCAAAGCGCAAAGCATTTTCTATTTCTAATGCGTTATATGCGTTATTTGTACAATTAATTATAAAATTTCAACTCGATACTTTTAATGACACTTGGGCGATTTGTTATTTAAAGCTGGACTGCTTTTGATGGGGTTTAAAACTAAATTTTTTTGGTTTGTTTTTAATCGGTAAACTTGGGCCAACAAAACCTTTCTTTTGCAGTTAGTATTTATATGAAAAAAATCGCACTTCTTCTCCTTTTTGCTTTCCCCATCTTTGCTCAGACGAAATCAGATTTAACGGGAGCTGCCAATCTCTTCGATTTAGGTTTTACGACCCAGGAATTGGATACCCTGTATTCGGATGTGCTGGATAATTTAGCGAATTACAAGGCGATGCACGCGCTTTCGTTGAATAACAATGTCCCCTTAAGTCTTTGGCAAAATCCCAAATTGCCCGGCATGAAGTTCGACCAGAAGCAAGGTCCTGTGGTATGGCCAACTGTCCGCGTCACAATGCCTAAAAACAAGAACGATTTGTCCTTTTATTCCATTGATCAATTAGCTCATTTGATCAAATCCAAACAGATTAGTTCTGTCGAATTAACGCAGTTTTTTATCGAGCGAATCAAGACACACGGCCCTATCTTGCAATGTGTGATTAGTGTCCAGGAAGAGATGGCGTTGGAGCAGGCGAGGCAGGCCGACAAAGAAATAAAGGCCGGGAAATACCGTGGTTTATTGCATGGGATTCCTTATGGTTTAAAGGATTTGTTCGCGGTGAAGGGAACCAAAACGACTTGGGGTGCTGAGCCCTACAAGGATCAAATCATTGATGAGGATGCTTACGTCTACACCAAATTGAAAGAGGCAGGTGCAGTTTTCGTGGCCAAATTTACCTTAGGAGCTTTGGCCATGGGGGATTATTGGTACGGCGGTCGGACCAAAAACCCATGGAACTTGAATTACGGCTCGTCGGGTTCGTCTGCAGGTTCAGCTTCGGCAACGGTCGCCGGTTTAGTGCCTTTTGCAATTGGGACAGAAACCTGGGGAAGTATTGTTTCACCTTCCACGACCTGTGGAGCGACAGGCTTACGACCAACCTTTGGAAGTATCAGTCGGTCCGGCGCCATGGCGCTCAGCTACAGCCTCGACAAGGTGGGCCCCATTTGTCGATCCGCCAATGATGCCGCCATCGTATTTCATTATTTGCATGGAACAGATGGCAAGGATTTGGCAGCGGTCAACATGCCCTTTAATTACCAGGCTACCCGTTCGGTAAAAGGCATGAAGATCGCCTATGCGAAGAATTATTTTGATAAGATTAAAGATACTACCCGAAATGAGTGGAAGGTTTTGGCGGATTTAAGAAAGCAGGGTGTTCAGTTAATACCGGTTGAGTTTCCGGATGAGAAGGCGTATCCATTCAACATCATGGATGTGGTTATTGGGGCGGAATGCGCTGCGCAGTTTGATGAGATGACGCGTAAGAATATCGATGACCTTTTGACTCGTCAAACCAAAAACGACTGGCCTAATCAATTCCGAACCGCTCGTTTTGTGCCTGCCGTGGAATACATCAATGCACAACGTCACCGCTATCTATTAATGCAGAAAGTGAATGAGGTCGTTTCGCAATACGATGCGATTATCTGTCCTTCGAGGGGAGGAGGAAACCAGTCGGCCATCACCAACCTCACCGGGCATCCGGTGGTTTGCGTGCCAACGGGTTTTGATGCGAAGACCAACTTGCCCACCGGGATCTCATTTGTGGGTAGATTATATGATGAGGGTACGATTTTACGAATCGCCAATTTTTACCAGGAGCATACGGGGCATGAGGAGCTGCATCCGAAGGGGTTTTAATAGTTGAGTATGTTGAAAATTGCGCATAGTCCCATATACGCCCACCCACTGCCAGAGGGTCATCGATTTCCGATGTTGAAGTATGAGTTGATCCCCGAGCAATTGTTGTACGAGGGGAGCATTCAATCGGATCATTTATTTGTTCCTTCGACCTGTTCGGCGGAGGATATCCTGTTGACGCATGAGGCGGATTATTATCAAAGGTTGATTGATCAGCAATTAAGCCCGTCGGAGCAACGGGTCATCGGTTTTCCGCAATCGCTTGAATTGATTCAACGCGAGCTGATGATTACGCAGGGAACGATTGATTGTGCGCTGTTCGCTTTGGAAAATGGCTGCGCGATGAACGTAGCGGGTGGAACACATCATGCCTTTGCGGATCGAGGGGAGGGTTTTTGTTTGTTGAATGATATGGCGGTGGCGGCCAATTGTCTATTACAAAGAAAGTTGGTGCATAAGGTTTTAATCATCGATTTAGACGTGCATCAGGGTAATGGGACGGCCAAAATAATGGAAAACGTTCCAGAAGTATTCACCTTCAGTGTGCATGGAAAAAATAATTATCCGTTTCGAAAGGAGCAATCCGATTTGGACGTTGGCTTAGAAGATGGGACATCGGGCAAGGAATATTTGGCGATGTTAAACTCGGTCTTGCCTGAATTAATGGATCAGGTGGAGCCGGATTTTGTTTTTTATTTGGCTGGGGTTGATGTATTGGCGACGGATAAATTAGGGAAGTTTCAATTAAGTTTGGAAGAATGTAAGCAAAGGGACAAATTCGTGTTGGATTTGGTGCATAAAAACCGGATTCCGTTGGCGATTGCCTTGGGCGGGGGATATTCCCCGGATATTAAGGATATTGTGGAGGCACATGGCAATACATTTCGTTTGGCATTGGATTTGTACGATTAGTTTCGCATAACCTGCTTATTTTCAAAACATTACAGGATGTATTGTGGTTGATTAATAAAATGAAAATGTATGAAAGTGATCTATGTAGTTGTAGGGGTGAGTATTGTCATTCTATTGTTTCAATCATTCAAGTTGATGAGTAATAGCTTGAAAACCGAGAACCAAAAATACCGAACCGTCTTAACGGATGGCCCAATGGAAATCAGGTATTATCCATCGGCCACCTTAGCCACGATTTACAGTGCTGAGACGGAATATAAGGCTTTGGCTAGCAGTGGATTTCGAAGATTGGCAGGATATATTTTTGGCGGGAATGATCAAGCTCAGAGTATTCCAATGACAGCTCCGGTACGCATGGAGATGGGTACCAAAGGGTCAAGCATGAGTTTTGTGATGCCCGAACGTTTTTCTGAGAATAATTTACCCAAACCGAAAGATTCAAAAATTCAGATTCAGAAATCGGCTCCTCAATATGTGGCCGTTATTTCATTTAATGGCTATGCGAATGATGAAAGGATCCGAGAGCATCGCGATTTACTTTTGAAATTGATCCAAGCCAAGGGGATTCAGGTTGCCGGAGAATATTCCTTTTTGGGCTATAATGCGCCGTATCAATTTTGGGGGAGGAGAAATGAGGTGGTGATTCCGGTGCTGTGGAAGGAGGAATAAATCAGTTTGGATTATATGGAAACAAAAAAACCACCTCGTTTGAGGTGGTTTCTGTGGTCCCACTAGTACTATTATTATTTCACTTATTTTCCGAGTATTTCATTTGAATTACCTCATATTGGCAAATATAGGTATATTTGCTGTGCAATCAAATGACTTGTATTGCGTTTTTTTGACATAAAACCTGTACCTATACCTGTACCTTTTCTAGTATCATGGCAACAATTCGAGCAGTACTCAAGAAAAATAAGATTAAGGCAAATGGATTAATTCCGATTTATCTTCGAATCATTGAAGGAGAAAAGAATACATTTAAGTCAACAGGTATTGATATACCTGCTGACGCTTGGGATGAGAAGAATTCCAAGGTTAGATCAAAGCATCCGAATTCGGCCAGGATAAACCATGCGATTGCTAAAAAAATTAGTGAGCTGGAAGATATTAGAATACAACTTGATGGGAGAGGGGGATTGGGTAGAGAAGTCAAAGCAATATCAAACAAGAAAGCTAAAGATGAAAAACTGAGTTTTAGCCAATTTTTTAAAGAGTATGTGGATCAACAAAAAATCGATAAGAAGTTTGGAACTCATAAGAAAGTAGAATCGGTGCTGAAAAAGTTTAATGATTACAACAAACAAAGAGAGGTGCCGTTTTCAATCTTTACATTAGAATATCTCAAAGAATATGAGAATTACTTAAGGGGTTTGGGAAATACAACAAATACTATACATGCAAATCTGAAAGTTTTCCGTATGCTCTTTAATAAGGCTGTACAATTGGATATTATTCCTATCCAAAATAATCCATTTAGTAAGCATAAGTTAAAAACAGAAAAGGTCGAAAAGTCGTTTCTCACTCAAAATGAGGTAGATGCTATTGATCAAGTAAAGCTAACCGCTGGTTCTAAAATGGAAGCACACAAGGACATGTTTGTATTTGCATGTTATGCTGGAGGTATAAGAATTTCAGATTTGCTTCAATTACGTATTGAACGATATGACCAAACGACCAAAGTGATAAGTTTCTTTGTACACAAAACTAAGAACAACCACACAATCAAATTACCAAAGAAAGCTGTTGAAATACTTGAGCGTTATATTTCTCATGGAAAGACTAGTGGGTATATATTTGGCTTATTAGATGAATCTGTTTTCAATGCTTCTGCGGATTTATTGCTTACTAAAATTTCATCTGCGACAGCTTATGCCAACAAGAATCTCAAAACGATTAAAGACCTAGCTGGAATTGAAAAACCAATTAGCTTCCACTCGAGTAGACATACCTTTGGTACGCTTGCTGTTAAAAAGGGGATTGGAATTCAAATGGTTTCGAAAATCATGGTGCATTCCAATCTAACAACCACTTTGGGATATGCTAAAATTGTTGATGCTCAGATGTGGTCTGAGATGGACAAGATGGATGTCGATTAGAGATATTTTCGCCTTAGTAGAATAATCAATTCATACTTTAATTATCGGATATGGGCCATATTTATTATGTCTCACAAGTAAGTGAAATAATTAATGCTATATTATGCAGATTTTGTTGCCAAATCTTGAATAATCGCTTGCATACTAATATTTTACCTTAAATCTTTGTGTCAGAAAGCAAACGACAGAGGTTGAAAATGCAGGAATTCTGCGTCGCCTGTAAGTAAACCTGACGCAGTTGTCGAAAGCTTCGTTTTACGTTCCAAGTCTGGAACATTTTTAAACTATATAGCAACTTATTATGCAAAAACATAGCGAAAAAATCGCTAGGGACGAGTATGTCCTTACGAATTCGTGTTGTGAAAAGATTTACAACACGAATGAATTGGCAAACCTACTCAAGGTTTCAACGCGCACGGTACAACGATGGAGAGATTATGGAATAATCAAATTCTCCGCAGTTGGTTCAAAGTTCTACTACTTCCATACGGATGTTGTGGGAATGTTAAACAATAACTCATTAAACTAATTATGTCAAATACAATAATTTCGAATCAAGGGGGCAAGGCCCCTCTTGGTTCAAACCTACAAACAAGTGTTGAGTCGCGACATAGCGACATAGCGACATCCCTTAATTTGGATCAAATAATTCAAGACTTGCCTTCCACGCTCAGGCAATGTATTAATTTGTTGGATACATATGAGGAACGTAAAATTGCCACATATGCTGTAATAACTCTAGCAGGCTCTCTAATGCCTAATGTTGAAATAAATTACGACGGATCAGTTAATTACCCACAATTGATGTTGTTAATATCATATCCGCCGGCTAGTGGAAAAGGTAAGCTAAATCACATGTTAGAGCTCATTAGTCCAATTGATTTGGAAATCAATGAGCAATCACGTCGTGTAGCTAGAAAGTATAAATCGGATTACGATTTTTATAAATCAAATTTAAAGAAAGGGTTGAGAATTGAGGAACCTATAAAGCCCAATCTGCCGTTGTACCTAATCCCTGGAAACACAACTTCATCTAAGTTAATGCAACAATTAGCTGAAAATGGAGATTCCCAAGTGGGATTAATCTTTGAAACAGAAACAGATGCTTTAGCCAATATGTTAGGCTCATCACATGGAATTGACAACTCGATGATGCTTAGAAAAATATACCATTCAGAGTCAATTTCTCAAATGCGAAAAACTAATAATGAGCATCTAATTGCCTCAAAACCGAAGCTTGCTGTTATAATTAGTGGTACACCTTCACAAATACCCAAGCTATTTTCAAGCAATAGCGATGGTTTGTTTTCACGTTTTTTGATTGTAAGTGGAACGAGTCCTATTGTGTGGAAAGATGTTAAGCCTGCGGTCGGTACACTACCCTTGAGTCTGCAGTTTAAAGGATTAAGCTCAAATTTCTATTTAATGTGGCAACATCATGCTTCTCACAAATCACTAAATATCATATTTTCTGAATCTCAATGGAAAAGGATAAATGATCAAGGTGATTATTTGCAATCCATTTGTCTCGAAGAAGGAGGTGAAAACGCAGTTAGCATATCAAGAAGGCACATGAATATGATGGCCAGAATTGCGAGTATTTTAACAGCTGTAAGACATTACGAATCAAGAAGCTCTAAAATAGAAGTAGAATGCAATTCTGCTGATTTCAATATCGCGTTGGATTTAAGTGAATATTCGTTTTACCAAGCTTTGGAATTGTTTAAAGTGCTTCCTGGCGAAGTTACAAAACAACCCAAAAGAGCTATGGAATTCTATTATAAGCTTCCAGATATAGTTTTTACAACATATCAGATTCAAGATATCATTTTAGAAATGAACGTTCAAATCAGAATGATACAGCGATATATAAGGGAATTGATAAACATGGGATACCTAATTGAGATATCGAAGAATAGATACAAAAAAATCAAAAAATGACTGTGACGTTGTGTCTTGTATGTCGCCGAATCGGATTAACGATCTCTCAATTAGACCATGGATGTTCAAACAATCCATTATTATTTACTATTTCAATAACGCTAACACAATTAGCACTAAATATTTATTATTATGACCAAAATTAAAATATTATCGAAAATTTTAGGCTCACAATACTTCGAGCAATTAATGATAGATGAAAAAGCAATCAACCGAACATTAAACGCGCGTGATTTAAATTTCATCTTTGAACCCAATATAAAATACTTCGAAATAAAAAAGAATGTAGAAGATATGGTTTTGTCAACAATGAAGCATATCCAAGATCCAATATCATCAAAGGATCGATTAAGGAAAATAACACATAGTTTGTTTTACGCTGACGAAAATCAGGATAATCAGATTGATTATTTATACAAATATCACTTTAACGCGATTTACGCCACGTTATTTCAGCAATTAACGATTGCGGAAGATTTTGTTGCTAGGGAAGCTGAGTGCCAAGCGGCACTTGATTTATTTGATGAAAAAATCAAGCAATATGATTGCAGAGAAAATTGGCTAGCTAAAAATCTTGACTTGTTTGAAAAAGTAATTCAAGAGGAAAATGATCAGCGATTTGATCATAATCGTGATGCTAAACTCTACAGCATAACTAAACTGAAAATTTTACTAACAGAAGACATGTTAATCCAAAGGCAAAAATTCAAGTGTAAATATGTTCAGCTAGCTAAAGAACTAAATAAGCAGTACCGGAACTATTATGTTGACGGCGTTAGATATTTTGATGATTATTGACAATTGTGGGGCTTCGGCCCCTTTATTGTTTTGACTTTTTATAGATACATGTGTTGTGGGTAATATCTATCCAATCCACAGGACATGTTAATCCATTCAATGGTTCCACAACAGTAAAATCATTGCTTCTGCCAGCTGCATATGCTAGACCCTTGTTTGTGATCATTTCGGTAACGTTTTCGATTACCTGCCAATGCATCGCGACAAAGCGCGCTAAATGTTCGTCCTCCTCTATCAGGGAGTTAGCAGAGGCATATCTAAACGATACTTTGTTAAGCCTCCCGCATATTTGGCCTCCAAGATGTCTTTAGGTATAATCAGATTAATGAATTCGAAGTGGATCATAGCTTAGCCAACATAATGTTGATGTTCCTCCGGTTGTAAATCAAAATCGGTACCATTCCACATAGCCAAAGCATTAGGCTTACCTTTGGATCGTTGACCACTTAGGTTTTCAAGTAAATCGGGGATAAAAACTATCTCGTCTATTTCTATATCTGCTGGAATTACGTAAACACCCCAGCCCGACCGATTTCAATCCACATCCATGGGCGCCAATGGTATAATCATCTCATACCCTTCTTACAGATAACTGTCGATAAATCGTCCTTGATAAACCTCAACGGTATGTCCACGCTTATCCTGCAATAGCGCATAGGTATGAAACTTCGTGTTTTGGTCTACGTGTTTAAACAACAACTACACCCCACTACTAATCAGGGAATTTGCTTGGGCGAGATTTCGAACCGTAGCGATGTTTTTAAAGGGTATATCCTACATGTTGTGTGAGTTTAATTTTTTTTGGCCCACAAAAATATGTATGCAGGCATGGGGATGTTTTTTTAAAATTTATCGATCTTTAGTTGAATTAGATTGAAATTTATTAAAAGAAAGTTGAGGGGGATCTTCAGTAATAGTTTTTACAAGTGTTAAAATTGGTGATCGAGCTATTTTAGTTAATCAATTAAGTGGTTCCCAATATCTAGAGGGGTATACAGGGATCATTTCATCAATTTTTTTTTCTTGCAGATATTTAATTAATAAATTATTTAAACTCACTCGAAATGTTGAGCTTAGTTTATATCCACAAATAATCTTTTTAATTTTCAGTCGCAGTCTTATATTTTTGAGGCCCTTGGCATCTTCATCAGACAACTCTTTTATTTGATTGTTAAACTTGTTGGAAAGATCCAACTTGTAATAAGCTGACAACCAGTCTGAATCATCTACGTAATGACCAATGTTATGTTTATCTATATTATAGTCATGGATACTTGAGGTACCATTAATCATAGGTTCGTAATTGATATGCGTCACTGCCCTAGTTTCACGTTCGTTTGACCATGATGATCCCTTATTTAATGCGAATAATAAATACAATAAGGTAGGATATTCATTGGAATTAAGGCCTAATTTAGAATATTTGTCACAAATTTTAACAGTCTTAATTAACAGTTGTTTTTTTTGAACGTCTGAACTATAGTTTACGTCACCTACGTATGTACTAAGCCAATCCGCCGATTCATTTTCAATCTCAAATACAATACCAACACCCTCACCATTATCACCGTATTTACCCCACATATATTTGTCATCTTGATAATCTTCATCATACCTACACATAGAAAAGATAAAAAGAGACCGTCGAATCCTTTCAACAAAATCTTGATCAATTTTTAAATCCAATTGTGAAATAATACTATATATTTCATTGGGATCATTCATTGTATTAGCAGAATAACACCTAACAGCCCCTTCATTCAGAATATTTAATAGTGATTTTTTCGAGGTGTAATGAATATATTGCTTATGAATCTTAGAATGATATGCTGTTCCTTCAAATGCATTTTGGCTAGACTTAAACGTAACATCAAGTCCACCTATGTTATCGTTTACCGAATGCCATGATTGCATTAAAACTTTTGCATTTGGAATTTTTTCCCCGAACTCAATCAAAAAGGATTTAAAAAGTTCTTTAGTTTCTTCTTCGGTCATAATACTTTTTGGCTTCGTGCAATTATTAAAATTAATGATTTATATGCATCTTTAAATGTAGAAAACTTTTTACCGATAAGTAAACCAATAAGTCTACTTGTCATAATAACCTATAAACGTAAATAGCAGAAATGCGTTTTGTTTTCAAATAAACATAAATGTTAACAGGAGAATTAAAGAGTCAAATTGATCGAGTTTGGGAAGCCTTTTGGACAGGTGGACTATCAAATCCTCTTACAGTAATTGAGCAGATGACTTATTTACTGTTCATCAGAAGGCTTGATGAATTACAAACTCAGAAGGAACAGAAGGCCAACCTTTTGAAGCAAGAGATTGAAGACCCTTTATTTCTTCCAGGAGAATATGATCTACGATGGAGTAGATTCAAGGATATGGATCCTGAAGTCATGTTTCGCTCATTTACCAAGCAAGATGGTGTTTTTGATTTCTTAAGGAACATAGGAAGCCGAAGCGTTGCATATACTCGATTTATGAAGGGTGCAACTTTTATGATTCCTACCCCTCGGCTTTTGGCTCAGGTTGTTGAAATGCTATCAAACATAGACATGCATGACCGGGATACCAAGGGTGATGTTTATGAGTACTTACTTGGTAAAATTGCTTCAGCTGGTCAAAATGGACAATTTAGAACTCCACGACATATCATCAAGATGATGGTAGATATGGTTCAGCCCACGGTAGAAGATGTGATCTGTGATCCTAGTTCAGGTACATGTGGTTTCTTGGTTGCTGCTGGTGAGTATATTAGGGAACATTATCCAACGGAACTCTACAAAGAAGACGTTAAGAAGCATTTCCAAGATAAGATGTTCATGGGTATGGAGTTTGATCCTACGATGATCCGTATTGGGGCAATGAACCTAATGCTTCATGGTATTGAGAACCCTCAGCTTTCAGATGTTGATTCTTTAAGTGAAGCTAATACAGGATTTACAGAGAAGGCTACTATAGTTCTGGCTAACCCACCATTTAAGGGCAGTTTAGACAGAGAGGCTGTCGATACCAAAATCCTGAATGTTGTTGACTCCAAGAAGACAGAACTTTTGTTTATGGCACTTATCTTAAAAGGCTTAAAACTTGGCGGAAGAGCTGCGGTAATTGTACCAGATGGTGTATTATTTGGCTCGAGTAATGCTCACATGCAGGTACGTAAGGAAATTGTTGACAGACAGAAATTACAAGCTGTAATCTCGATGCCAAGTGGTGTATTTAAGCCATATGCAGGAGTTAGTACTGCCATTCTATTGTTCACCAAAACTGAAAGCGGTGGAACTGATCATGTATGGTTCTATGACATGCAAGCTGATGGTTATAGTTTAGATGACAAACGAAATCCCATTGAGGCAAACGATATTGCTGACATAATAACCAGATTCCAAAATATAGATCAAGAGAACACTAGAGAAAGAACTGACAAAAGTTTCTTGGTTCCAGTTTCTGAGATTAGAGACAATAAGTATGATTTAAGCATAAATCGATACAAAGAGGTTGTTTATGAAGAAAAGGTGTACGAAAAGCCTGCTGTGATTATAGAACAGATAGAAGCCTTAGATCAAGAAAGGGCTGATTTATTGAAGCAACTAAAGGAGATGTTGGCATGAGTTGGGTAGAAGTCAAACTTGGTGATGTTGCTACTTTTGTAAATGGGTATCCATTTAAACCTACTGATTGGAAAGATGATGGACTAGAAATCATTAGAATTCAAAATTTGACAAAAGGCTCATCAGAAACCAATTACTTTAATGGGGTAATTCCAGAAAAATACAAAGTTATTAATGGTGATATCTTGATTTCTTGGTCAGCAACATTAGATATTTTTGTATGGAAAAAATCAGATGCCTGGCTTAATCAACATATTTTTAAGGTTGTTTTTGACAAGCTTAATATCGATAAACGTTTTTTCATTTATTTAATCAAAAACATACTTGGAGATATTAGGAGTCAAGTTCATGGTGCAACTATGCAACATATTACAAAGGCAAAATTTGACAATATCAAAGTATTTCTTCCCCCTCTCAAAACCCAAAAACGAATAGCTGATATACTTGATGCAGCAGATGCATTAAGACAAAAAGACCAGGAATTACTCAAGAAGTATGATGAACTAGCTCAAGCTATCTTCATTGATATGTTTGGAGATCCGGTGAAGAATGAGAAGGGATGGGAATTAAACGAACTAGGAATGCTTTGTTCAAAAATTACGGATGGGGAACATATTAATCCTAAAATTGTAACTGCTGGTAAACCATTGATAATGGCAAAAGATATTCGATCTGACGGAGTTGATTTTTCTGATTACAAATGTGTTGATGAGAATGATTTTATCAAGTTTACAAAAAAATGCAATCCTCATTTTGGCGACCTTATACTTGTTAGTAGAGGAGCCACAATTGGGCGTTGTTGCGTAGTAGATACACAAAGAGAATTCTGTTTAATGGGAAGTACAATACTAATTAAAGCTAATCCGAATATTAATACTATGTATTTGAATCAATTATTCAAGATTGATAATTTTAAAAATAAACTTGTTAATGTCTCTTCGGCTTCTGCACAACAAGCAATCTATATTTCTAATGTAAAAAAATTAATTATTCCTATTCCTCCAATTGAATTACAAATTAGGTTTTATGAGACAATATTGAAGTTAAAGGAAAATGTTACTTTAAACCTAATTAGTAGTAATGCTACTGTTATACTTTTTGATTCGTTAATACAAAAAGCTTTCAAAGGAGAACTGATATGAAGAAGCTATTTTTACTTTTATTCGTTTGCACACTATTAACTTCCTGCAGTAGAGATACAGATGGAGATAATGTTAATGATGATGATGACAAGTGTCCAGAGACTTTTGGTTTAGCAAAATTTGATGGATGTCCCGATTCTGACGAAGATGGAGTTCCTGACAAAGACGATGATTGTCCTGATAAAGCTGGTATAGAAAAATTTGATGGATGTCCAGATACTGATGAGGATGGAATTCCGGATAAAGACGATGATTGTCCTGAAGAATTTGGATATGAAAGATATAATGGGTGTCCAAATAATGACAAAGAACAACTACTAGTTTCTGAATGCCTTAGCTCCTATAATGTTTCTGATGAAGAAATTAGGGCTATTTTATCTGATGTTAATTTGACTTTTGATAAAGCAATTAACTATAAAATGTGCGATCTATTGCTAGAAATGATAAAAAGAAAGCAAGATTTTGAGCATAAGCAAAAAATGAGGGAATTAAATGAAGAAGGCGAAGTTCTCAGATCGAATGAAAAAGAATTAAATGATGGTTATGTACAGGCTGTTTACAGAAAAGGCAATGGAAGGCAATATGCTGTAATTTTAAAAGGGGGAGCAAAAAACCCGATGTATTACTTGATGCAAGTATTATCTGGAGGAGAAATTAATATTGGGGGGACTACTACAATTGATGAAACAAATTTTGGGGCCCAGCAAATGTGGGTTAGACACAAACCTTTTAAAATTGATGCAACACTCTTTACAATGAGACTTATTGATTCAAGTAAAGAACCTTTTGATTTTGATAAAATTTTTTAATCTAATGATATAGTTAATAATATTATTGTTTGCAAAGTACAATAAACTTTAATGACAAAGAGTATGTTAAAATTTCTAATAAATTTAGAAAAGATAAGCTTAGTGCAAGAAGATAACTAATGAGTAATTTCTCTTTCATATCATCCACAGATTGGGCAGAATTAGCCCTGGTACCACAGGAGGCTGAACAGAACGTTCATTCTGCCCCTTTGTATTGTGCAATGCTGTGCAGAAAGAGTCTTGAAGAATGGGTTCGCTGGATGTATGAACATGATGAGGACCTGGAACTTCCTTATGACACAACATTAAACTCCTTGATGCACAATCAATCCTTCAAGGACATTGTTGCACCCTCCCAATTCCAGCAAATTAACTTAATCAGGAAGCTTGGGAATTCTGCTGTACATACCACTGCAAAGATTAAAACTCAAGAGGCATTACATGGCCTACAGTTACTCCACGGCTTCATTCGGTGGGTTATGTTAATCTATTCTGAGGTAAGAGTACCAAGTGTTCCCTTTGATGAAAATCTTGTCCCTAAGGCCGAGAATAAAGAGAAGACAAAAGAAGAGTTGCAGAAGCTTGAAAAAGCTTTTATAGAACAGCAAGATGAGCTAAAAAAAGTATTAGAAGAACTTGAGGAGATTAAAGCTCGTAAAGAGAAAAATGTGGCGGTTGTATTACCTCCGATGGATCCTAATGAGGACTTAACGAGAAAGACCTACATTGATACATTATTACGAGAGGCAGGTTGGGATCCTTATGGTTTTAATGTACCAGAGTATCCTGTGAAAGATTGCATGCCAACCGGTGATGGTGCTAACAATGGACCAGGAAGAGTTGATTATGTCCTCTGGGGAGATGATGGCAAACCTTTAGCATTAGTTGAAGCTAAGAAGACAAGTAGAGATTCCAGAGTAGGCCAACACCAGGCTAAATGTTATGCTGATTGCTTGCAAAAGGAGTTTGGACAAAGACCAATTATATTCTACTCCAATGGATTCAACACCTATATCTGGGATGATCTAAACTACGCTCCAAGAGAAGTTCAAGGTTTTTATACAAAAGATGAATTAGCTACACTGATTCATAGAAGGACCTATCGTAAGAACCTATCAGATCAAACGATTAACACCACTATCACTGATCGATATTACCAACATGAGGCCATTCGAAGTTTCGCGGAGAAGCTTGAATTAAAGCTTCGTGAAGGCTTGATGATAATGGCTACAGGTACAGGTAAAACACGTGTAGCTGCATCTGTCATTGATTTCTTAAGTAAAGCTGGTTGGGTAAAGCGAGTACTATTCCTCGCTGATAGAAATGCTTTGATTCATCAAGCTAAAACAAGCTTAAATGACTGCCTACCTAATCTTCCTGCAGTTGACCTAACCAAAGATAAAGAGAATGATAGTTCAAGGATTGTATTCTGTACCTACCAAACTATGATCAATATGATCGACGGAGAGGTAGATGGAGAGAATCGTTTCTATGGAGTGGGTCACTTTGACTTGATTATCTTTGACGAGATCCACCGTTCAGTTTACAATCGTTATAGAGCTATCTTCAACTACTTTGATGGAATACGTTTAGGATTAACTGCTACACCTAGGTCAGAAACAGATCGTGATACCTATGGCTTATTTCATATGGAGCCAGGTGTGCCAACTTACGCCTATGAATTAGATCAAGCTGTAGGAGATGGATTCCTAGTACCCCCTAGGGCAATTTCAGTACCATTAAGATTCCACAGAGAAGGTATTAAGTATTCACTTCTTTCTGAGGAAGAGAAGCAGAAATATGAAGAAGAATTTGCTGATCCATTAACAGGCGAGTTTCCGGAGGAGATAGACTCTGCGGCATTAAATCGCTGGTTATTCAATTCTGATACAGTTGACAAAGTTTTAGCTCATTTAATGGAGCATGGCATTAAGGTAGATGGTGGAGATAGGTTAGCGAAAACAATGATTTTTGCAAGATCCCATAGACATGCACTCTTCATTCAAGATAGGTTTAACTTGCAATTCCCTGAGTACTCAGGTGATTTCTTGAGTGTGATAGATTACCAACAAGAATACAAATACGACTTATTAGCAAAATTTAAAACGAAAACTAAGCTTCCTCAGATCGCTGTATCAGTAGATATGCTGGATACCGGGATAGATGTCCCAGAAGTCTGTAATCTACTATTTTTCAAGCCAATTAGAAGTAGAACTAAGTTCTTCCAAATGATCGGTCGTGGTACTCGTTTATGCAAAGATCTATTTGGTCCAGGAATAGACAAAAGTCAGTTTGTTATCTTTGACTTCTGTCAAAACTTCGAGTACTTTGATGAGAATCCAAAAGGATTGGAAGGCAAGCAAGCTAAGGGTCTATCACAAAGATTATTTGAGATCAGATTAAAGTTGGCACAGACTTTACGTTACCAGGATGATGTTTCCTTAAAGGCATATGCTGAACAGCTTATTGGATTTTTAATAAACCAAACCCAGCAACTTAATACCTTTAGCTTTTTGGTTAGAGTTCATCAGCAGGTGGTTGAAAAGTACAAGGATCCACATGTTTGGAACGTACTAAGTGAGTTAGAGATCAAAGAGCTTATTACAACTATAGCACCACTAGTAAGTGAATCAAGCGAAGATGAACTAGCCAAAAGATTTGACCTATTGATGTATGAGATCCAAAATCTAACTCTAGAAGTAAATCCGAGGCAAAGGGCATTAATAGGAAAGGTAAGAACTACAGCAGGTCAATTAAGTAAGAAAGCTTCTGTTCCGTCTGTAGGCCAAAAGTTAAACCTTTTAAGAGAGGTTCAACAACTAGAATATTGGGCTGGGATTACAGTTATTGGTATAGAACATCTTCGTATAGAGTTAAGAGATATTATTAAGTTCTTAGATTTTGACAAACAGCCTATCGTCTACACTGACTTTGAGGATGCAATAACAGGAGTTGGTGAAAAAAGATTAGTTTATCAGACCCAAGACCTTGAAACCTATAGGAGACGTGTGGCCGATTACCTAAGACAACAGTCTAATCTTATGGTTATCCAAAAGCTACATAGAAACATTCCAATAACAGCAGGAGAACTAGAAGAACTAGAGAGGCTTTTATTGGAGCAAGGTGCTGTAAATACTAAAGAAGAACTTCAATCTGCACTTGGAAATAAACCACTCGGAGCATTCGTTCGTAGTATCTTAGGAATGGAAGTTAGTGCAGCGAAAGAAGCATTCTCAACTATCTTAGAGAACAAAAATCTAAACTCCCAACAGATTAGATTCCTTGATCAAATAATTGACTACTTTGCCCATGAAGGCTACATAGAACCTTCAAGATTGTTTGAATCTCCTTTCAGTGATATCATTGATGGTGGAATAAGTGGAGCCTTTGATCAAGATACTTCAATAAAGATTATTCAGATGATTGTGGGAGTAAATGAGAACGCCTTAATACTGGTATAAAGGAAATATTTTATTTTTTTGAATTTGTGATTTGATATTTTACCCAAAAAAAATTATTTAATTAAAGCCATTAAAAATGGGAATACAAAAAAGAATAAAATCGATTAATATTAAGGGTAATCCAATTGCTTGGAGGATAATTCAGATTAAATCTTTATCCGCCAACTATAAATCATTTATTGATTTAAGAGAGTCTTTAGGTTTGGATAATTTACAAAAAGGTAGTTATTTAAATAAAGCTGACAAAGTTCATTTTAACGACAGAAATTTATTAGAAGCATATTCTAAATTATATCCAAACTACTACTTTATACTCAAATTGATAAATGCATTTTTTATTTCACTGTTTATTATTTCAGTATTTTTAATTGGTCTGATATTTACAAATCAACAATTTATATTTTTCACAACATTGATTTTATTGTTATTAATATTGACATTTTCCCTTTTAATTTTTATCAAAAAAAAGCCACAAAACTTTTCTAAACTTTGTTTTAATGATGAATCAATATTTTGTTATTTATATTCATTCGAAGCTCTTTATGTAGAAAAATTTAGAGCGGGAATAGACACTTTTTCAGAAAATATTGTTTTTCAAGAAACAGATTTTAACGTAAAATTATTTACACCTTTGGTCGTTCAAGAAAATGAATTCACACCTTATTTGTTTAAAAATAAATGGGGGTATTTAAATCAAGGGAAAGTATTAATTGATTTTCAATATGATTGCGATAAAGAATCTAGGTTTTTTGATAATCGTTTTAGCCAATTTGAAGGTTTGGCACTTGTTCATAAAAATGGTTTGTATGGATATATAGACAAGTTGGGTAATTTAATAATTGATTTTCAATATAACGAAGGAAGAAAATTTAAAGATGGAATAGCTGTAGTTGTAGATACTAATAATAAGTATGGTGCAATCGATATCAGAAATAATGTAATTTTTGAATTTATCTATGATGATATAGAACATTATCATAATGATTTGTACTTAGTTAAATCCAATGGAAAATTTGGAATATTGAATTCTCGAAATCATAAAATTTTAGATTTGATTTATTTAGAAATAGGAGAAATAGTCTATGATAGAGCTACTATAGAATATAAATCAAAAAAAAATGAAACTTCTCTTTATGGTTACATTGATTCATCCGGTAAAATAGTTATTGAGCCTAAATATGAATTTGCTTTCAATTTTGTTCACGATTTGGCGGTAGTTGAAAAATATATTGATTATAATGACGAAGAAGATTTAAATAATTTTTTCGATAATGAAGAGATATCGGGGAATTATGGTGTTATTAATAAATCTGGAGATACTGTTTTTCCATTCAAATATGAGGAAATAAATATATATGAAACTGAGAATTTTAATACCCCTGGTTTATTAATTACTGCATGTTATTTTGATCAATGGGGTATTATTTACTTGGGAGGTCTAAATCATTTTACTAATTCTAAATTTTTAAAAATTCAAGAACAATTTAATCATAAGTTTGATGAATTTTCCGAAGATAACATTTTAAATAATTTAGGAGAAGGTATTATTATTGAGGATTTTGATTTGTTAAAACCAGTCAAAAAAAATGGATTATATGGATTTGAGGACAGATTCCATAATTTGATTATTCCCTATAAATTTGATGATTGTTATCCTTTTGATAATGGATTAACTAGAGTTTTGAAAGATGGGAAAATGGGTGTTATTAATTTAAAAGGGGAAGTTTTGGTAGACTTAAAATATAACGATATTTGGTTTTGGAATGGTGCTGTAGTTGCATATAATGGTAAACATTTTTTTTATTTAGATACTGATGGGAAAGAATTGGCAACATTTTAAATTATAACTAAACCCCTCTGATTTCTCCGAGAGGTTTAGTTTTTTATTGATTTATCCCACCCTAAAGAAGTTGTAAGGATACCATTTCCCTGATATGCAGTAAAGAATCTTGTGTTCTTCGCTTTTCAGTATTGAATCAATGTACACTTTGGTTCCTTTGGGAAGATTACCCACCTTATGAATCACCTCTGCTCTTATGGGTGTGTATAGTTCAATGATGATTCCTTTAGGAGTAATGACCAATAGTACGTTTGGATGCAGAAACTCGACTTGCTGTTTCTTTGCCATACTAATTCAAGTACCAATTAGAGCTACCTCCTGAAAGTCCTGATTGAAGCTGGTGTGTAAATTCAAATGCGTTAACACTTCGGTCTAAGAAACTATCCACATAACTTGACTTGTTCGCACCTGTAAACAGATTGTACACCCTCCATAGGTTAATATCCCCTGCATCATTACGACAGAAGCTGTTGTCTTGGAAGTAATCCTTTGCAACCGAGCCAAGCTGTGTATCTGTAAATAAGAGAGGAGGAATCTGCTTCTTAACCTCATTGGGTAGGTAATTATACAAGCGAGCTCGTCCTAACACCTGTGCAAATTGAGCCTCGGTCAAATTGTGTTCTGTAAGCCGCTGCATAGCTCTTAAGTGTTGTTCAGGGTTATAATGGCTAATCATTGACATAATGGCATCCATTAGTTCTCCTTGGCTTTTAACCACGAGCTTTACCTGCGCACCGTCTGACCAAACACATAGATTTGAGCACACCTTGACAGAAAACCCAATGAAGATCTTGAAATGTTCCGAAGATCCTTTCTTGTTGTTGAGCTTATCATCTCCGTAGCACTTAACTCCTCCTATGGTTAAACTTAGCGTCTGCCCATCAACAGTTCTCTGTATGCTAGGTATCTCGAAAACGAACATAGCTCTTTCGTAAAAGATGGTTCTTTCGTGATCCTCTAGCTGACTAGCTGGTTTATATCGTGCTTCAGGTGTTCTTCCTTTGATCGGATGAGAAACACGTATGCTAGGAGAGAGAATATTTTCCCCCTTGAAGCAATGGTTGATCACATCGTAGGTGGTTTGGATGAAATCCCCGTGACTAATCAATGGTTCATTATCCTTGCTAAACACAGGAATGATATGCTGACTTTGAATCTCTTGCAAGTTTACCTCGATGGTATTAGCTCCTATAAATGTTGAGCTACTAGATTCAATTACTTGCTCTTCTATTTCGATATAAGAAGCGAATTCTTCTACCTCTATAGATGGACTACCTATTAGTTGATTGTTCATATTGAATGGGGTTTAAGTTGCCTTCTAAGGCACGGGTTTTAAATTGTTTTAGCTCTTGCTTTCTCTTCTCATAATACGGCAATAGCAGGTCATTAAACTGGGTGTATTGATTGTATAAACCCAGGAGTTCCATGATCGAAGTAGCATTATTCACACGTTCTTTCACGTAATCAATCTGAGGCTCTAATTCCTCCATACACCACTTAGAGATGATGTTTCCTGTGCAAGCAGATAATCGATGTTCAGGCTTACCAAAGAACAACCCTGTACGATCTTTGCTAGCATGTGCCAGGTTCTTGTTGTCTAAATCAAATACGAGCGTAAACTCGTAATCTAATCCATCACGCTGCACAGATTTTAGTCCAACTTTCTCAGGAATAGTTTTACCGTTCTTCTCTGTAAGTACGTAATCCTGTTTGGTTCGTATAGTAGCAATGATGTGAACGGGTGCTTGCAAGATCTTCTGAACAAAAGCATTGTGCCGCGGTGTAACCTTGTTCCAATTGGTAAATGAGTTACCTGATAAAGAACCGTGGTAATCAAGTAGGCATTCCCATTCGTGAGTTATAGAGTCTATAACAACCACTTCAATCCCCGAAGCCACACAGAAATCAATAGCCTCAATGTATTTCTCTGGTTCAAATGGGGATGAGATACCAAGTACCTTATATCCTCCTAGATGAGCATATAAATGAGATGATTCATTCTCTGTATCTATAACAGCCACTTTTTCCCAAGATTGACATAATCCATGTGCAACAAGCAGGGCAGAATATGTCTTACCGCTACCACTGTGACCCTGTATAGCCATCTTAATTTTAGCCCGTTTTCGTTGGGCAGTTTGAAATTCCATAACATATGTATGTTTTAGTTTAACGAAAAAAGGGCACAGATTTCTCCGTGCCCTTAAAAGCGATTAATTAAATTGATTAGAGTTTAAGAAGGCAGATAATTAAGTTGGTTAGAACTTTCCTCCTTAACAATTTCAATTTTTGATTCACCTAATAGCTCCATGCTACCTTTGGGTCTGTAAGCATACGAATGAGCTAACGTAATAAGTTCCCCTGTATTTGGATTTACATATTCGTAAGCAGGAACTTCAACTCGAACGATATCTCCTTCGATTTGTGAACCAATCATTCGTTTAGCTACTTCAGCATTAAACGTGGATGGAATGCGACACTTTCGTGCTGTAGCATAAAAGTTTCCCGTGTTTTGGGATTGAACAAGCTCTAATCCTCCACTTAGTTCCAAGAGAACAAATGGTTCATTAGTTTTTGAATTGATTTTTTCCATGTAATCTGATACAATTACCATAGCGTTAAATGTTTAAAAATGAATTTATGCTAGGTCAGAATTGACCCAGGGGGAGACACTCGCCTGCCCAGGCGCCGGAGGGGTTGCAGTCTGGAGTACCTTATGTGTGGGGGTACATGGCAAATTTTAGAATTTGAAAATTTTTGTAGGTTTTGTTTTGGCAAGATTAGTGATAAAACTAAGTGCAGTTTTATTTAAATAAAAAAACCACCTCGTATAAGGTGGCTTCTTCGGTCCGACAAATGTAGAGGGTATATGGAAAATTTCAAGATTTAGGATAATCTGTCTACTATTCTATCCAAAGTGTTTTTTTGTTTTTTATGGCATCATCCCAATTGTAAAAAAGTTCCCACCAGTTCCTTAATTTATAATTCTTCCCATTGAAGTTATAATCAATATTGTTGTTTTGACCTGGAATAGATTGATTCCAAAAAATATGCCACATAGCTTCTGTTTTACTCCAGTCCTTGTAATATGAATTTCCATATTTAAAAACCATGGTATGTGGAAGTAAAAAATTTATATTTTTATATTTTATATTATACCAGCTTTCAGAATTAATTTGTTTAAAGATGCCACCTTTAGGCATCCAATTCATAATATCTGAATCAATTTTTTCTGTATTTGAGTATTCATAATCTTTTTTTGCGTTTGGAGGGTAGTGAGTATTTCCAGCTCTTCCATTTAAACTATGAGTACCATTTTTCTGACCAGTAAAATTATTTATAAAAAGTCTGTCACCTGCGGGACTTTTATCGAGATAATCTTACATGACTTCAATTTGATGGCCTCTACAATGTAGACTTGACCCTACACCATCATCAGCAATTAAAGCGTAAACTATATATGTTTTATTATAAATTGGTAAATCATCATTTTCTCTAAAACTATTTGATATATCCGTCGTAAAGGGACTTGACATATTTGATTCATTTATTCCCCAAAAATATTTTTTATCAGCAAGGGGATCATTTTTTATTACTTCCGCATTAAAATTTTGATATCCACCAAACCAAATTTCTTTTACATTTTTTTCATTAATCCAATACTCAATATTTAATTTTTTAAATAAAGTTTTATAATCAATTCGATTCCCTCTTACATCTAATGGCCAAGGTACAAGTGGTAAATCATAGATATTTATATATTTTACAATATTCATGCATACATATGGTTTAGTTTCATTTTTACCATAATCACGAAAACGAGTTCCTTCTTCAATAGATTTTTTTGTTGCAATCGTATGCTCCAAAAGCATATTTTTGTTAAAATCTAAAGTAGGGAAATAGTAATTAAACCAATCAGTTGGCCCTCTTCTGTCATCATGAATTATTCCATCGTTAGTTGGGAAATAATTAATTATTAAAACAGGAACTTCTAAACTACAATTACCATTTGATTTTAATTCACTAGGAACTTCAACATTTTCTACATCATGTATTTGTATTGTTTTTTTTAAACTATGACCTAAATATGAAATAGTTATACTTTCCCTTCCAGGTTTTGCTCCAACTATAGATTGATCATTTTGTATTGTGGTTAAATTATTTTCATTTGTTATATCGATTAATCTTGAGATATCAGATTTTGTGCCATTTGAATAAAGGCAAGATACGATAGGTCTATATTTTTTACTTATTATAATTGTATCTGTTGGATTCTCAATTATTAAAGAGGCAATGTTTAACTTACTGAATGAAGCCTTTATCGAAATAACTTTATCTATTTTAAGATCAATGGGATTGGCTGTACTTGTTAAATCGCCTGACCAACCTGTAAATGCCCAACCTTCCAATGGCTGAGGAGTTAAACGAACAGTTGTACCAGAGGGATATTGAGATTGAGTTGCAACAGCTATAACTTCTTCCTTTACAGTACCACTACCTTCAATTGTTAAATTCAGTGGATATTGACGTTTTTCGAAATTACCAGATATTGTCTTGTCTGAATTCATCGTTAGGCTTGATGGATTGACGCTACCAGTTAAATCACCTTTCCATTCTTTAAATACATATTCACCTGCTGGAGTTGCTAATAATTGGATGGTTTGGCCTTTTTCATAAGAATTTGAAGGCGGTGTAACAGTTCCACCATTAATCGGCGAAACTGATACAGTCAATTTTTGCTGAAGAATTTCTTTGGAACAAGAAAATAATGCAACAGATGTAAGCAATAAGTATAAATATTTCCTCATGGGTCAAATAGCTAATAAAGTAAATCTATATATTTGGCAATATTTATGAAAATTTATTTATCAAGCGGTCATTAATGCTATATATTTATAACTGTAATCAAATTAGATTAGACGCTAAAAGGACATATTTAGTTTGGGAGTGAGTACACCTATTCTCTTACACAGAAACAAAACCTGTACCTATACCTGTACCATGAAAACACAAAAGCCTATAACTTATTGAGTTACAGGCTTTTTTGTTTTGTAATCGTGGTCCCACTAGGATTCGAACCTAGGACCCCCTGCTTGTAAGGCAGGTGCTCTGAACCAGCTGAGCTATAAGACCATTCCGTGTGAATCGGTTTGCAAATATCTACTTTTTATTTTTTTTATGCAAATAGGGTCTTAAAAAAAGTTGATAAATTTTCGTCTAAATGCACTTTTTATTGATTATCTGCCTGAAACACACCATCTTTACGACTCAATATTTTTTTACATGGAATCATTATTTAGTCTGGATAATCTGATCAGTTTATTGACATTAACCTTTTTAGAGATCGTATTGGGAATTGATAACATCATTTTTATCTCCATCACCGCATCACGTTTACCTAAAGTAGATCAGGCCAAAGCCCGTAACATCGGTCTTTTTCTCGCCATGATCTTTCGGGTTATTCTTTTGTTCGGAATTTCTATCCTTATTTCGCTTCAAAAACCCTTTGCACACATCGATTGGGGATTCCTTAAAATTGCTCCTAGTGGTCAAGCCATCATCTTGTTCGTCGGCGGATTGTTCTTGCTCTATAAAGCCACCAACGAAATCTTCATGAAATTAGAAGGGGAGGAGGAGCACATTGCCCAATCCGGTAAGACGGTCAACAGCATTGCCAAAGTCGTTACCCAAATCGCCCTAATCAACCTTGTCTTCTCGATCGATTCGATCTTAACGGCTATCGGCTTGTCCGATAACATGGGAGTTATGATCATCGCCGTAATTGCCTCTGCCATCATCATGATGGGCTTCTCCGGTCCGGTAGGTCGTTTTGTGAATAATCACCCGTCTTTGCAGGTTTTGGGCCTCTCATTCCTCATCATGATCGGTTTTATGCTCATCGCCGAAGCCAGCCACGATTCCGAACTCAGCATCCTCAACAATAGCATTGGTCAAATTCCGAAAGGATACCTGTATTTCTCCATCGCCTTCTCCTTGTTCGTGGAATTCATCAATATCCAAATGCGCAAGCGGTCAAAGAAACCCGTGGAGATTCATGATTTGAAGAACCAGGCGGAAGAGGAGGGGATTATTTAGAACTAAGAACTAAGAGTTAAGAACTAAGAACTAAGAGTTGAGAGTTAAGAACTAAGGGCTTATTTCTGTTCTTCTAGTTTCTCTTGTTCAAGTCTACCTGACTATTCAGTGTGTTTTAACTTACATTCATTGATGTGATCGCAAAAAAAAGCCCAGGGAAATCCCTAGGCTTCAAAATTCTTAACTCTCAACTCTTAGTTCTTAGTTCTTAACTCTTAGTTCTTATTTAACCTTCTTCGCTTCCCCCAACAACTCCTTCGCTCCACCCTGAGGTAAGCCCAAAATCTTCTTTTTAATCTTTCCTGATGCATCTAAAAACAAGATGGTTGGATAACCCTCAATCGGATACATATTTGCCAAAGCTGGGCCTTCACCCGCTTCCATATCCACTCCAATCGAGACAAAATGCTCATTGATGTAATTGCCCAATTCCTTATTCGGGAATACCTTATTCTTTAATACCTTACAAGGCCCACACCACGACGTATAAGCGTCTAACATGACCATTTTCTTCTCCTTCTTCGCCTTCGCCAACGCCTGACGAAAACTGCCCTCAAAGAAGTTTACACCATCGCCTTCCGCAAATGCAGGAAGTGATAGCATGATTACCAATAAGATACCTAATAGCTTTTTCATATTTTTTAAGTCGCTAGTCACGAGTCGCTAGTTATGTTTAATTAATCTCCTCTTACCTCTTTTACCTCTTACCTCTTACCTCTTAATTAGTTATATGAGTTAAGCATCACCGGCATCACCAACAGCAAGATATCCTCCGCCTCATCCTGATCCGATGGAATAATCAAGCCCGCCTTGTTTGGCTCACTCAATTTAATGTCAACAAACTTCGAAGATAAATTACCCAGTAATTCCGATATCAACTTCGCATTAAATCCGATCTCCATATCTTTTCCAGCGTAATCACAAGCTAAAGCCTCATTCGCCTCGTTCGAGTAATCCAAATCCTCTGCGGAAAGGGTCAACTTGTTTGCCGTCAACTTCAAACGAATCTGGTGCGTCGTCTTATTCGAGTATATCGAAATACGCTTCACCGAACTCAAGAACTCCAAACGATTAATCGTCAAGATCTCATTGTTTTCCTTCGGAATCGCGTTCTCGTACTCTGGGAAACGCTCGTCGATGATCCGACAAATCAACTGAA
>JACCDV010708702.1_pt1 | contig 34206 bp, 30 predicted proteins | sample 7446131 | NCBI WGS metagenome assembly JACCDV01 (sample SAMN15323448, study PRJNA562643) | freshwater metagenome | isolation source: river surface water | place: USA:Blue River Watershed | collected 2017-08-17
ACAACACCAATACTTTACCTCTACAGCTATCGGTTTGCGTCAAAAAAAGAAGCAGGAGAATTTAGAAATTGTTCTTGAGCGTTTGGCTTTGGACAACTATTCAGATTAGACTATAAAAAGCGTCCGTTTCGTTGTGGCTTAACCGGCGTTTTTTCTTTCTTTTTGTCAATACTATAGCCATAAGAAAAACTTAAAATGGCGCGGTTCAAGGCGCCAGGGCTCATGATGCGTTGGTCGTACAAATAAGCAACTTCAAGCGAGTGTGGTCCTTTGAAAGTATAAGCAAACCCCGCACTCCACCTAATTCTATTCAAATGATAGCCGGTTTGGCCATCCATTGGCCCAGTAAAAAACTCCATTGATACTTGGGGTTCTAAATCTGTGTTTTGAAGATCGTAGGCAAGACTTGGTTTGATACGAATCGCTTGTCCAAATTCAGGTTCAAAATTAGCAGCTAGTCTGTTGGTCGAATACTGATAACGAAGTCTTAGGCCTACCTGTAACCGTTCGAATTCTTTATTGAATTGTAGGTTTGCGTTTAACCTGTGTTGAAGCGTCATGTTCCCTTCTTGGTTTCGATCACTAATAAGACGATAATCTATGGATGGCCGTATATACTTATTGATCTTGTATTTGTAGGAAACCTGAGGGAAAATAGTTTGCAAACCCCCAGCGGCATGTCGTGTGGTAAGGTCGAAAGCTAAACTTTGCTTTTTATCGACCTTGTAAGATACACCTGCTTCATTCCAAAGTTGAAAAACGGTACTATTCTGACCCCAACCTAGAATTGGAATAAGTAATAAACTGAAAAAAAGGTGGCGCATGCTTATCTTGTAACGATGATTTCACCCAAATCTTTGGTCTCATTTTTACCAATTTCTATGGTAAATTTGACCGGAACTTTAGTGTAGTAGTCGTCATCGTTGTTGATGATGCTGTTGCCCGTGTTAAATACTTCGTTGTATGCAAAAACAGTGTAAGTTCCGGGAAATAGAAAGTTGAAACTAAAGGTGCCATCGTAATTGCATTCAACTTTGTCGTCAAAAATGCTGTCTTGTGTGCCGTAGACAATATAGACATCTTCAGTTGCTCCTGAATAACTTACTGTTTGGGCCAAAGCACCATTGATGTAAAGCTTTTCATTAATGGTGAGTTTGCCAGTTATTTTACTTCGCCCACCTTGGCCTTCGTACTTTTTACAACCGTTTAAACCTAGCCCCAAAATGACAATCGTAATTAATATGCTGAGTCTTTTCATGTTTTTTTTCGCAATGTTAATAAAAAAACAACTTTTCTCAAGTTCTTGCGTTTGTTTGTTTGGATAAAAATTGATATTTCAGTAATATTGGTACCGCTAAAACAAGCTAAATGAAACACTTACTACTCTCCATACTTTTTCTCTTTCCGGCACTTGTATTTTCGCAAGTAGTGGTCAATGAATATTCTTGTTCAAATGTTACCGGACCTACCGATGCCTTTGGTGAAAGAGAAGATTGGATTGAGCTTTACAACACTACCGCAGCGTCTGTAGACCTAACAGGTTGGTACCTTTCAGACAAAGCAACAAACTTAACTAAATGGCAAATTCCTAGTGGTAACATCACCGCCAACGGTTTTAAGATGGTTTTTTGTTCCAAAAGAAACCTAGTTTCAGGTAACCAATACCATCCTAATTTTAATTTATCCCAAACCGAGGGCGACTGGATTATCCTCTCGAATCCTTCAGCAGTAGTAGTTGATTCCTTTAAAATTGTTCACCTCACCAAATCCAACCATTCAGTGGGGCGTTCGAGCAATGGCGCAAATGATTTTAAATTATTTACCACGCCAACGCCTAATGCCAACAATGCTGGCGGCGTTAATTTCTACCCACCCAAACCTGTTTTCAGCTTGGCACCAGGTTTTTATTCAGGGGCCCAGACCATTAGCATAACTTGTGCCGACCCAACGGCCACCATTCGCTATACTTTAGACGGTTCAGATCCGATAGCTACATCCACGGCCTACAGCGGCCCAATCAATATAACCACCACCAAAGTTTTGCGTGCAACAGCATTCGGAACAACCCTTTCTTCATTTACCGAAACAAACACTTATTTTATCAATGTCACCCATACCATACCTGTCGTTTCAGTTTGTAGTCAAGGGGTGTTTTCACTTGTTGCAAACGGAAGCCAGAACCCGCCCAACCGAATAGGGTCGTTTGAACTTTTTGAGCAAGACGGCACGTTTATCGATGAATCTGAAGGAGATTTTAACAAGCATGGCAATGACTCCTGGGCTTACGCCCAAAGAGGCTTTGACTTTATTTGTAGAGATCAATATGGTCACAACGGAGACCTCGAACACGAAATATTCCCAGAAAAAAACCGCGACAGATTTCAAAGAGTCATCTTGAAACCAGGAGCAAGTGACAATTACCCATTTGAACAAGGAGCTCATATCAGAGATGCTTTTATCCATACGCTCTCTATCCGTGCCGACATGAAGCTCGACGAACGCACTTGGCGCCCTGCAATAGTTTACTTAAATGGCAGCTATTGGGGAGTTTATGAAATCCGTGAAAAAGCTGATGACCACGATTACGCAGATGAATATTATGGCCAGGACAAATACAATATGCATTACCTCAAAACGTGGGGCGGAACATGGCAAGAATACGGCGCGCCAAATGCACAACCAAGTTGGAATGCTCTGCGCAATTATATCCTGACCAATAACATGAGTAATCCAGCAAATTTCAATTATGTTGATTCTTTGCTTAGTTGGAAATCTCTTGCCGATTACTTTATGATCAATTCTTACACAGTTAATCAAGATTGGCTCAATTGGAATACAGCTTGGTGGCGAGGCTTAGACACCACCGGTGACCACAAAAAATGGGGTTATGCACTCTGGGACATGGATGCCACTTTCGGTCATTACATCAATTACACAGGAATTCCAGACCCAAGTGCCAATGCCGATCCTTGTAATGCAGAAAACCTACCTAATCCAGGTGGGCAAGGACACACCGATATCCTTGAAAAGCTCATTAATGAAAATCCAGAAGTTGAGCAATATTATATCACCCGATACATCGACCTCATCAATACTTCATTTAGTTGTGTAAGTATGCTTGCTTTACTCGACAGTATGGTCAATGAAATTGCTCCAGAAATGACCGCGCATTGTGCCAAATGGGGTGGCAACTACAATGGGTGGCAATCGAGGGTAACACAACTGCGTAATTTTATCAATCAGCGCTGTCTGGCAATGGAACAAGGCCTCATAGATTGTTATCAATTATCTGGTCCTTTTGCAACCACCTTTGATGTAAGTCCTGCGGGTGCAGGAACTATTCAAGTGAATTCCATCAATCCGCCTTCTTATCCTTGGACAACGAGTTATTTTGGCGGCGTTCAAACGCTATTAGAACCCAACGCTAATCCTGGTTTTATGTTTAGTCATTGGACTGTTACTACCGGGCCTCTTGGCTTGCCATCTACAACAGCAAATAACTTCATTAATATCAACAGCCCAGAAACCATTGTAGCAGTTTTTGTACCAGACGTACCAGATTTAGATGGTGATGGCTGCTTAAATGTCGATGAAAATTTATTAGGAACCGATCCTAATAACCCAGACACCGATGGAGACGGCGAAAACGATTGTGCCGAAATCGGCAATATTGGTGCTCCAACCGACACCGATGGCGACGGCATCATCGACGCATTGGAATCTTCTATCACCGACACCGATGGCGATGGTGTGTCAGACGAGCTCGATCCTGCTAATACAGATCCTTGTATACCAAATCCAAATGCCGGCCCTTGTGACCAAGACGGCGATGGCCTTACCAATAGCCAAGAAAATGCGGCTGGCACAAACACCACTAATCCTGATACCGATGGCGATGGCCTGACCGATGGCGCTGAGGTAACTAACGGCTCAGATCCACTCAATCCATGCGATCCTGACGACACCTTACCTGGTTGCCAAATTGACACCGATTTCGATGGTCTTACTGACGCCCAAGAAGGCGTGCTGGGCACCAATCCACTCAACGCAGACACCGATGGCGATGGCATCAACGATGGCACGGAGGTAACCAATGGGTCCAATCCGCTCGATCCTTGCGACCCTGATGGCAGCAGCCCTGAGTGCGCAACAGGAATTTTCTTTCCGACTGCGTTTTCACCTAATGGTGTAGGGAATGGACTCAATGAGGTATACCAAATTATTGCAGGTAAAGACATCGCCGCAATTAATTTCAAAGTGGTTGACCGCTGGGGCAACTTGGTATACTCTTCTACAAATAAACTTTTCAAATGGGACGGCTCACACAAAGACAAACCTTGCAACAGCGGAGTCTACGCTTATGTTTGCGATGTCACGTATGAGAATGGCAGCACCAAGAAGTTTACAGGTAACATTACGTTAATCCGATAAGCATGCGTTTAAAATTGAGCCTTGTCTCTTTGGTATTGACCTTTTCCCTCAGTCAGGGTGGTTTGCTTCTTGCCCAAGATTTTCATCTGACGCAAGCTGACCGGAGTATCCCATTTTTGAACCCTGCATTTGTAGGGACTTATAAAGGCTTTGAAAAACTCACCTTGCTCAATCGCAATCAATGGATTGGTTCTGGCACCCAATTCCTAACGAGCTATGGAATGGCAGAATTCACGCCAGGTCGAACGCGCCAGGTCGAACGCGCTTACGCAGGCATTGCCGCTTCTTTTGGCAACGATGTAGGCGGAGACTCCCGAATGACCCAAAAGTCTTTCGGGATCACAGCAAGCGGCCACCTCCCTTTGGCCAAAGGCCATTGGTTAGATGCTGGTATACAAACAGCAATTCAACAACGCAGTGCTGATTTCAGCAAATTACTTTACTACTCCCAATGGAATGGCAGCACGCTTGACCCTAGTATTTATTCTGGTGAAGAAAACGACTTTGTTAATTTTGCGTTTGTCGATGCAAGTTTGGGAATGGCTTACCGTTTTGAACCCAATCAGCGGGGCGAACTGCGCAACGGCCAATGGTCTTTGCAAACGGGTTTCTCTTTACAGCACGTGAACCGCCCTCGCTTGCAATACAATACGCTTTCCGCCGATCGGCTTTATCAAAAAGCGGTTGCTTATACCTGTTTTTCTTTGGGTCTGAACGAAGTTTCTGCTTTGCAACTCTCGCTCACGCATTTGCGCCAAGGAGGGCACTCCGAAACCATGTTAGGAGCTATTTACCGCATGAAACTCCGAGGAAGCTCGCAGGTAACCAATGAAGTAAGCACGCGCTTTTTAAGTACGGGACTATATTTTAGATCTACGGCAGCAATTGCACCTTATATAGCCATTGATCTTGGCGCCTTTGATTTTGGATTTTCCTATGATGCTGATTTAGGTGCTGCGTCGTCTGTTTTCAGACACTCAGTAGAATTGAATCTATCTTATACATTTTTGAAGAAGTCTGCCTTTAAAGGTAGCCGTTTGCGCTAAGAAAATTCTGCCATTGTGCGGCTTGTTCTTTATTCATAACCCTTGGCATCTTGTTTTGAGCACCGAGTTTGCCAATGCTTTCTAAATAGGTGTAAAAAACCTTTGTAGGCAAAAGATGAAGACTTGGCAAGGGCATGCTGTGCTTGCGCACATAAGCGTAATCGTCATTGATGGCCTGCAGTGCAGCATCAATTTCTGAAATGATATTTTCATCTGCTTTCTGTTCATCACAACCAATATACCAACAGTGTTGTAGACCTTCTTCATTGGCGTGGATGGTATATTCTGAAAAAGAAAGCTTATGTTGGGTAGAGACTTCTTTGAGGGCCTGATTGATATTATCTAAGGATAGATGCTCTCCGCAAAGGCTTAAAAATTGCTTGATTCTGCCGGAAATAGTGATTTCGTGTGTGGTGGTGTCTGTAAATCTGACTAGATCGCCGATCATGTAACGCCACAGCCCAGCGTTGGTACTAATCACCATTGCGTAGTCGATTCCTGGCTTCACCTCGCTAATGGTGTAGGCCTTGTGTTTGTTTTTGAGTTCGCCAGATTCAGTAAAATACTCTGAATTGAAAGGGATAAATTCAAAGAAGATGCTATTATTCATTAAGAGCGTCATTCCTTTTCTTTTTGGGCTTGTTTGGTAGCCAAAATAACCCTCGCTTGCCAAATAGGTGTCTAGTAGCACAACAGGTTTGCCAGATACCTTCTGAAGCCTTTCCACGAAGGGGTCCATATAAACACCCCCGTGAACATAAACCTGAAAGTTAGGCCAGATTTCATGGATGTTTTGGAGTTTGTAATGTTGTACAATTTCTTCTAAAAGCAACACGCACCAACTCGGAATTCCGGCCATGATGCCGATGTCCCATTTTGGTGCTTCTTGAACCATTAAAGGTAGTTTGGCCTTCCAGTCTTTTAGATTGGTGATTTTTTTATTTGGTTTGGTAAATGGAGCAGCAATGAGGGAGGTATGTTTCTTAAGAATGCCACTCAAGTCACCTTCATAATGCTGGTCGATTTTTTTCAATTTGGTGGATCCACCAACAGCGAGCACCTTTGCGCTATAGAAAGAGTCGGGCAAATTCAATTCGTGAAGAATAGAAAATTGGCGCAAAGAAACCCGTTGAAATGAGCGGATCATTTCGGTAGAAACCGGAATTCTCTTACTTGGCGCACCTGTTGTCCCAGAAGACAATGCGAAGTATTTGATGCGCCCTGGCCAAATTTGGTCTTTCTTCCCATTGATTGTTGCTGCGAGCCAATTTGTATAAAATGCTTCGTATTCTGTGATGGGTACGTTTTGTTGATACCTTGAAACGAGGTCACTTTTTTGAAGAATTGCTGCAAATTGGTATTGTTGCCCGAACGCGGTTTTTTTGGCGTGTTCGATATTTTGACGCAATGCTTCGAGCTGTTGTTTGTAGTCTGCGCTCGCGCGTGAAATCCGCTTGAAACTTATTGCTGTACTGCGCTGTATGAGCTTACCAATTATCGGCATTTGTTAGGAAGCATTTTTAGTATTGGCTTCACACAAAAATAAAGAGAAAACTAGTGCGTTCTTACTGCACTTTGTTTTAAATTTGTAAAAAACTCGACTATGCAAACCAAAAACTTCATTGTTCCTCACGACTTTACCGCTGTAGCAGACATCGCCTTACAACACGCTATTGCCACTGCCAAACCACTAGGTGCTGAAATTCAAGTACTTCATGTGGTTTCAAAAGAAGCTCAAATTCCAGAAGCTCTTGCGCAATTAGAGAATATCATCGGAGGTTTTGAGCATGAAGGAGTGCAACTCAAGCCAAATGTGCGCATCGGAAGCATTTTCGAAGACATCGGCGCATTTGCTGCCGAGCATCAGGCTGAACTCATCGTTATGGGCACCCACGGCGCCCACGGTTGGCAACACATCACTGGTAGCCGTGCACTCAAAGTAGTCACCAGTTCTCAAGTTCCTTTTATCATTGTCCAAGAAAAAGCAGTAAAAGCTAGTGGCTACGACTCCATCGTTGTGCCAATGGACCTCCACAAAGAAACCAAACAAAAGCTTTCTATTGTAGCTAATTTGGCTCAATACTTCAATTCAAAAGTACACGTAGTTACCCCAGACGAAACCGACGAGTTCCTACATCACCAAGTTCGATCCAACATTACTTTCTCTGAGTCCTTTTTCAAGGACCGAGGCATCGAAATGACTAGCGCAGTTGTACCGAGTTCTGGCTTTGATAAAGAAGTTGTGAAATACGCAGTAAGTGTAGACGCAGACCTCATTGCCATCATGAATCTTCAACGCAACAACCTATTTACTGCGCTTACGAGCAACCACGAGCAATACATCATTACCAATGATGCACTCATCCCAACATTGATTGTCAATCCGATACACCTTGGTTCGGACTACAGCAATATGTTCTCGATGTAAGCATGTCTAAACTCATCACGTTACACGAGTTTATTGTCACTAAGCAAAAAGATTTCCCATTTGCAAGTGGAGAACTTTCCCGTTTGTTACACGACATCTCCTTGGCTGCCAAAATAGTCAGCAACGATGTCCGTAAGGCAGGTTTAGTGGACCACATACTTGGCGCCCAAGGCGGTCAAAATGTGCAAGGTGAAGAGCAACAAAAATTAGATGTCGTAGCCGACGAAGCCTTCATTCGTGCTTTTCAAAATGGCGGAGAAGTTTGCGGCATCGCCTCTGAAGAAAACGACGACTTCCTCGCCTTTGAATCCGAAAGCGCTCAAAATGCACACTATGTGGTTTTGTTTGATCCGCTAGATGGCTCTTCTAACATAGACGTCAATGTATCTATTGGTACCATTTTCTCTATTTACCGACGTGTTTCAGCAGTCGGAACACCCGCAACGCTCCAAGACATGCTCCAAGCTGGCACCCAACAGGTTGCAGCGGGCTACGTGCTCTACGGTTCATCCACCATTTTAGTTTATACCACGGGTAAAGGTGTCAATGGCTTTACACTAGACCCTTCAGTTGGCGAGTTTTTCTTATCGCACCCCAATATGCAAATGCCAGAAAATGGCAGGTTGTATTCCGTAAATGAAGGCAATTTAAACGATTTCGATCCGCAGTTGCGCGCTTACCTAGCCTATTGTCAATCCAATGACAACCAAACAGGCAAACCGTATTCAGGTCGATATATCGGCTCTCTAGTTGCTGATTTTCACCGCAACCTGATCAAAGGTGGTATTTATATATATCCAACTGTTCCATCAGCCCCACAAGGGCGCTTGCGCTTGCTTTATGAATGCAATCCGTTGGCTTTCATTGCCGAACAAGCAGGTGGCCTGGCAACCGACGGCAAACAACGTATTTTGGATATCGAGCCAACGGCACTTCACCAACGAGTTGGCTTGTATATTGGCTCTAAGCTAATGGTAGAAAAAGCAATGGGCTTGCTTTAAGAGTTCGAAGCTTTCAGATTAATGGTGTAGTCCATCTCTACAATTCCAGCTCCTGGTTCTTTATTGTATTTTACTTCGCGCTTGATGCGCTCTTTGATGTCGTTGATGGTGCGGTCATCTACGCAAGTAGTTACCGATTTGATCGAGCGAACACCTACAACTTGCCCTTCGGCATTGACCTGTACTTTAAAACCGATGCGGCAGTCGAAGTCGTTTTCATATCTTGGTAAGTTCACATTGTTTTGGCGAATTCTTCCTTTGCCAGAGCCTCTGCCATTTCCAATGCCGTCTCCATCGCCGTTTCCTGAGCCAGGTCCGCCAAAAGGACCGTTTCCTGAGCCATTTCCGTTGCCACTGCCGCCATTAAATAAGTTGGTGCTGCGCGACGTGGTAGACGTGCCGTTTGTTCCGTTCTGAGAATTCTGGTTGTTGGAATTACCGCTATTGTGCGTAAAGTCACTTTGTCTGGAAGTAGCAACCCTTTCTGTTTGCTCCGCAGGTGGCGCTATACGGCCAGAACCTGGGCTACCACCACCACGAGAGCCACCCGCGGCTTCCTCGAGCTCTACGTTGTCTATCTGAAATTCTTCAATGACTTCATCAGAGCGCAAAGGAGGGGTATCAACAAGCTGATCGGGGCGCGCATCGAACTTAATGATGATGGCTAAAAGCAATAAACTCACCAACCAAACGGAAGTATAGACCAATGATTTTTTAGCGTCTTCACGTGCGCTGCTTAACTCTAATTGTAACTTATCCATAGCCTGTAAATTTGTGCTCGAAAGAATAATGCCTATCCTTCTTTGGTAGCAATGATCATTTTGAGGTCGTTGAGCATTCCTATCTTAAGAAGGTCAACGAGCTCTTGAACTTGTGCATCAAAAGGCAAACGCAAAATAACGGTGTTGTCGCCTAGTTTTTTGGTCTCGCCGATTAGAACTCCTTCAAGTTGATCTAAAGCGATTTCGTCGTTATTCACAAAGAAATGACGCTGTTGATTTTCATCGAACTTCACGGTTAAAGTAACGTGCTGTTGTTGGGTCTTTTCGTTGGCATCTGACTTAGGCAATGGAACTTTGATGACGTTCGGATTGGCTAAAGTAGAGATGATCAAAAAGAACAGGAGCAAGAAGAACATGATGTCGCTCAAAGCAGAAGTAGCCACCTCTGCATGGAACCTTCTATTTCGCTTTATGGCCATCTTTTGAATTGATTAATTTGATAAAATCAAGGTTACTTTTTTGAATGGCCAACGCATAATTATCGATGAGGCCATTCAGTATGTGATAAGCTGTAAAGGCCAAAATACCGACAACTAAACCTGAACCTGAAGAAATCATTTTTTCGTATAAACCACCGGAGATATTACCGATGGAAACGTTTTCTGAAATGGAGATACTATAGAAAATTTTGATAACTCCTGAAATGGTACCGATGAATCCAAGGGTAGGTGCAATACCTGCAATCAAACCTAAGTGATTGATGTTTTTTTCCATTTTGCCAATTTCAATATTGGCTACTTTTTCCATATTAGCTTCAATTTGAGGGATGGATTGCCCAATTGATTCTACACCTTCGGCCAAAACCGCTCCGTAAGCCGTTTGTTCACGATTTGCCACTTCGAGGGCTCCCGTTTTATTGGCATCATTTAATTTACTTTTAACATCTGAAAATAATTGGGCGTTTTGTTTGGTCATGCGGCGGATGTATAAAAAGCGCTCAACTGCCACATAGGTAGTGTAAAACAATAAGAGTACAATCGGAATTAAGAAGACCCCACCTTTCATGAGGAAGTCGATTGCTGAAATTTCTTCGACAGTTTTAAAAGATTCTTCGGTGGCTGCTTCGGCTACTTGTGCGCTCAAAACTCCTGCGCTCATTAAGAACGCTGCTGCTAATGTGTATTTTACAGAAAACTTCATATTTGGGTTCTATTTTGGTACGCTAAAATTAGTCATTGAGAATAGGCCGCTTGCTGATTTTATTTGGAGATATTCACACTGAATTGTTATTTGTAACGTTATTGCCCGAAAACGTCACAAAATCTTTCGCTCCGCGGATACTTTACGTAATTTTGCAGCCCGCTATGGAACTGAACACCTTTATCAAAACCCTTGCCAAACATCCAGCACTTGATAGGAGTGCTGCTGCCTTGCAAACTACCAACGCCAGATTGCATTGGAAGGGCATGGTAGGTTCGGCCAAATCCTTACTATCCTTGATTGTAGCGCAACAAGTTCCGGGAACTCACTTGTTCATTCTTTCCGATAAAGAAGAAGCAGCTTATTTCCTCAACGACTTCGAGGGCCTTTTTCCTGACGACAAACGCATTTTATTTTATCCAGCGTCTTATCGGGTTCCTTACCAACAAGAGCAGACCGACAACTCAAATGTTGTAGCTAGGGCCGAGGTCTTAGAAAAGCTCAGCGACAAACAAAATACTTGGGTAGTTACTTATCCAGAAGCGCTTTTTGAGAAAATTCCGACGAAAAAGAATTTGGTCAAGCACACCATGCGCTTAGAGGTGTCAAAAACTTACAGCACTGATTTTCTAAATGATTTGCTTTTGGAATATCAGTTTGACCGCGTAGATTTCGTTTATGAGCCAGGTCAATTTTCCATAAGAGGTGGTATTTTAGATGTATTTTCTTTCGCCAATGAGCATCCGTTTCGGATCGAGTTTTTTGGCGATGAGGTAGAGAGCATCCGTACTTTTGATGCGGCCAGTCAGCTTTCCATTGCTAGTCATCAATTTTTTAATGTTGTACCCAATATTCAATCGGGCCAAAGTTTAGAAATTCAAGAAACACTTCTCGGTTTTGTAGGCAGCCAGACCATTTGCTGGATGGCCGATGTACAACGCACCTATGACGTCTTGAAACGTGAATACGAACGTGCAGTTGAAATTCATAGCAAACACGACGGCCCAGTGCAGTATGCTTTGCCACAAGACAAATTTGTATCACACCTCGCTTTTGAAGAGCAACTAGCAGCACACCGTGTCATAGAATACGGTCCAGTTTTTCATTTCAAGGCGAGCCATACTGAAACCTTTGATTGTATTCCGCAGCCAAGTTTCAATAAAGATTTTGAGCGTCTCAATACCGATTTAAAAGCGCGCAAGGCCGAAGGATATCAAAACCTGATTTTCTCTAACCAACCGCGTCAGGTAGAGCGTTTGTATCAAATTTTTAGTGACATCGGCGAAGAAGGCGAGTTTAGTGCACTGCCAATAGCGCTGCACGAAGGTTTCATCTTTCCCTCGCTCAAATTGGTGTGCTATACCGATCACCAACTTTTTGAGCGCTACCACCGATTCCGTTTGAAAGAAGGTTTCAAGCAAGCCAAACAAGCACTTACGCTTAAAGAAATTTACCAACTTCAGAAAGGTGATTACGTTACCCATATTGACCACGGTGTGGGTCAATTTTCTGGTTTGGAAACCATAGATGTCAATGGCAAACCCCAAGAAGCCATTCGTTTGGTCTATAAAGATGGCGACGTACTTTATGTTGGCATTCACTCCTTGCACCGCATTTCAAAGTTTACTGGCAAAGAGGGCAGTGCGCCAACGCTCAACAAACTCGGTACTCAAGCGTGGTCAAATTTAAAGAACAAGACCAAAAAGAAAATCAAAGAACTTGCGTTTGACCTCATAAAGCTCTACGCCCAAAGACGCAGCAAACCCGGTTTTTCTTTCGCACCAGATAGCTATTTGCAAAATGAGCTTGAGGCATCTTTCATGTTTGAAGACACCCCAGATCAGTACAAAGCAACCCAAGACATCAAACGCGACATGGAAGCACCCCGACCAATGGATCGCTTGGTTTGTGGCGACGTTGGTTTTGGTAAAACAGAAGTGGCTATCCGCGCAGCATTCAAGGCGGTAACTGACTCCAAACAAGTAGCTGTTTTGGTCCCAACTACCATATTATCGTTGCAGCATTACCGCAGCTTTAAAGCCAGACTTTCTAGTTTTCCGGTTACCGTAGATTACATCAACCGCTTTAAGTCCGCTAAAGAAATTACTGAAACACTCAAGAAACTCGCGGCAGGCCAAATCGATATCTTAATTGGTACGCATGCGTTGGTTGCCGAACGGGTCAAGTTCAAGGACCTCGGCCTCATGATTATCGACGAAGAGCAAAAGTTTGGCGTTGCTGTCAAGGACAAACTCAAAACACTGCGCACCACAGTTGATACCCTCACCCTTACCGCAACACCAATACCACGCACCTTACAATTTTCTTTGATGGGTGCCCGCGACCTCAGCATCATTAATACGCCGCCGCCAAATCGCCAGCCTGTATTGACCGATATTATTTCTTTTAACGAAGAACAAATCCGCGATGCCATTGCATATGAAGTAGGGCGCGGAGGCCAGGTGTTTTTTGTCAATAACCGGCTTTCCAATATCAAAGAACTCTCCGGCATGATCCAACGTTTGTGCCCAGGCGTGAGAGTTGGTATTGGCCATGGCCAAATGGATGGAAAACAACTCGAAAAAATCATGATGGATTTCATCGAAGGTGCTTACGACGTTTTACTGGCCACCACCATTATAGAGTCGGGTATAGACATCTCTAATGCCAATACCATCATCATCAACGATGCGCATCAGTTTGGCTTAAGCGACCTCCACCAATTAAGAGGAAGGGTAGGTCGCAGTAACAAAAAAGGATTTTGCTACCTCATCGCCCCAAAATTCAGCATAATGACCTCAGAGGCGCGCAAGCGCTTGGAAGCGCTGGTTCAATTTTCAGATTTAGGTTCGGGCTTCAATATTGCCATGAAAGACCTCGACATACGCGGTGCTGGCAATATGCTAGGTGGTGAACAAAGTGGTTTCATTGCTGAAATTGGTTTTGAGATGTATCAAAAAATCCTCAACGAGGCCATGCAAGAGCTGCGCGAAAGCGAATACAAAGAACTTTTTGATGACCGCGTTACAGATCAGTTCAATGGTTTTGTCCAAGACTGTGTCTTTGAAACTGACATGGAAGTACGCATCCCTGATCAATACGTCAATCAGGTCGCAGAGCGCTTGAGTTTATATCAGGCCATGGACAACCTCAAAGACAAAGAAGAGCTCGCTGCGTTTAGTTTGCAATTACAAGACCGCTTCGGGCCCTTACCAAGAGAAGTGAAGGAACTTTTGTTTTCCTTTGAATTGCGTTGGTTGGCCGAATCCATGGGCTTGGAACGTTTGGTGCTCAAATCCGAAAAAATGGTGGGGCACTTTATTGCCAACCCACAATCGCCATTCTATGAAACTGATCAATTTCAAGTTATCCTCAACAAAATACTCTCACAACCAGCAGGTTACCGACTGGTTCAAAAAGACGACAAATTGAGGCTAGTCATTGAGCCGATCCGTCATATCAAAGACGCATTCGAGAAATTACAAGCGCTCAAAGACGGCTAACAAGCTTGTCCTTTCGACTAAATTGTGTTTACTTGACTTACGTCAAGAGATATTTAATTGCTTTGTTGCAACTTTGTATCAATTCAATTGTTTAAACATTAACCTTAAAATTTTTAAAATGAAAAACGTAGTTATCGGTTTCGTAGGCGCATTTGCCTTGTTTTCTTTTGTTGCTTCACAAGCTGGTCTTTGGTCAGTAGATGGCGCGCATTCCCGTTTGGGCTTTACCATTCTTCATAATGGCATCACAAATGTTCATGGTAACTTTGATAAGTTCACAATGGAAGTAACCACACCTAATGAAGATTTCAACGGTGCAACCATTGTTTTAAACGCAGAAGCAGCTTCTGTTAACACTGGTATCGAAGCTCGCGACAACCACTTGCGTACAGCTGATTGTTTTGATGCAGAAAAATTTCCATCAATTTCTTTTAAGAGTACTGCTGTAAAAGAAACCAAAACAAAAGGAACTTACACAGTAGAAGGAGACCTTACCATGCACGGTGTCACTAAAAAAGTAGTTTTCAATGGTGTACATACCGGAAACAGCAAAAATTACAAAGGCACTCCAGTTGCTGGTTTGCAAATTAGTGGTGTAGTAAAACGCTCTGAGTTTGGAATGGGTGAAGTAAGCCCAGGCTTGGCAGATGAAGTAAAATTACAAGCTGATTTAGAAATCGCTAAAAACTAACTTTGATGAGAGGCTACGCATTTTTAATCTTCTTTTTTGCTGCATTAACAAGTGTTGCTCAGCAATACAAACTTGCTGACGGACACAAAATTTCTTTCTCAAACCCAGATGTTAGTGGAACGTTTGATGATCTTACCGCTGCTTCGCTTGTTTTTGATGAGACCAAACTTTCAAGTTCAAAACTCAATTTCAAAATTGAAGTGGGTTCGATCAATACCGGTAACGGCCTCATGAATAAGCACGCCAAAGGTGAAGAATGGTTCAATGCTGAGAAATACCCTTATATCGAATTTACGTCTTCAAAGATCGAAAAGACGAGTGAGGGCTACAAAGCAACTGGCAAATTACAAATGCATGGTGTATCCAAAGAAATCAGCATTCCGTTTACTTTTTCCAAAAAAGGTTCTAAAGGAACTTTTATTGCTAAATTTAGCGTAGACCGCACTGATTATCAGGTGGGAAAAAAGAATGGCGGGGTTGCTGATTCCATTAAAATTACAGCAACGATTCCAGTAATTAAAAAATAAAACGATGTTAAAAAAACTATATTGGGCCCTTTCATCGGGTATTTTAGCAGGAGGAGTTTCTTATGGTTACGGCGAAACTTTTGAAAAACAACTCATGGAAGATTATTCCAATGTTGTGCCAGCCGCTGCTATATTTATTTCATGTTTGGTTGGAACCATAATGGCAACTTTCGGTTATTGGCTCCTGATGAAGTTAATTCCTATGTTTGGCGAATTTATTTTTGCATTAATCTTTGCAGCGTTTTCTGCAGCAAGTTTAGTAGGCGTCCTAGGTTTTACCTTTGAAGATGGCTCAAATGAATTACACCAATTTATCTTTTATGGTTATGCGATGCCAATGCATTTTTTCCCATTCTTAGCTTGGTATGTTGTCAAGCCACTTTTTGATGACAAATAAGCTATTTTTGGCATAAATCTTGAAAGGATGCTTCGGCATCCTTTTTTTTTGAAAAAAACTGCCAAAAAGCACAACGAAATTTTTCGTTTTACGTTTATGAAATGATGTTGCAGCGTATAAGCATTTGGCTATTCTTTATCGGGATTTTTCTTCCACATGTTTTGCGCGCGCAATTGATTACCAATAATTCTCTGAACCCACAGGGCTTAGTTCAAAATATCCTTCTTGGCAACGGTGTTACGGTCTCGAACGTGACCTACAACGGAAGCCCTGTTGCCATAGCTCAGTTTACTGCGGCCAATACTACCCTTGGCATCAATAGCGGAATTGTCATGACCACCGGCACCACCTTGCCAAATGGCGATGGTCCGCAGGGTCCGAACGATGCTTCCGGCGCTGGTGTCGACAACAACATGGGTGGTTTCAATTTGCTTTCTCAAGCCATTCAAGGCACCCAAACTTACAACGCGGCTATCCTGGAGTTTGACTTCATCCCCTATGCCGATACCGTTCGTTTCAAATATGTCTTTGGTTCAGATGAATATCCAGAATTTGCCCCTCCCAATAACACGACCTACAACGATGTCTTTGGTTTTTTTATCTCAGGCCCAGGAATTACAGGTTTTCAGAATATCGCCAAACTCCCAAACGGTGCGGTGGTTTCGATCAATAATGTAAATACCATCACGAACCCATTCTATTTCGTCAACAATGGCGATGGCAATACGGCTCCTTATAACCAGAGCCCACAATATATTCAGTACGACGGCTTCACAAAAGTATTGGAAGCGGTTTCGCAGGTGCAATGTGGCCAAACGTATCACTTAATTTTAGCTATTGCCGATGTTGGAGACGGCCAATGGGACTCCGGCATCTTTTTGGAAGCCAATAGCCTTTCTACAATTACACCTGTAGAGATTGAACACACACTTTCTCAGCAAGTTTTTGCCAACCCAGATTGGATGGCGGAGGGCTGCGTCACTACAACGGTTACCCTTACACGTCAGTCTAATCTCAATCAAAACCTGACCATACCTGTGCAACTCAGTGGTACGGCAATCAATGGCCTTGATTACAGCGGTATCCCAGCTAGTCTTAATTTTCCTCCTGGGCAAACCACAGTGAGTTTCAACATTCAATCCCTAACCGATGCCTTAGTAGAAGGACTTGAAACCCTCACACTTACTTTTCCAATAACTGATCCTTGTGGCAACGTAACGCCACTTGTGCTCGACCTCTGGATCCAAGACAACCAGCCTATGCAAGTAACTCTAACGAGTTCGCCTATCACTTGTCCTGGGGATCCCGTCACAATTAATTCTCAGATCAGTGGAGGAGTTCAGCCGTATACCTATCAATGGAGTACAGGGCAAAATACTGGCAGCATTACTTTTACTCCGGCAACTTCTCAATCTGTATGGTTGGCTGTCAATGACGCATGTACGGGCATTCCGGCTTATGATACTATTTTGGTTACTGTTCCAATCTTGAGTCCCTTGACTATTTTAACGAGCCCGGATATCACCGAAATATGTCCTTATATTCCGGCAATGTTAGGTGTACAAGCAAGTGGAGGATCAGGTCAGTATACCTATTTATGGACAACCAACAACGTGTTAAGTAGCACAACTGATTCTTTATTAGTGAATCCAGGAAGTTCAAGTATATACCAGATCACAGTTACAGACAATTGTGGCAATTCCATACAAGATAGCATCAGCTATACCATACTGAGTCCACCACTTGTTTTGCAAACAAATGGTCCTTTTCAAATTTGTCCGGGCGATAGCGTAGCTCTTTTGGTTACGGCAAGTGGTGGTTATGGTAACTACTATTACAATTGGTCCACAACTGCAACTACACCTCAAATTACTGTTGCACCCCAAAACTCCACCTCTTATTTTGTCCAGGTAAGTGACGAATGTCAAACATTTAGTGTAACGGCTGTTGCCCTGGTTCAGGTGGTCAAACCACTGGCTAATTTCTATATCATGAGCCAAGATCCAATGCAAGGTCTGCCTGTTCAATTTGAGAATGCCTCTTTGAATGCGTGGTCTTATACATGGGCTTTTGGCGACGGAAATGGCTCATTTTTAGTCAACCCTATCCATACATATATCCAGCCAGGCGCTTATGAAATTACGCTCATTGCCACCAATCAGGAAGGTTGTATCGATAGTATTTCTAAATGGATTGACATTGCACCCGAACGATATATCTACCTACCAAATTCATTCACACCAGACGGCGACGGCCTCAATGAATATTTCTACGGTCGCTTTATTGGCTTGATGAGCGCACGCTTCTATATATTTAACCGTTGGGGTGAAGAGGTGTTTTTCTCTGATCAACTCAACTTTGTCTGGGATGCGAGCTATGAAGGCGTACCTGTCCAAGACGGCACCTATACTTGGTACCTGATTTACGAAATTGAGAAAGGTATATACGAAGACCTATCTGGTCACGTGAATGTAATCCGTTAATTGCTCACCTTAATCATTAGAAATGATCTCAAATAGCTCATTTAAGTTAGGTGAAATGATGATTTCAATACGGCGGTTTTTAGATTTATCGTTCGGGTCAACCGGATGATACTCACTGCGACCTGCGGCCATCATTTGTGTAGCAGCCATATTGGAATTGGCCAACATCAGTTCAACAACTGCGGTTGCACGCAATACTGAAAGCTCCCAGTTGTTTTTTGGTGATACGCTGCTGTTCAATTTATCGGTGTCTGTGTGTCCTTCTACAACAATTTCGAGGTCGCGTTCGGTTTCTAATACGCGAGCTAACTGCACTAATGCTTCTTTTCCTTCGTCTTCTACTTTAGTAGAGCCCGAATTGAAGAGCAATTTCGCTTCTAAACTCACGTAAATTTTACCATTTTTCTGGACAACTGTAAGCCCTTGGTTTTCAAAGTTGCGCAAGGCATTCGCAACTCTCGCTTTGAGCAATTGGATTTTTGCGTCCTTTTTACGGATTGCTTCTTCGAGTTCATTAACGCGTTTTTCACGTTCTTCGAGCAATACTTGCTTTGCTTTGAGTTCTTGATCGAGCTTGAGTAACGCATCTTCTTTGCGCTGTAATTCTTTGGTTTTTTGCTCGAGTTCGGTTTGTAGGGTAGCTGTTTCTTTGGCGCTTAGGCTTTTGAGTTTGTCAAATGAATTTTCAAGCGCTTCATATTGTGCCTCTAACGTTTCTTGTTCGCGCACGAGCAGGCGCATTTGGTTACCTAAGTTATTGGTGTCACCACGCAAACGACTCACTTCCTTTGCAGCTAAATCGTATTTAGTTTGCAAATCTTTGGAAAGTACTTCGTAGTCACTGCTGCTCTTTTTATACTTAGCAAGCTCTTCGCTGCAATTTTTTTCGCGTTCGAGTAGTTCGTTGTATTTTTTGGAAGGTACACAGGCCGTGAATACCAACGTTGCGAGAAGAGAGAGGAAAAGGAAATTTTTCATGAGCGCTGCTTTTTTTACAAAGTTGTTTTTTAATTGCCAATTGATTTTGGCTTTTTTCTGTTTTTATAAACACTAGATATTGCATAAAGTAACACATTAGGTCAATTTCGTGGCCATCGAGAGTGAATTCCTTACCTTTGCAATATGAGTACTGTAAGGAAAAATCAAAAAAAGTTAACTGAAGCTTTTGAGCTGCTGCAAAAAAACGATGCCGTATCGCTCACAGCTGCATTAAGCATCTATAAAGACCATGGACAAGTGAGTGTGCTCCCGTCCCTATTTAAAACTTTAGAAGGAAGAGAGCGTAGTCAGCAACAAGCCATACTCAGCTTTCTTTCCGATGTCAAAGACACCGATGCCATAGAAGCTTTTGTAACTTACCTTCAGGAGGAGACCAATACAGAAAACCGAAAATTGGTTTTATCGGCTATTTGGAACTCTAAATTACCTTTTGATGAGCATTTGCCGTTTTTTGTAATGCTCGCTTCGCAAGGAGACTACCTTGAAGCGCTTGATTGCCTTACTATCATAGAAAATATGTCGGGTCCGTTTGATGAATCTCAACTGCTTGAAGCACAGCTTTTACTCAAAGAATATGTGGAGGAACGCGCGCCACAATCAGACCAAAAAGCGCAAATCATGAGTGAAATTGCTTGGTTTGTGAAAGAACAAAACGAAGGCATTGATGCCGACTTGTTAATCGATAACGACTAAATTATGAGCCAAATAGCGCTGCAATCAATGACCGGTTTTGGCAAGGCCAACGGACATTATAATGATAAAAAAATCTCTATTGAGGTTCGTTCGCTCAATTCAAAAGGTCTCGACCTCAATTTAAAAATACCGTCGAGTTACCGCGACCTCGAAACGCCAATTCGCAAATTGGTCACCGAAAAGTTGTTGCGCGGCAAAATGGATTTAGGGATTTATATCGAAAGCCAACAACATCAATTAGCTGGTTTGATCAACGAGCAAGTGGCAACGGCTTATTTTGAAAAGCTCAAATCACTCAATACTACATGGGGCACCAATACCCAAGACTACCTTGCGCTTGTTTTGCGCATGCCTGATGTGCTCACAAGTCAGTATGAAGAACTTTCAGAAGAAGAAACTGAATTTATTTTAAGTTTAGTTGTCGAGGGGTGTAGTCAACTTGAAAAGTTCCGCAGACAAGAAGGCCTTAGCTTGGCTAAGGATTTGACAGCTAATCTAGATGCTATTCAGCAAGAACTGCTTGCAATTGTCCCGTTTGAACAAGAACGAGTTGCGCAGGTAAGAGAGCGCATTCAAAAAGGGCTTGCTTCAATAGATGAAAGCAGGGTAGATGTCAACCGCTTGGAGCAAGAAATGATCTATTATGTAGAAAAACTCGATATTTCTGAGGAAAAGCAACGCTTGCAGCAGCACCTTACCTATTTTACCGAAACGCTCAATCAAGATGCATCGGGCAAAAAATTAGGTTTCATCGCTCAAGAAATGGGTAGAGAAATCAATACATTGGGCAGCAAATGCAATCATTCAGAAATTCAAAGAAGGGTGGTTGTGATGAAAGATCACCTCGAAAAAATCAAAGAACAAGTTCTAAACGCCTTATAGCATGAACACCCAACCTAGTATTGTTATCTCAGCTCCTTCTGGCGCAGGTAAATCAACAATTGTTGGCGCCTTACTTGCGAAATATCCGCAGCTAGCGTTCTCGATATCTGCTTGCTCGCGCCCACCAAGAGGCCAAGAACAAAATGGTGTGCATTATTACTTTTTGGACCCATCCGAATTCAAATACAAAATAAGCGAAGGTGCATTTTTTGAATGGGAAGAGGTCTATGAAGGGATGTATTATGGCACGCTTCATGCCGAACTTGAGCGTATTTGGTCCGAAGGAAAAGTTGTTGTTTTTGATATCGATGTCATTGGTGGCCTTAATGTTAAGAATAAACTCAAAGACGCTGCCGTCTCCATTTTTATTCAGCCGCCTAGTATTGCGGTCTTAGAAGAGCGCCTGCGCAAGCGTCAAACTGATACTGAAGAAAAAATACAGGTTCGTTTGGCGAAGGCCGAGGAAGAGATGAGCCATGCGCATGAATTTGACCATGTGATCGTGAATGATGACCTCACCAAAGCGATTGCTGAGGTAGAACAAATTGTGCTCCAATTGATCAGAAAATGAAAATAGGCCTTTTTTTTGGAACTTTTAATCCAATTCATGTAGGACACCTCATCATTGCCAATTACATGGCCCAACACCCTGACATCGATCAGGTTTGGTTAGTGGTGACGCCACATAATCCACAAAAAGAAAAATCTACCTTATTGGCAGATCATTTGCGTCTTGATATGGTCCGTGATGCCATCTACGATTGTCCACAGCTCAAAGTAAGCGATATAGAATTCCATTTAGCCAAACCAAATTACACGATTTCGACCTTAACGCATTTGCAAGAAAAATATCCAAATGATGAATTCAGTTTGCTGCTTGGCGCCGATAACCTGAGGTCATTTCAGAAGTGGTACAATTGGGAGCAAATTCTTGCCCATCACAAACTTTATGTTTATCCAAGAATTGCTGCAGCTGAGTTGAAGGTATCCGATGAGTTGAGCAAGCACCCCAACATTGAGCTTGTCAAGGACGTTCCTATTCTAGGTATTAGCGCCAGCTTCGTGAGAACCCAATTGGCAGCGGGCAAAGATTGCAGCTTTTTACTCACCGATCCTGTTGTTAAATTCATAAAAGATCGCCGTTTGTACCAAAAATAAGGCACAAAAAAGGGGAGTTGCCTCCCCTTCACATATGATTTTGAAAAACTTAAAGTTTAACAAATTTTTGTTGTTGGGTTCCAAATGCATCAGAAACCTCGATGAGGTAAGTACCATTAGAGAGTTTCGTAAGGTCAAAAGAAGTTGTAGATGAAGTTGTTTCAATGACTTCAATAACTTTTCCTGTGAGGTCACGAAGGATGATGGTAGAAGAACTACCGTTTAACAAGCCGCTTACTGTGATAGTTGTGTTTGCTGGATTTGGCTCCAAGCTAATTGGATTGATGATTTGTTCAATTTGGCCACCTGAACCCACTACAATTTTGTAGCCATCAAAAGAAACAGATTGGGTAACTGGTGTTGGAGGCAAGCCTGGGAACAAAACAACTAATACGGTAGCGGTAACGTCAACTGAAACTGGGAATACAGCAACAGAGTCGGTGGTTCCAAAGATGTTGGCACAACCATTTACACCACCAAGGTAAGTGCAATTGGAGTTGTTACAAGCAAAATCAAAACCAGGAGGCAAACCTTGTAGGGCGTCTATAGTAAATTGTTGGATCACAGAACCCACAAATTGGCCACTTGGATCTATTTCTGCGGTTACCGTTCCGGGCACCTTGAAATTGATATCTGTAGAGTAGGCTACGTTTGGAAGCGCCGGCGGGAGGTTTTGTGTGGTGTCTGGCCAAATACCGTAAGTGGAATCGACAAAATTAGCACCTGGTGTACAAGACTGACCCCAAGAAAGGAGATAAGTCATTGTAAATAAAGAAGAAAGTAAAAGTTTTTTCATGGTGATTGATTAAAGTTTCTGAGATAAAGTTACAATTATTTTAATTCCATCCCTACAGTAAAAATACCTAAGACCTACGATTTTCTGCTATCATTCGCTTTGTCTACCTTTGTGTTATGGTAATTTATAATGTTACGGTCAGTATTGATCATGCAGTTGAACACGATTGGTTGAGCTGGATGCGTAGTAAGCATATTCCAGATGTGCTCCACACTGGTTGTTTTTTAGAATGTAGACTTTCTAGAGTGAATGGAGAGGAAGATGGCGGTTGTACTTATTCGGTTATGTATTTGGCCCAGGATCAAGTAGCGCTAGACAAATATCAAGCGCAATTTGCACCCGCGCTTCAGCAAGACCACGCTGCGCTCTTCCAAGGTAAGTTTGCCGCTTTTCGCACCACACTCAATGTCATTGAAGAATTCAAGAAATGAATGTAAAACCAAAAAAACAACTAGGTCAACACTTTTTGAAAGATGCAGGTACTTGCCAAAAAATTGCTGGGCAAGTCATCTGGACCAACCCTACACGAAAAGTGCTAGAAATTGGCCCAGGGATGGGTGCACTCAGTAAATATTTATGGGAAATCCCTGAGATAGACCTTTGGTTACTAGATGTCGATATAGAATCGATTGATTACCTACGCGCCAATTATCCTACGCATGCAGACCGCATATTGTTTGGTGATTTTCTACGTTTGGATCCAAAAGAATTGTTTGGCGAGGATCCCTTTATTGTGGTAGGTAACTTTCCTTATAACATATCTTCACAAATATTATTTAAGTGCTTGGAATACCGCAACCAGGTGCCACAAATTATGGGCATGTTCCAAAAAGAAGTAGCGGTTAGGGTGGCGCAAAAGCCAGGTTCTAAGGAATATGGGATCATCAGTGTGCTTTTGCAAACTTTTTATGACATTCATTATTGCTTCACTGTAGATGAGCATGTGTTTATTCCACCGCCAAAGGTAAAAAGCGGCGTTATTCGTTGCGTAAGAAATGAGCGCGATGCCCTTCCATGTGATGAGAAGCTATATTTTCAAGTCGTAAAGGTGGCTTTTAATCAGCGTCGCAAAACACTACGCAATTCTTTGCGCGTTTTGCTCAAAGATGCACCTCTTCCCGAGAAATTTGAACAACAACGCCCAGAGCGTTTAAGTGTTGAAGATTTTATTGAACTTACTTGCTTTATAGAGCAGCTCGTTAGTAAGGACTAAATCCTTCTTCGTTTTGCGAGCCGAGTTCGGTGCCGTTTTTAAACATCTTTTTGCTGATGAGCTGCCCGTTTTCATTGAACGCATAAAACGGACCATCTTTAAGCCCATGCTTATAGTGTATTTCGTACACGATTCTGCCGTAGCGGTCGTATTGCTTGAAAACACCATGAAGCCTACCGTAGCGGTATTGCGACACAATTGTTGGTACGACTCCGCCTGGGTAATAATTGGTCCAGGTACCGTGTTTCATGCCATGGTAATATTTACCTGTTTCCTTGATTTGAAAATCAATTTGGGAGTAGGATTCAAAGGACCCATGAAAATCGCTGACGGTTTCTTTTAAGCCCATAATAGCCATTCCATCTGCTACATTCTTCTGAGTAAATACTTTGTAGTGTTGTTTATCTTTGATGCGTCCGTTATTGAAATAGCTTGTCCATTCGCCCACTTTGTAATCAGCCTTGTAGCTACCTTTTACTTTGAGGACGCCTTCCGGAGAGTAGGACGCCCACGGACCATCAAGTTTGCCATTGTGATAAGTCGCTTTGTCTTTGATTCTGCCATTTTCCCAATAATTGAGCCATTCGCCTTCTTCTTTACCATTGTGGTACTGTCCGTCCATTAACAACGTAGAATCTTCGTACCAAGTTTGCCAACGCCCTGACCGGAGGTCTTGTTGATACGAGCCTGTTCGGTAAAGGGCCCCATTTGGATAGTAGTAAGTCCAGTTGCCAGTGCGCAAATCGTTGTCGTATTGCGCTAAATAAGAGAGTTGTCCGTTTGAGAAGTAGTAGTGCCATGTGCTGTCTTGCTTTCCTTTTTGAAAGTAACCTTCCATGTCCAGTTTCCCATCTTCGGTAAACCATTTCCAGTTGTTGGTCTTGAGCCCGGCTTCATAAGTTCCGAAAGTAAGCGTGTCTTTTTCGTTGGCCATCACTAAATAGATGCCGTGCAAGGAGTCTGCTTGATATCCCACTCGTTTTTCGAGTACCCCATCAAAACGATAGAATTCCCAAATACCGTCTTTTTTACCTTTATTGAACGCACCGCCGACTGATAAGACTCCATTAGCTGTTCGTTCTTCAAATGGCCCGGTTTTGAGACCACCTTGGAAGGTGTAAAATTCTTTAATGGTGCCATCTACGAAATAGGTAATGATTTGTCCGTTTCCATCTATAATGGTTTGCTTGTGAGCGTTGTCTGCTTGCCAAAAGGCTTGGAGATAAACGGTGTCGTTCTCTGCTTTTTCGATAGATTTCGGCTGTCCATCAGGGTAGAAGTACTCCCAAATGCCTGTAGGGCTCCCTAGTTCAAATTGACCACGAATTTGAATTTTGCCATCGGCAGCGTATTCACGGTAAATGGAATCTGGCACATTAAATTGGAAATAGGACTCCTGTTTAATTTGTTTGTTTGGGTGATAAAATATGCGTTTGCCATGCAGTCGGCCGCGGTAATAATTAGCTTCTTCTTCTAGGATTCCGTCGTAAGAGTAAAACAACCATTTACCATGTTTTTCAGTTGTTTTAGGCGTTGCTTCACTGGTGAAATAAGAACCCGTCCCTTGAATGTGTTTGTTTTGAGCATCCCAATAAACACGAATCTTTGGACTTAGATTTTCCTTCTTTACTTTCAGCTCTTGCGCAACTACTGAACTCAGGAAAAAACCGGTAATTAGGAGGATAAAATAGCGCATAAGGCTGTTTAGAATAGGACTCGAAAAATAAAGAATAAGCCAAAGCCAATAAAGACACTTCCAATGAATTTATTAAGTAGGTTCAGTAATTTGACCGTCACTAAATTGCGGATCTTTTTGGCCGTGATAATTTTTACAACGTCAAAGGCTATAAATGTTGTCAAGATAATGCCGAGGTATAAGAATAAAAAGCCATTGCTGTCGTCTGGGCTTTCACGTTTGGCAACTGAGGCTACACTCAACCAATAGAAAATAACCAAGGGGTTGGCAAAATTGAGCAAAAATCCTTTGGCAATCATAAGTCCAAAATTCTTTTTAGGGTCTGTGCTCTCTTTTAAGTGATATTTTTCAGTTACCTCCTCTAATTCTTGGTCACCGTTGTGCATTTTAGACTTTTTAATCAAGTTGATAATCCCAAAAACGATGAAAATAAGACCGCCAAGGAGGTCAAAAAGCTCTTTATTTTTACCGGTGAGTAAGGTATTGATCTGCTCGACAAAAAGAACAGATAAAACGATGTAAACGAAATCGCTGAGCATGACGCCGAAGTCTATTGCTAAAGCGCTTCTAATGCCCTTTGTGATGCTGTTTTCAAGCAAAACAAAGAAGACCGGACCTGGAATCAGGGAGAGCAAAAGCCCAATTGTAAAAGCGTGGAAGACAATATCCATGTAACAAAAATAGCTTTTAATGCGCTAGAAATGCTTGAAGTGCACTAATGTTACGGACAGCGCGATGTTTATTTCGGGAAATGCACTAAATTTGTTGCTCAATTTAGACAACATGAAAACTTTGCGTGCCAATCAAAAACTTGAACAAATCATTGCCGATGTCGAAAAAAAGGGCCTTGAGGCTCCAAAACTTATTGACGACCTCAAAGAACTCAGAGAAATGGCATTGCTCGAACAAGACCCATTGGTTGTGAAATCCTTGCGCCTCACTTACGAGTTCCTTCAAGAAAACGAATGTTTTGATGTAGAGGCTCAATACGAAGAAGACGAAGAAGGTAACGAATACCCAATCGAGATCGAAGACAAAGACAACCTTCTTTATTTCTTGAATTTGCTTAAAAATGCAGAACACAAAATCAACCGTGAAGAAATCAAAGATTACCGCTCAGCGTTAAAATTAGAATTATACTAAGCAACCATTTATAGAACCGACTCGTCTCGTAAAAAAGAGCAAGTCATTGTTCATTTTGGTTTTAATTATCTTGCAGAGAAACCTGGAATTACGTTCCAGGTTTTTTTATGTGCAAAACTGACAGTATGTTGCAGCTTGGTCGTGCTCGAACGGTCGTGCTTCGTTGAGCATATCCTCAATGAGTGTCTGCAAACCCTCTTCAAATAAAACGGGTATTGGTGTCAGATCTGTATTCTTGTCTAGGGAAAGCGCAAATTCGTCGTCCCGATTGATCAAAGATTCAATGCGCGCTTCTGAAGGTAAGTGTCCGTAGTATTCCTTGAAAAATAAACTATATAAACAAAGTTGTAAAGCGTGTTTAGGCTTTGTAATATTGGTATAGGCATCCTCCTTTTGGCTCATTTGAACATCCGTATCTTTTACTTTTCCAGATTTGTAGTCGATGACGCGGTAGTGGTTTGCCCCAATTCGGTCAATCCGGTCGATGTAACCTACAAAATGTATTGGGATTGTTTCTTGCGGCAATTGCACTGAATAATTGAGTTCAAATTTGGCTTCAAGTTGTTCAATTACTAATGGTTCTTTGAGTCCTTTTACATAGGCAAGCTCCTTTAGCAGCATTTGCTTAGTGAGGTCGAGTGCCATTTCAAAACTCAAAAGATTTTTACCCCGCTGAAAAAGCGCTTCGTTGTTATCAAAGTACTTCATAAAATACTTGCGCAGAACTTCGGGGAAATCGGTGAGCATTTTGGCGATGTGTCGCTCATTTATTGGCCCTGGAGCAGGTGTTACCAGCTTGCCTTCTTTGTCTTGGTGCGCATAGGGCGTGTAAAGTTCCTCTAAACAGCTGTGAATGAGTGAGCCAAATGTGCTAGTGGCAATGTCTTCTTCTACTTCGTCTTCTTCGCCAAACTCCACAACATAGCGATAATAAAAGTCGAGCGGACAGGTCACGTATTTGCGAAGTGCTGAGGCAGAAACATTACCTGCGAGGTATGCCTTGATGCGTGACTGAATATCACTTGTTTTGGGAATCAGGGTGTATTCTTGATGTCGGGTGCTGCTCGGAATTTGATAGAAATATTCTTTCCAAGTGACATTCGGGTTTTGTTGCAACCATTCCATTTGCAACTGTAATAAATAACGACTGCGCTCATGACTGCCTAAGATCTCGCTGGTAGAGGTATAGGTAAACACAAAAGAGCGCGCGTGGTGAAGGAGTCTATAAAAGTGTTGGGCAAAGAGCCCTTGTTTGTCACGGTTATTGGGCATGCCAAATGCCGAACGGAGGTCCATCGGGATGATGCTCTGTATGGGGTTTGTTGGTGGTAACTTCCCTTCATTCATGCCGAGTACATAAATGCGCTCAAAATCGAGCAGGCGGGTTTCTAAGAGACCTGTGAGTTGCAAACCGGTTGTTGGGCTACCTAGGTAGGCTAAATTGGCGCGGGTCCAGTGTTGGTAGAAGAGCTTTTTAAAACTGCTCAGTGCCATTTTTGGAAGGGATTCTTCGGTTAATTGGTCAAACTGGCGACACGCTTGCTCGAAGGATAAAATGGCTGTTCTTTCAAAGTCGTTGCCTTCAGGAATGAGTTGCAACAATAGACTATTGAGTTTGCGCAGTTGCTGGAGGGCAAGTTTCCAGTCCGTGCCCCAATTGGTACTAAGGAGCGTTAAGATATCTAGAACTTGTTGGTCGAGCTTGAGTTGATCGACACGTTGAAAAACACGGTTGTATTTGATGGTTTGTTTTTCTGCGGCTGCCAACTGTTTGAGTTGTGTTTGGTCAAAGGCCAAAGAGATGAATGCGTGGTGGCAAAAACGCTGAAAGTCTTTATGGTATAGTGCTTTGGTTTTGAATTTAAGTTGGTTTTCTTGCAGTTGAAAGCAGAGGTCTATCCAGGTTCTTATTGGCGTTTGATCGAGTGGTAAGCCGAGTGTAATATTTGCTTGCCCCACAATTTTGGGAATGTTGCGAATAGCCGCATGAACTAAGGCTTCGTCGGCGAGCAATACCAATACTTCGCTCCAGTCTGGAACAGGGTTCTCTATCAATTCTGTTGCCAAAACCTTGACCTGACCTATGTGTTGTGCGCACTCAATTACTTTGACATCGTATGCTTCGGTTTGCAGCTTTTTGGTGAGATCTTGAGGCGTTTTAAGGCCAAAAAATTGTAAGTTTTTTCTTTGAAAATGCCCAGCCTCATGGTATTTATTCTCCAAATAATAAACGTCTGTATCTATGATAAATTCGGCTTGTTTGTGATCGATGAGGTACTTTATGATGCGTTGCTCTGCCGCCGAAAGCGCATTGAAACCTGCAAAAACAAAAAACTTGTCTTTAGCAAAATACTGTGCAGGATTCTCGGCTAATTGACGATATGCTTGGGCTTTTGAACAGGCATTTTGCGCGTTGTTTTTGGCTTGCAAGCCCGCATGAAGTTGTGGAATGAGTTCCCAAAACTGCATAAATTTTTGCTGTGAAGCAGAGTAGCCTTCTTCATCGATTTGCCAACTTTCAAGTGCTTTGATGGAAGCTAGGTTTTGATAGAGTTGTTGATGATCAACTAAGTAACGATCGACGTCATCGAAATCTGAGAGTAGAATAGGGCCCCAAGTAAGGTAGTCTTCAAAAGTGAGTGCGTTTTCTTGGAGTGTTGTTTCATAGACTTGATAGAGCGAAAGTAAGATGTTGGTCTGATGCAGAATGGTTTTGTTGCTTAAAGCTACCACCCATTGGTCTATCGTGAAGATGTTCGGTGAAATCAGGGGTCCGTCATTTGCTTTGAAAAGGGCATTTAAAAGGTAGCGCTTTGCTCTCTCCGATGGAAGAATAACGGTTAGCGATTGGGCAGAAATACCTTTGTCAAGGATTTTGACGGCTAGTTGATCAAGAAATTTCATAGCAAAGTCAAATATGGTTTAGTCAAACCAAACTTTTTCAAAAAAGAAAAAGGGTCTATTGGAGTGCATAAATTTGTTGCCTCCATAACATTTGATGACGGCATAATGTGCAGTTCCAAATTGGATTTGGACAAAATTGAGCCCTTCTGGGTAGGTGTCTGACAGGCCTTGAAAAATCATGGAACCGTTGTCGAGCATTTTTTTGGTCATGATAGCGCCATCGGGCGGATTGATATAAATACTGGCGATTTCTTCGCTAGAAATGGTAGAATCAAGGACAAAAACGGTGACTTCATAGGTATTGCCTTGACCTAACTCTCGGTAAATAAGTCTGAGGTTTCCGTCGGGAAGGGTTTCGACATATGGTTTGCCAGGAAATTTGGCCACCAAACCAGAATTGGTATCGGCATATATATATTCGGTTTGTTTTTTGAGCAAAACCTTGCTGGCAGGTGCTTTCTCAGCGATGGTCCAGCGGACAGGGCGAACTTTATAACCGCGGGCTCGTAGCAATTGTAAAATGCCGTCTTCGCCTCCCAAATGACCTGCTCCAACCGCGCAAAAGAAAGACGATTGAGCTTTGAGTAAACCGAGTAGTTTGTCAAGCATTTGTTGGTTGCGCTTTACAATGACTTCATCGTAGAGATTTTCTTGTACTGAGAGGTAGGATTTCATGAAGCGCTGCAATGCATCGACGTCGCCGCGCAAATAGAGTTCAGTGAGTTTTTCTTGGGTAAATGAATTGATTTGGTTATCTAGGATGCGGCTTTCGCTCAGCTTGAATTCATTGGAGAGCGCATATTGCTCTTCTACTTTTTCAAGCGCTACCATTTCTTTATTGAGTTGCAGGCCGAGGATTTCAAAGTAGGCATCGAGAAATTGCGGCATGCCATCTTCATTGCCATAAAGTGTTTTGGAGCTGAAGTCTTGGCTAGTGTAGGATTTGCCTTTGTCGTCGAAACGCGTTTCGGGTAAAGTTTTGCGCGTATCCATCACCGAGAAAAGTGCATGAATGTCGGTTTCTAAGACAATTTTTTGGGCTTTATCAAAAGCGATATAGACGCTATCTGAAAGTTCAAATAAGGCGCGGTCATTGGCATGAAGGGTTCCGAAAATATAGGATTTAACAGCTGACTTTGGACTAGTAACTTCCCATAATAGTTCTTTATCGAGCTCAAGCTGTTGTGCATGGCCGAAAGTGGAGCAGAAAAATGCAAGAAAAAGGAGAGCCGTACGCATGTATTCAAAGTTAATCAAATAAAAACACGTTGAATGTGTTTTTCGGTGTATGCATAGGCTAAATAAGCTAAAGAAGGCAACTCTTTGGTGAGGATAAGCGGGGATTTTCTGCCCAAAGCAATTTTGCCATGGGTATCTTGAAGCTCGACGGCAGCTGCTGCATTGATGGTAAGGGAATTGATGGCTGCTTCGGGTGTCATTTTCATTTTGATACAAGCCAAAGAAAGTACATGCATGAGGTCGTAGCTTGGCGACGAACCAGGATTGAAGTCACTGGCAAGGGCTACAATTGCTCCGGCATCTATTAGGCGGTTAGCGGCGCCAAATGGAATCGATAAAAAGTGTGAACAACCAGGGAGTAAAGTGGCCACACAATTGCTTTTAGCGAGTGCATCTAGATCATTTTGGTCGAGTTCTTCGAGGTGATCTACGGAAACAGCACCTTTTGAAATGGCTGCTGGCACACCGCCCAATACGGAAAACTGATTGACATGCACCTTAGGCTTGAGACCGTATTTTGCACCGGCATCAAGAATTTGCTCCATTTCAGCTGTTGTGAAATAATTGCGTTCGCAAAACACGTCTATGTAATCGGCAAGGTTTTCTTTGGCAATAATTGGCAAGATTTCATTGATCAAAAGCTCAATATATGCACCCCGGTTTGCTTTGAAATCGGTAGGTATCGCATGCGCACCTAAAAATGTAGCTTTGATATGGATAGGCGCTGTTTGCTTGAGTTTTTGAATGACGCGCAACATTTTGAGTTCGCCCTCTACACTCAAACCATAACCAGACTTGATTTCTAGTGCACCCGTACCAGCTTCAATGATCTTATGGATCCGTTGAGAAGCAGCCTCATAAAGCGCCTCTTCAGACATTTGGTTGAGTTTTTTTGCCGAATTGAGAATACCTCCACCTTTTGCAGCAATTTCTTCATAACTCAGGCCATGAATGCGGTCTACGAATTCTTCTTCGCGACTTGCAGCAAACACCGTGTGGGTGTGGGAGTCAATGAAGGCCGGCATTACATAGCAGTTGCTGGCGTCAATTACTTCTACTTCGCGCCAATCGGTAATGCCCGGCCATTCGTTCATGGGGCCGTAGGCAATTACTTCGTTGTCTTCCAAAGCGAGGTAAGCATTTTCAATGATAGCCAACTGGCGCATTTGAGCACCTCTGAGTACTGTTGGGAGGTCTTCTCCGGCTTGAATAAGACCTTTTATATTCTTAATAAATTGTTTGCGCATACGTATTTTCACGGTAAAGATAAGGCCAATTTAGGCTTATTTTCGCTCTTATGATGGAAAGTAATGCAGACATGAAACACGACGTATTGGGCAAATGGGGCGAGGCCTATGCCTTACAATACCTCTTAGGAATTGGTTACAGCCTCCAAGCGCGCAATTATAAATTCAATCGTATGGAGATCGATTTAGTCATGACCAACGGACAAAATTTAGTAATAGTTGAAGTCAAGACACGCCATAGTGCCGAGCTAGGGGAGCCATGGCGGGCAGTTAATTTAGCCAAGCAAAAGCAAATTATTCGGGTTGCCAACTATTATACCAAAGCGGTTGAATGGCCACATGAAGTGCGTTTTGATGTGGTGTCAATTGTCCATAATAGCAACCATACCGACCTCACGCATATCATTGATGCGTTTAGCCCCAAACCTTAAGTTTAGATGTGCAATGCGCGGTCAGCGGTGGCTGCTAGTGCAGCTTCTTTTACAGCTTCTGAATAGGTTGGGTGTCCGTGGCAAATGCGCGCGATATCTTCGGCAGATGCACGGTATTCCATTGCAGTAACGGCTTCCATAATGAGGTCTGCGGCACGAGGCGCAATCATGTGTACACCTAAGATTTCATCGGTTTGGGCATCGGCCAAAATTTTAACAAAACCACTGGTATCCATGCTAGCGCGCGCACGTCCTAAAGCTTTAATTGGGAAAGACCCTGCTTTGTAGGCGCGCCCTGCGGCTTTTAGTTCTTCTTCAGTTTGCCCAACTGCAGCAATTTCTGGCCATGTATAAACTACTCCAGGAATCAAATTATAGTTAATGTGCGGTTGTTGACCTGCAATTTGCTCAGCCACAAAAACACCTTCTTCTTCGGCTTTGTGGGCCAGCATTGCGCCGCGAACTACGTCACCGATGGCATAAATGTGTGGCGCAGCAGTTTGTAAGTGTTCATTGACTTCTATTTGACCACGCTGATTGCTTTGCAAGCCAGCTTTGTCTAGGTTGAGGCCTTCTGTAAAGGCTTTGCGCCCAACCGCAACGAGGCAGTAGTCCGCTTCAAGTGTTACTTGTTCACCTTTTTTGTTTTCGGCAGTGAGTACAACTTGTTTGCCGTTGTTCACAACACCAAGAACTTTATGCTCCATGTGGAATTTAAAGCCTTCTTTCTTCAAGATTTTCGTAAATTCTTTACCAATTCCGGCGTCCATGGTTGGTAAAATGCTAGGCGCAAATTCAACGACTTCAACTGTGGCGCCCAAGCGTGCGTAAACTGAGCCTAATTCAAGGCCAATTACACCTCCGCCAATGACCAACATTTTTTTAGGTATTTCGCTAAGGTTGAGTGCTTCTGTTGAAGTAATGATGCGTTTTTTGTCTGGTTCCATGCCTGGGAAGAAGTTCGGCTTGCTACCTGTGGCAATGATGATGTTTTTGGCGTTAAGTTGGGTGGTTTGCTCTCCTTTGACCTCTACAGTGTGTGCGTCAATAAAGCTACCCACACCATGATAGACAGTGATTTTATTTTTGTCCATGAGGAATTTGACCCCAGCACAAGTTTGCGAGACCACTTCATTTTTTCTAGCGATCATTTGAGCGAGGTTGGCTTTGAGGCCTTTTACTTCAATACCATGAGCAGAAAAATTGTGTTGCGCATTGTAAAAATGTTCTGATGAATCGAGTAGGGCTTTAGAAGGAATACAGCCCACATTTAGGCAAGTTCCGCCAAGTGTATTGTATTTTTCTATCAAAGCTGTTTTCAGGCCGAGTTGCGCACAACGCAAAGCAGAAACGTATCCGCCCGGACCTGAACCAAT
>JACCDV010558534.1_pt1 | contig 34201 bp, 31 predicted proteins | sample 7446131 | NCBI WGS metagenome assembly JACCDV01 (sample SAMN15323448, study PRJNA562643) | freshwater metagenome | isolation source: river surface water | place: USA:Blue River Watershed | collected 2017-08-17
AAATGCCACTCGACTAATTATGCAGTTGAAATTGCCGAGTGATGTGTATTTTCCTATGGAAAATATCAGGGATATTTTGGCTAACCTTGAAATAAAGTTGCCACAAAGACTAATACCATTTCTTAATCCCAGTGCTGGTTCACTATCAGTGGGTTTTTGCCCAAGGTCACGCGGTCGTTGCCGGCTAAATCCTGTTTAGTGGTTATGTCGACCAAGCCGGTTTGTGCCATTAAATCCCTGACGGCTGCGGCTTGCTGGTAGCCGTGTTCCAGCATGAGCCAGCCTTGTGGCATCAGGTGTAGCAAGCCATTGTTGATGATCTGGCGGATGTCGTCCAAGCCATCCGGGCCGGAGGCAAGCGCGCTCATGGGTTCAAAGCGCAGGTCGCCTTGGCTTAAGTGGCTGTCGTTTTGTGCAATGTACGGTGGGTTGCTGACAATAATATCAAAGCGCTGATCGGCTAGGCCGGCATACCAGTCGCTCAATATAAATTGCACATGGCTTAGCTTTAACTGGGCGGCGTTTTCTTGGGCAACCGCCAGTGCCGGCGCAGAAGCGTCAACCGCGTACACCGTGGCCTGTGGTCTGTGTTGGGCGATGGCCAGGGCAATGGCGCCGCTGCCCGTGCCTAGGTCTAAAACGCGCGGCGTTTGCTTGGTCTGGCTGGGCAACTTTTCTAAGGCCGCTTCGACTAAGGTTTCGCTGTCGGCTCTTGGGATTAAGGTGGCGGGCGTGACCCGCAGATTGAGCCCATAAAATTCGCGGTAAGCGGTGATGTAGGCGATCGGTTCGCCGGCCAATCGGCGTGCTAACAGTGCTTGAAACTCCGCGTCCCTATTGGGTTGCAGAGCATCGTTTGCGTGTGCAATGAGCCAGGCCCGATTGACGCCCAATACTTGCTGCAATAAAACCCGCGCTTCCATAGCGCCTTCCGTGCTGTTTAGTTTGGCCGAGGCCAGGCTTAAGGCAGCATTAACGGTGAGGGAGTTGGCCAAGCTCAAGCTTAATTGTCTTCACCCAAGCTGGCCAGCAAGTCGGCTTGATGCTCGGCCGCTAAGGCGCCGATTAATTCATCCATGTCACCTTCGGTAATGGCGTCAATTTTGTATAAGGTTAAATTGATGCGGTGATCGGTGATGCGGCCTTGTGGGTAGTTGTAGGTGCGTATGCGTTCAGAGCGATCGCCAGAGCCGATTAAACTTTTGCGTTCGGAGGCAATTTTACTTTGTTGCTCGTCCACTTGTTTGGCTTTGATGCGCGCCGCCAACACTTGCATGGCTTGTGCCTTGTTGGCATGTTGGCTGCGGCCTTCTTGGCATTCGACCACGATGCCGGTGGGCGCGTGGGTAATGCGCACGGCCGAATCGGTTTTGTTGATGTGTTGCCCGCCGGCGCCACTGGCGCGGTAGGTGTCTATGCGGATGTCCGCTGGGTTAATGACTACGTCCGACACTTCGTCGGCTTCGGGTAATACCGCCACCGTGCAGGCTGAGGTGTGGATGCGGCCTTGCGTTTCGGTGTCAGGCACGCGTTGTACGTGGTGGCCGCCGGACTCAAATTTCAGCTTGGAATAGGCGCCGTAAACTTCGATTTTAACGATGATTTCCTTGTAGCCACCCACTTCGGATTCGTTGGCCGACATGATCTCCACTTTCCATTTTTGCCGTTCGGCATAGCGTGAGTACATGCGGTATAAATCGCCACAAAATAAGCCGGATTCATCGCCACCGGTACCGGCACGAATTTCCAAAAATAAGTTTTTGTCGTCGTTGGGGTCTTTCGGCAACAGCAGTTTTTGCAAGGCCAATTCGATTTTTTCTAAGCTGGCTTTGCCAGCTTCAATTTCCTCGAGCGCAAACTCTTTCATGTCCGGATCGCTGAGCATTTTTTGCGCTTCGTTCATGTCGGCTTCGGTTTGTTCAAACAGACGGTATTGCTCAACGATGGGGGTGATTTCGGCGTGCTCTTGGGTGATTTTCCGATAGCTGTCCATGTTGTTGGTCGCCCCTTCTGAACTCATCAAGCGGTTCAGTTCTTCCAAGCGGTCGCTTAAGGTCGCGAGTTTTTTGATCATGCTGGGTTTCATAATGGGGGTCTTTTCAAGGCTTAATTTGGTAGAGCTGTTTGATGGCTTGGTCTAGCTTGGCGTGTTCTTCACCGTGCGTTTGGTTGAGTGCGTGGCTAGGCGCGTGCAGAAATTTGTTGGTTAAAGCATTGCTCAAGGATTCCAATACTTTTTCTGGCGGTTCGCCTTTTTGTATTAATTTAATGGCCTTTTCCAGTTCCATTAAACGGGTGTGTTCTGCTTGGTCGCGCAAGGCTTTAATGGTCGGCACGGCATCGCGTTTTTTTAGCCATTGCATGAAATGTGCGACCCTGGCCGTGACGATTAACTCGGCATCTTGCGCGGCTTCTTGGCGACTGATCATGCCATCGCTGACCACCTGCGCCAAATCGTCTACCGTGTATAAAAAGACATCGTCTAAGTCCGCCACTTCTGCTTCGATGTCACGCGGCACGGCCAAATCCACCATGAACACAGGGCGATGACGGCGCGCCTTGATGGCGCGTTCCACCATGCCCAAACCGACGATGGGTAACTGGCTGGCCGTGCTGGTGATGACAATGTCAAATTCGGCAAAACAGTCCGGTAAATCGTTAAGAAAAATAGCCTGACCGCCAATTTTTTCCGCCAACAAAGCGCCGCGTTCCAAGGTGCGGTTAGCCACCGTCATGCTCTTGGGTTTTTGCGCGGCAAAATGCTCGGCACACAGTTCTATCATTTCCCCTGCGCCTATGAACAAGACTTTCTGTTCGCTGATGTCGCCAAAGATGCGTTGCGCCAATTTCACCGCAGCGGCGGCCATGGATATCGAGCTGGCGCCTAAATCGGTGTCGGTACGCACTTCTTTAGCCACCTCAAAAGTGCGATGAAATAGTTTGTGCAGCAAGCTGCCTAGCGTGCCGGCGTCTTGGGCAGTTTTTACCGATTGCTTGAATTGCCCCAGTATCTGCGCTTCGCCCAAGACCATGCTGTCTAGGCCGGAGGCCACGCGGAAAGCATGTTTGACGGCCGCATCATCGGCTAGGGTGTAAATGTATGGTTGCAGTTCGGCCAAATCCAATTGGTGGTAGTTGGACAGCCAGCGCAGCGGTTTTTCGGGGTTGTCAGCACTGCAATACAGCTCGGTGCGATTACAGGTGGATAATATGGCGGCCTCGGCCGCGTCGTGCAAAGTCAGTTCGCGCAAAGCGCCCGCCAAATGCTCGCTGTTAAACGCCACATTTTCACGGATTTGGATGGGGGCGGTCGTGTGATTCACGCCGATAACAAATAACTGCATAGGTGTAATTTTGCTAGATTGCCTTATGTTAAGCAAGAAGCATCATCTTAAACGGCAGAAATAGGGTTAAAATAGTACTTTTGATGCAGCAAATTTAGTTAACATTTTTGAAAACGGACTTTAGTCATGGATAAAACTTTTAGAATTGCCCCCAGTATTCTTTCTGCAAACTTTGCCAAACTCGGTCAAGAAATTGATGATGTTATTACCTCCGGTACCGATTTAGTGCATTTTGATGTGATGGACAATCACTACGTGCCTAATTTGACCATAGGCCCTTTGGTTTGCGAAGCCATACGCGAAACCGCTACGCGCGTGGGTGGCATCATCGATGTGCATTTGATGGTCAAACCAGTCGATCGCATCATCCCTGACTTTGCTAAAGCCGGCGCCAACATCATTACTTTTCACCCTGAAGCGTCTGAGCACATAGACCGCAGTTTGGCCATGGTGCGTGATTTGGGTTGTAAATCCGGTTTGGTGTTTAACCCAGCCACGTCATTGAGCTATTTAGACCATGTCATGGATAAAGTGGACATGGTGTTATTGATGAGCGTCAACCCTGGTTTTGGTGGTCAAAAATTCATCCCAGAAACCTTAAATAAATTGCGTTTAGCCCGCGCTAAAATCGATGCTTATTACGAGAAAACCGGCCGCCAAATTTGGTTGGAAGTGGACGGCGGCGTCAATGCACAAAACATTGCCGAAATCGCTAAAGCCGGTGCCGATACTTTTGTGGCTGGCAGCGCGATTTTCACGCAAGGCAAAGACAGCGATAAAAATCGCTACAACAGCATCGTCGGTGAAATGCGCGCAGCATTGGCCACCGTTTAAGCGATTTAAAGTCTTAACTTTAGAAAACCGTTGGCAAGATTAAGCCGTTGGCAAGCGGCGCTCATAAAAAAATAAGCGTGCAAGCCATCCTGCTGGATTTGGATGGCACCTTGTTGCACACGGCACCGGAAATTGCCGCTGCCGCCAATAAGATGTTGCTGGCTTTGGCTCGGCCCAGCTTGGATCCCTTGCAGATACAAGGTTTTATTGGCGAAGGCGCGCAAATTCTGATTAAACGCTGCCTGAGTGCGCATGCCACTGTCGAGCCGGATGCTGCAGCGCTGGCCGAAGCTCAGGCTTTGTTTTTAAAATTTTATGCAGAAAACGCCAGCCAAAGTCAGCCCTACTCGGGCGTGTTGGACGGCCTAAAGGCGATGCAAAAGGCCGGGTATAAGCTAGCTTGTGTGACCAATAAACCGACCAGTTTTACTGGGCCTTTATTGCAAGCATGTCAGCTTCAGGATTATTTTGCTGTGGTGGTGTCGGGTGACAGCTTAACTAAAAAGAAACCCGATCCGGCACAGCTGCTTTATGTGTGCGAGCAATTCAATATAGCGCCTGAGCAAGCCTTAATGGTGGGGGACTCCATCAGCGACGTGACGGCGGCGCGTGCTGCCGGTTGTTATGTGTTTACCGTGCCTTATGGCTATAATCACGGTCTGGCATTGCAAAGCGATGCGTGCATAGCGCAGCTAGGCGATGCCTTAAATTTATTGCATTAACTTTATTATTTTTTATAGACTCACATGAATATCAGTCACGACAAACGACACAGTTGGCGATGGTGGCGGGCTTAAAGCCCATTGCTGGCCCTTGCTTGTAAGGCAGGGCGGTGAATCAAACCCACCCATTGATACTAAGGAAATTTATGTTGAGTACCCTGAATTTAACGCAATTTAACGAGTTGGCCGCCCAAGGCTATAACCGTATCCCGCTGGTCTTAGAGACCTTTGCCGATTTAGACACACCCTTATCGCTGTATTTGAAACTGGCTAACCAGCCGTATTCCTACCTGCTGGAATCGGTGCAAGGCGGCGAGCGATTTGGCCGTTATTCCATCATAGGCTTGCCGGCTAAAACCCGCATCGTGGCGCACGGCATGAACGTGCAAGTGTTAGAAGGCGACAGCGTGGTGGAGTCGGCGAACAACACCAACCCATTGGATTTTGTAAAAAGCTACCAAGCCCGTTTCAAAACGCCACCTTACGCTGGTTTGCCTCGCTTTACCGGTGGCTTGGCTGGCTATTTTGGCTACGAAACCGTGCGCTACATTGAAAAGCGTTTAAGCGGTGTTAACAAACCAGATGCGATTAATGTGCCCGATGTCTTGCTGACTTTGTCCACCGAAATCGCCGTGGTCGACAATTTAAGTGGCAAACTGTATTTCATTGTTTACGCCAACCCAGCAGAAGCCAATGCCTATCAAAACGCCTACAACCGTTTAAGCGAATTGCTGGCCATGCTGCGTAAAACGGTGGCGATTCCAAAAGCCGACGCTAGCGAAAAATCGGTGGCCGTTTCTGAATTTGGTGAAGCCAATTTTAAAGACGCGGTCAAACGCGCTCAGCAATACATTTTGGATGGCGACATCATGCAAGTGGTACTGTCACAGCGCATGGCACAAAAATTCAGTGCGCCGCCTTTATCGCTATACCGTGCATTACGCAGCTTAAATCCATCGCCTTATATGTTTTATTACGACATGGGCGATCACCATGTGGTGGGTGCCTCGCCGGAAATTTTAGTGCGTTTAGAAAATGGCACAGTGACGGCTAGACCGATTGCCGGCACCCGGCCGCGCGGTAAAAATCGCGAGCAAGATTTGGCCTTGGCGGAGGAATTGTTGGCCGATCCTAAAGAGCGCGCTGAACACGTGCAATTGATGGATTTGGGTCGCAATGACGTGGGCCGTGTGGCACAAACCGGCACCGTTAAAGTCACCGACAACATGATGATAGAGCGCTATTCACACGTGATGCACATCGTCAGCAATGTCGAAGGCAAACTCAAAGACGGTATGGACGCCATCGATGTCATTAAAGCGACATTTCCGGCCGGCACGGTCAGCGGTGCACCCAAGGTGCGCGCCATGGAAATCATTGATGAATTAGAACCCAGCAAGCGCGGCATTTATGCCGGCGCGGTCGGCTACTTAGGCTTTAATGGCGACATGGACGTGGCGATTGCCATCCGTACCGGCGTCATTAAAAACAATATGCTGTATGTGCAAGCCGGCGCCGGCATAGTGGCCGATTCGGTGCCGCAGAGCGAATGGGATGAAACGCAAAACAAAGCTAAAGCCGTGTTACGCGCCGCCGAATTGGTGCAAGCCGGGCTGGACAATTAAGGCATAAACGCGGTTTACTCGTCGCTACATCGGCAGATAAACAGCAGTTAATGAAACGGTGAAAAACAATGTTACTGATGATAGATAATTACGATTCCTTTACCTACAACCTGGTGCAATACCTAGGTGAGTTGGGCCAGGACGTGCAAGTTTACCGTAACGATGAAATTGATTTAGCTAAAGTGGCCGCGCTCAAGCCCACCCACATAGTAGTATCGCCCGGCCCATGCACGCCTAACGAGGCTGGCATTAGCGTGCCTTTAATCAAAGAATTTGCTGGCAAAATTCCCTTGTTGGGCGTGTGTTTAGGCCACCAAAGTATAGGCCAGGCCTTCGGTGGCAAAATTGTGCATGCCAAGCAGCTGATGCACGGCAAAACTTCCTTAATTTACCACCATAATGTTGGCGTATTTGCTGGTTTGCCTAACCCATACACCGCTACCCGTTACCATTCCTTAGTGATAGAAAAAGCCAGTTTGCCCGATTGCCTAGAAATCACGGCTTGGACCGAAGACGGCGAAATCATGGGTGTGCGCCACAAAACCTTGCGTGTGGAAGGTGTGCAATTTCATCCAGAATCCATACTGACCGAGCACGGCCATGCGCTGTTGCAGAACTTTCTGAAAGCCTAATATGGCCTTTGCACACACCTTAAATCAACTCATCAGCGGCGTCGACTTAAGCTTTGCCGACATGCAGGCTTTGATGCGGCAAGTGATGTCCGGCGAATTAACGCATGCGCAAATGGCTGCCGCCTTAGTGGCACTGCGCATCAAAGGTGAAACGGTGGATGAGATTGTCGCGGCTGCCAGCGTCATGCGTGAGCTATCGACTAAAGTAAACATCGGCAACATTCCGCATTTAATAGACACCTGCGGTACCGGTGGAGACGGCATTCAAACCTTTAATGTGTCCACGGTCAGCGCCTTAGTGGCGGCTGCGGCCGGTGCGCAAGTGGCCAAACACGGCGGGCGTTCGGTGTCTTCCACCTGTGGCAGTGCCGATGTGTTGGAGGCCTTGGGCGTCAATGTCAATTTAAGTCCCGAGCAAGTCGCTCAAGCGGTACAAGACATAGGCATCGGCTTTATGTTTGGGCCTAATCACCACAGCGCCATGAAATATGCCGCGCCGGTACGCCGCGAACTGGGCGTGCGCACGCTGTTTAACCTGTTAGGGCCGTTGACCAATCCGGCCAATGCTAAACGCCAAGTGATGGGCGTGTTTGCCCCCGAGCTGACCGGCAAATTGGCGCGCGTGCTGCAGCAATTGGGCAGTGAGCATGTGTTGGTGGTGTGCGGCGCCGATGGCATGGATGAAATTTCCTTTACCGGCGACAGCCACATTGCCGAGCTAAAAAATGGACTAGTAACCGAATACACAATTAGCCCCAGCCAATTTGGCATGCCTTTGCATCAGTTGGCCAGCATACAAATTCAAAATGCCGAGCAATCCAAAGCCATGATATTGGCTGTATTAAACGGCCAATTGGGGCCAGCACGCGACATTGTCTTGCTTAATGCCGGTGCGGCTATTTATGTCTCTGGCGTGGTAGACAGTTTGGCCGCCGGCATCAGCAAGGCGGCCGAGGTCATAGACCAAGGTTTAGCCTTGGCTAAATTAAACGCACTGCAACACTATGCTGTAAGCTAGCCCTTTAATTCACACATTGAAAACACCATGTCCGATATTTTAAATAAAATTTTAGCCACCAAAAAAACCGAAATAGCCGCGAGCAAATTGGCCGTGAGCTTGGATCAATTGCAAGCGCAAGCAGAAGCCCAGGGCGAGCCACGGGATTTTGTCGGCAGCATCCATAAAAAAGTCATGGCCAATAAACCGGCGGTGATTGCGGAGATTAAAAAAGCCAGCCCATCCAAGGGCGTTATCCGCGAGGATTTTAAGCCGGCAGAAATCGCCAAAAGTTACGAAAAAGCCGGCGCTGCCTGTTTGTCGGTCTTGACCGACGAGCAGTATTTTCAGGGCTCCGCCGCCTATTTAAAACAAGCGCGCGCTGCTTGCAAATTGCCAGTGCTACGCAAAGATTTCATCATCGATGAATACCAAGTGTTCGAGGCGCGCGCCATGGGTGCCGATTGCATCTTGCTTATCGTGGCGGCCCTGGAATTGGCGCAAATGCAAAAATTAGAAGCATTGGCAAATGAGTTGGGCATGGCGGTGCTAGTGGAAGTGCATGATGCCGATGAATTGGCTTTAGCCTTGCAATTAGACACGCCTTTGATAGGCATTAACAACCGCAATTTACGCAGCTTTGAAGTTAGCTTGCAAACCACGCTAGACCTGTTGAAAATCATGCCAGACGACCGTTTTGTCGTGACCGAATCGGGCATATTTAGCCCGGACGACGTCAAGCTGATGATGGACAATCAAGTGCAAGGTTTCTTGGTGGGTGAGGCTTTTATGCGTCAACCTGACCCGGGTGTAGAGTTGGCTAGGGTGTTTGGTAAGTAGTTCACCCCAGAAAACAATTCAAAAACGTATTCACCACAGAGACACGGAGAAAACCTAAATATAATTTAAACTTTAGGTGAACATGGCCAAACTTGGGGTTTTTAAGTTATTGAATTTCTCTGTGCCTCCGTGTCTCTGTGGTAAAGGTTTTAAAAGCAATATTTCAGCCTAAGCCAGTTTTGCTGAATATATAAAAAGGAAGAAGCATGAGTTACCCTTACGCTAGACCACGCCGTATGCGTAAAGACGATTTCTCGCGTCGCTTGATGCGCGAAAATGCGCTGACGGTGGATGATTTAATTTACCCGGTGTTTGTTTTAGACGGCAATAATCGCAGCGAGGCGGTGGCTTCCATGCCAGGGGTGCAGCGTTTAAGCATAGACTTGCTGCTTAAAACTGCCGCAGAATGCGTGCAATTAGGCATTCCGGCTTTGGCCTTGTTCCCGGTCGTTGACGCCTCTTTCAAAAGCTTGGATGCGGCTGAAGCATTTAATCCAGAGGGCTTGGCGCAACGCGCGGTACGCGCGCTTAAAGCGGCTTACCCGCAACTTGGCGTGATCACCGACGTGGCTTTGGATCCGTTCACCACGCACGGCCAAGACGGCTTGATTGATAAAGACGGTTATGTGTTAAACGACGAAACCATAGAGGTCTTAGTCAAACAAGCGCTTTCTCACGCACAAGCGGGTGCCGACATCGTCGCGCCTAGCGACATGATGGACGGTCGTGTGGGGCAAATTCGTGAAGCCTTGGAAAGCAGCGCTTACATCCACACTAAAATTCTGGCCTATTCAGCCAAGTATGCCTCTGCATTTTACGGCCCATTCCGCGACGCGGTTGGCTCTGCGGCTAACTTGGGTGCTGGTAATAAATACACCTACCAAATGGACCCAGCCAACAGCGACGAAGCCATGCAAGAAGTGGCGCTGGACATTTCAGAAGGCGCAGACATGGTCATGGTCAAGCCTGGCATGCCGTATCTAGATATCGTGCGTAGGGTGAAAGACGAATTTGGCGTGCCAACCTTTGCCTACCAAGTCAGTGGCGAATATGCCATGCTGAAAGCCGCAGCGCAAAACGGTTGGTTGGATGAAAAAGCGTGCGTCATGGAAAGCCTGTTGGCTTTTAAACGCGCCGGCGCAGACGGCATTTTGACCTACTTTGCCATGGACGCAGCGCGCTGGTTAAACGCTAAGTAAACGGGCATCTATTTTTTTAAATCTTCATCACAGATACCGCATGGACATTCCCGTCATTTCTAAGCCGCAAACATCACGGCTTGAAATTGGTATGTAGGAGCGCAATTTATTGCGCGAATTGCATTGTTGCATTCGCGATTTAAAAATCGCTCCTACATCGGAGTGCCTGTGGTACATAATGTGCTCAGTCATGCCAGCGTAGGACTGAACAAGCGCATTACTTCACTGGTCGTTGCACGCTCGGCGTTGCTACCATCGGCAGCGCGCTTGGTGGCCACCCGTATTTCATCCACCTCAAACACGCTAAGCTTGATTGCTCCGGCCTCGGTTTCCAATGAAAAAACCGGCACTTTTTTTCTTGGGTTGGCTTTTTTATCACGCTTGCCGTCGTTAATTAAGCGGTAGGATTTTTCGTTGGTTTCAAATGGAATGTCGAGGTTGAGCAAAAACATCTCCACCTCTTTTAGGCTGTCGGCAAATAAATGGATGTGTGTTTCTGAGCCTAAGCCCGCCGTGCCATCCAATACCGCACCGGTCAGATGCGGGTTGAATTTTTCTAATAACTGCATGGTGAACAGCGCATTTTTTCGCAAAGTTTGCAAATTTTCCGGTTGTTCCTCACTTAAAAAAAGCTGGTTGTACAAGCGCAGCTCTTCTTCTATTTCCGCGTTGGATGGCAGAGAAAGATTGTCTACCGCATTAAATTGGCGCCCGGCCTTTTTCTTCGCGTAGGCAAAATCGGATATGCCCTCTTCGGCCATCATTCTGGCCGCTTGTTGGGCAATCAATTGCCGCAATTGATGTAAATTTTCTTTGGCCATGGCTGCGGTACATTGCTTAATGGGCAGCAGGTTGCAGCATTTGCTGGGCTTGGTTAAGCGCGTTGTTCTCGGTTGTGGCAGGTGGGCTGGCAGCTGGCATAGTCGGTAGATTTTCGTGATAGAAATACTCTACTCTGTCTGCGTTGTCTGAATGCACGCTCACCGTATCCACCCCATCTGGCATCCACATGGCTTCTTCAGGCACGCCGCGTAAGGCCGTGGCCATGTACTTAATCCACATGGGCAAGGCCGCGCCCGCACCAGTTTCGCCTGGCCCCATGGGCCGTGGTTTGTCGAAACCTATCCACGCCACCGCCACTTGTTTCGGGTTGTAGCCAGCAAACCAAGCATCGATGTGTTCGTTGGTGGTGCCGGTTTTACCAGCCAAATCACTGCGACCTAAATTTAAGGCACGCATGGCCGTACCATTTTCGATGACGCTTTGCAGCATGGAATTCATGATAAAGGCATTGCGCGCATCGATGACACGGGGAGCACCGTTGCCGGCATAACTGACTTTGTTGCTGAGCAGCACCTTGCCATTATGGTCGACAATTTTGGTGATTAAGTTGGGTTTCACTCGGTAACCACCGTTAGCGAATACCGCGTAAGCGCCGGCCATTTGCATAGGGGTGGTTGAGCCTGCGCCCAAAGCCATGGTCAAATAAGGTGGGTGATCATCCGCCGAAAAGCCAAAGCGGGTGATGTAGTTTTGCGCATACGCCGGACCAATGTCGTGCAGCAGCCTGATGGCGATGGTGTTAACCGAATGGGCCAAGGCTTTTCTTAAGCTCATTGCCCCTTCAAAGGTGTTTTCGTAATTTTGCGGCGACCAGGCTTTATTGCCGGTTTCGCTGGCAGCAAAATTTAACGGTGCATCTTCCATGACGCTGGCCGGGGTATAGCCTTTTTCCAGTGCCGCTGAATAGATAAACGGTTTAAAACTGGAGCCGGGTTGACGGCTGGCTTGGGTGACGTGGTTGTATTTGTTTTGATTGAAATCGAAGCCACCGACTAGCGCGCGTATTGCGCCATTGTCCGGATCTATCGCCACCAGCGCCGCTTCCACTTGTGGCAGCTGCACGATGCGCCAAGCTTCCCCTTGCTTGATGATGCGTACCACGGCACCGGCTTTTAGGCGTCGTTTGGCCGAGTCTTTATCGTGCAACATTTTATCAACGAAGGCCAAACCGCTGCCGCTGACAGTAATGTCCTCGCCGTTTTTGCTCAGCACTTGCACGCTTTTTGCAGTAACGCCGGTGACCACGGCAGGAATCAAACCGTTAACCGTATCGAGGTCGTCTAAGGCAGAGGCCAAGGCATTTTCATCTTCAGCCAATAGCGCGGCTAAATCCAACATTTTTTCGGGACCGCGGTAGCCATGACGTAAATCGTAGTCCAACACCCCTTCGCGCACGGCCGCATTCGCCGCTTCTTGGCTGGCTTTGTGTATGGTGGTGTAGACCTTGATGCCGCTGGTATAAATGTCATCTTGGTATTGGGCATAAAGCTGTTCGCGCACAATCTCCGCCACGTATTCTGCAGACACATCGCGCGATTGTTTGGAGGCTTTAAAGCGTAAGGGTTGTTTTAATGCCGCTTGGTAGACTTTTTCGCTAATAAAGCCGAAGCGTTGCATGTCGCGCAACACTTCATGTTGACGGGTGATGGCGCGCTTAGGATTGATGAATGGGTTGTAGTTAGATGGCGCTTTAGGCAAGCCGGCTAATAAGGCCGCTTCGGCTAAATTCAATTTGTTAAGGGGCTTGCCGTAATACATTTGCGAGGCTGCCGCAAAACCGTAAGCGCGTTGGCCTAAATAGATCTGGTTGAGGTACAACTCCAAAATTTGATCTTTGGATAAGTTGTGTTCAATTTTCACGGCCAACAAGGCTTCGTTGACTTTGGTCACGATGTCGCGCCTGCCGTTGGGTGAGGTAAAAAAGTTTTTTGCTACTTGCATGGTAATGGTGCTGGCGCCTTCGTGCGCGCGGCCGGTGACATTATTTTTAATGGCTCGTAACACTCCCTTTGCATCAATACCACCGTGTTGATAAAAGCGCCGGTCTTCTATGGCCAGCACGGCATTTTTCATGTTTATTGGCACATTTTCGATCTTAACGTAGGCGCGTCGCTCTTCACCAAACTCAGCAATTAAGGCACCGTGTTCGGAGTAAACGCGTAAGGGTAATTTAGGCTGGTAATTGGTGAGCGCGTCCAGATCAGGTAAGGCTGGGTAAATTAGGGCGGCCGCAATCGCGATAAGCGCCGTGACTGATAAGCCTGCCACCGCTGCCGCCAAAATAACATAGTGCCACCATTTTGTAGGAGTCATGTCTTCGTTAGTCTTTTGTAAAAATGTTCCGCCATTATAAATGGCATTTCACTGCAGAGGCATGAATTCAAAATAAAACCGACCACAGATACCGCAATGCCGCAAGGGCATTCCCGTCATTTCTAAGCCTCAAACGACTCGGCTTGAAATTCGTGAAGGGACAGAGTAGCCATTAAATTGATAACACCCATGATTTTGTAGGAGCGATCTTTAGATCGCGAATGCCATGCTGCCAATTAGCTGTTCGCGATCTAAAGATCGCTCCTACAAAAATCCGCATTAGTGGCCAACCTTTAGTGTAGGCTCTAACATTTTTTTTATTTTATAAAAGCGAAAAATCAAACGCATTTTCAAAGCAAATTGATACTATTGATACCATAAAGATGCGTGGTCTTAAAATGGCTTTACAGTGCTAGAGCATATTGTTAGAGTTCGTTAAAGATAACGGCATTTAACCCGAAAATAAAAGGAATTTCTGCTTGAAATTCAGCTTTTTAAAAGAAAAAAGTCCCACATTAATCGGTGTCGATATCACTTCCGCTTCCATTAAGATGGTTGAGCTGTCGAACGATGGCAACGGCCATTATCATCTCGACGCTTACGTTATTTCACCCATAGCCAACCTAGCCATGAGCGATGGCAATGTGGCGGATTTGGATAAAGTCGCCGAGGCCATTAGCTTGGCCTGGAAACATTTGGCTAGCCGTCAAAAACGCGTTGCCCTAGCCTTGCCAAGTGCCACCGTTATCAGTAAAAAAGTCGTGATGCCGGCCGATTTAAGCGAAGACGACATGGCCATGCAAGTGGAGATGGAAGCCAACCAATACATCCCTTTTTCACTCGATGAAGTTAACATCGATTTTCAAGTGCTGGGCCCTAGCGCCAAAAACAAAGAAGACGTGGACGTCTTAATCGTGGCCGCTCGTAAAGAAAAAATTGAAGACAGGGTGGCCGTGGCTGAAGGGGCTGGGTTAGAGGTGCTGGTCATGGACGTGGAGAATTTTGCCACCGAAGCCGCCTACAGCTTGGTGGCTAAACAGTTGCCCGATAGCGGCCAAGAACAAACGGTGATGGTGGTGGACATAGGGGCGAGCATGATGCACATCAATGTTATGCATCACGATCAGTCGGTGTACAGCCGCGAACAAAACTTTGCCGGCGATCAGCTCACCCAACAAATACAAAGCCGTTTTGATTTGTCAGCCGAAGACGCCGAACTGGCTAAACGCACTGGCCAGTTGCCAGAAAGTTATGCGACGGAAGTGTTGCCGGCTTTTGTACAATCGCTGGCCATGGAAGTGGCGAGGGCCGTGCAATTTTTCTTGAGCTCCAGTCTATACCACCAAGTAGACCATATCGTGTTGGCTGGTGGCTGTGCCAGCATGACCGGTTTAGATGCAGCCGTGCAAAGCCGCACCAATGTGCATACCATCGTCGCCAACCCGTTTAACAGCATGCGCATGAGCGCTAAAATTAGGCCGCAACAAGCGCTCATGGATGCCCCAGCCTTATTGATTGCCTGCGGATTGGCCATGCGCAGTGGGGTACCTGCATGATAATTCGGGTCAATCTGTTGCCGCACAGGCAAATCAAACGCGAAGCGCGCCAACGCGAATTTAATTTGATGGCCATGCTTGTCGCCATCGCAGCCGTCGCTATCGTGGTATTAAATTACAGTTTTATTAACAGCCGCATAGACGCGCAACTATCGCGCAATGCCCGTTTGGACGCAGCCATTGTGCAGCTTGATCAACAAATAGGCGACATCAAACACCTGCAAGAGAAAATCGGGGTTATGTTGGCGCGCAAGCAAGTGGTGGAGAATCTGCAAATCAATCGCAGCCAATCGGTGATTATCTTAGACGAGCTCAGCCGCCAGTTACCGGAAGGCATGTATTTTAAATCCATCAAACAGCAAGGCCCCTTAATCACCCTTGAAGGGGTGGCGGATACCAATGCACGGGTGGCTAGCTTGGTGCGCAATTTGACGGGGTCTAAATGGTTAGAAAACCCGCAACTGGTAGAGATTAAATCGGTGCTAGTGAATGGCATTAAACAAAATGAATTTTACCTTACGGTGAACATTCGCCTAGCCACAGACGAGCAAGCGTTGTCACAGAAAGTGCCTACGGTGGAGCTAACACCATGACCTTAGACGATTTTAATCATATTGATTTTAAAAATGCCGGTAGCCTACCGTCGGCGGTAAAAGCGGTATTGTTGGCTGGCTTATTTTTGCTCTTGTTGGCTATGGGCTATTACCTATTGTGGCGTTCAGCGTGGACTGCGTTAGAGGAAGCTCAGGCCAGGGAGCAGCAATTGCGCACGGTGTTTAGCGCTAAAAAATCCCAAGCGATTAACTTGGCGCGTTACCAACAGCAAATGGCGGAAATAGAACTCAGTTTTGGCGCCATGCTCAAACAACTGCCGGACAGGTCGCAAATGGACGGGTTGTTGACCGACATCAATCAAGCCGGGCTGGGCCGTGGTTTAGAGTTTGATTTGTTTAAGCCGGGCCAAGAAACCCAAGCCGAATTTTATGCGCAGATGCCCATTTCAATTAAGGTGCAGGGCACTTACCATGAGCTAGGCGCCTTTGCTACCGACATTTCTAAGCTATCCCGTATCGTCACCTTAAACGATGTGGTGATCACCAACCCGAATAAAGCTGCTGCTAAAGAAAGCAAATCTAAAACCGGTGACGTGATATTGACCATGGAAGCGGTGGCTAAAACCTACCGTTATTTGGATGCTGAAGAATTGGCGGCTAAGAAAAAAGCCGATAAGGCCGCTTTGGCAGCAGGTAAAGGGTAATCTGCCATGATGACCATTAGCCAACGTAAACGCCTCGCTATACTCTGTGTGGCATCCACCCTGTTTGCTTGCCAAGGTGAGCAGGGCGATGACTTGGATGCCTTCATGCGCAACGCGCCTAGCGACAAACGGCCCAAGGTAAAACCCTTGCCTGAAATGCAGGCTTACTCAGCGTTGCAATACAATGCCGACGGCCTGCTGGTCGACCCGTTTCGCGCCCGTAAAGTGGCGCGCAAAGCCGGCGCTTTGCAGCCTAACTTGCAGCGCCCAAGGCAATTGTTGGAATCCTATCCTTTAGAGAGCATCAAGTACGTGGGTAGCATAGCTAAGCCTAAGTTGCAGTATGCCTTGTTGTTAACGCCAGACCATGGCGTGCAACAGGTACGGTTAGGCAATTACCTGGGGCAGGATTTTGGCGTAGTGACAAAAATCAGTGAGACGCAGTTAACCCTAAAAGAAATCGTCCAAGACGACCTGACGGGCGATTGGGTGGAGCGCATCACCACATTGAGCTTGCAAGAATAGAACGGCCAGACAACTTAGTGCTGACGGCATGCCGCCATGCTGAAACAAGTGAAGGATGCACGATGACTATACTAAAAATAAGAAATACTATAAAAACCATGTCCTCAAACCGGCTCATAGTTCACGCTTTACTCGCGAGCTTGTGGCTGATGGCCAGTGTATTCAGCGGCCTAAGCTGGGCTGCTGATCCGCTCAATAAAATAGAGAAAATTACGTTTTCCAGTCCGGCGACTGGCAAGGTAAGCGTGAACATCACCACCACCTTGCCACTTAGCGACCCGCCGGCGGGGTTTAGTTTGGATAAGCCAGCGCGCATCGCGTTGGATTTTCCTAAGCTTAGTAATGGCTTGGGCAAAACCAAATTGAATGCCGACCAAGGCGGCTTGGCCAGCGTCAGCTTGGCTGAAGCAAAAGGCCGCACCCGCGTGTTGCTTAATTTAACCAAGAAGATGGGCTACAGCGCCCAGATAAACGGCAAAGAAATTACCATTAGCTTGCAAGAGAGCGGCGTGTATGCTCAGCCAGAATCAGCCAGCAACTTTGCCCCAGCGCAAGCCGATCAAGCTGCTTTTGCCATCACCAACGTGGATTTTGCCCGAGGTAATAACGGAGAAGGCCGCATCAGCGTCGATTTATCCGACAGCGCGGCCGGCATCAGCATTAAGCAAAAAGGCAAAAGCATCGTGGTGGACTTTAGCAATGCGGAGTTGCCGGCCAATTTACAACGCCGACTCAATGTCATTAATTTTGCCACGCCAGTGAATTACATAGACACCGTGCAGCAAGGCAAAAATGTACAAATGGTCATAGAACCCAAAGGTGATTGGGAACAATCGGCCTATCAAGCCGATAAAAAATTCATCATCGATGTGCGCCCCTTGGTGTTGGATCCAAACAAATTGGCGCGCGGCAGCAAAGGGACTTACGTCGGTGAAAAACTGTCATTAAATTTTCAAAAAATTGAGGTGCGTTCGGTGTTACAAGTCATTGCCGATTTCACCGGCTTGAACATTGTTGCCAGTGACACCGTGACCGGCAACCTGACCTTGCGCCTTAAAGAAGTGCCGTGGGACCAAGCCATGGACATCGTTCTGCAAAGCAAGGGCTTGGCGATGCGCAAGACCGGCAACGTTATTTTAGTGGCACCTGCTGAAGAGTTGGCCGCTAAAGAAAAACAAGCGCTGGAAGCCAGCCAGCAAATTGAAGATTTGGAATTGATGCGTACTGAAGTCTATACCTTGAAATACATGAAGGCGGTGGATTTGGTCAAAATCATCACCGCCAGCAAGCAAAAAATCTTGTCTAAACGCGGTTCTGCGGTGCCGGACATCCGCACCAACAATGTGTTTGTGCAAGACACGACGAAATCCTTGGCACAAGTGCAGGCCATCATAGACAAAACCGACGTGCCGGTAAAACAGGTCATGATAGAGTCGCGCTTGGTCATCGCCGACGATAGGTACAGCAAGGCGTTGGGTGCGCGGTTTGGCGTGAATAAAACCGATAACAGTGGCAACACGCGCTACTCGGTGGGTGGCAATGTGGCCCAAACGGGCGGCATAGGGGTAAGCGCCGGCACAGGGGTGACCGCTGCGTCGGGTGGCACGGATGGCTTGCAATCCAATTTAGGCGTGACTGGGGCCAGCGGCAGTTTTGCTTTTAGCTTGTTTAGGTTGCCAGCGGGCTTGTTGTTGAACCTTGAGTTGACTGCCATGGAGTCAGACGGTCGTGGCAAGGTGGTGTCCAGCCCGCGCGTGACTACCGCCAATCAGCATAAAGCCAAAATCGCATCAGGTACGGAAATTCCCTATGCTGAAGCCAGCAGCAGTGGCGCCGCCACCATATCATTCAAATCGGCGGTATTGAGTTTGGAAGTGACCCCACAAATTACCCCAGACCATAAAATTATCATGGAGCTCGATGTCACCAAAGACAGCGTGGGCGAAGTGTATGCTGGCGTGCCCTCGATCAAAACGCAAAACATCAGCACCCAAGTCTTGGTGGGCAACGGTGAAACCGCCGTATTGGGTGGCATTTACGAGCAAACACTACGCAACGACGTATCCAAGGTACCGTTCTTTGGCGATTTGCCGGTCATGGGCCGCTTGTTTCAACGCAAATCCAGCCAAAACGACAGAACCGAATTGTTGATTTTTGTCACCCCAAAAATTATGGATGACAGCCTGAGCTTGCGCTAGAAAATCTGACAGCGCGTGCAGTTTGTCATAAAATGCCGATTGGTTTAGCCTCGGGTATTTATTAGTGCGATTGACTGGGTGGTGGATTTGAAAAATATTTTCTTTGTAGGCTTAATGGGCGCGGGTAAAACCACCATAGGCCGCTTGATTGCTAAGCAGTTGGGCATGGATTTTTATGATTCTGATCACGAAGTCGAGCGTAAAACCGGCGTTAAAATCCCCTTGATATTTGAATTGGAAGGCGAAGCTGGCTTTCGTAAACGTGAGACGGCCGCCATACAAAGTTTGTGTGCATTAGATAATATCGTGTTGGCCACCGGCGGCGGTGCGGTATTGGCGCCTGAGAATCGCGCCTTATTGAAAAACCACGGCACGGTTATTTATTTGCGTGCCAATGTGAATGACCTCTGGCACCGCACCCGCAACGATAAAACCCGACCCTTGTTGCAAGGCGGCAACATCAAAAATAAAATAGAGCAATTACACCAAGTGCGTCACCCTATCTATACAGAAATGGCGGATTTCATCGTGGATACTGGCGTGCAGTCGGCATTGGATATTTGCCAGCAAATTGAGCAGTTAATTAAACAGGCACCGCCGAATAACCCATAAGCGAACCACACATGCAAACACTGAATGTTGCGCTGGCTAAGCGCAGTTACCCCATACACATAGGCCGTGGCTTGTTGTCCGATGCTAGCCTTATTTTGCCGCATTTAAAGCGCAAAAACGTGGCCATCGTCACCAATACCACGGTAGCGCCCTTGTATTTGGCTGGCTTGACCAACACCTTGCAGGCCGCTGGCGTGACCGTGATTCCTATTGTGTTGCCGGACGGCGAAGCGTACAAAAATAGCGACACACTGAACACCATATACGATGCCTTGTTGCAACACCGTTGTGAGCGCAGCACCACCTTAATCGCCTTGGGTGGCGGCGTGATAGGCGACTTAACCGGCTACGCCGCGGCGACCTATTTGCGCGGCGTGCCTTTCATCCAAATCCCCACCACTTTGCTGTCGCAAGTGGATTCTTCAGTGGGTGGCAAAACCGGCATCAATCACCCGCTGGGTAAAAACATGATAGGCGCGTTTTACCAGCCGCAAGTGGTGTTGGCCGACATCGATACCTTGAAAACTTTGCCGCCGCGTGAGTTTTCAGCCGGGGTGGCCGAGGTCATTAAATACGGCGTAATTCGTGACGCGAAGTTTTTTGATTGGCTAGAGCGCCACATGGCCAAACTCATGCAGTTGGACGAGCAGGTGTTGAGCGAGGCGATTTACCGCTCCTGCCAAAACAAAGCCGATGTGGTGGCTAAGGACGAGCATGAGCAAGGTGAGCGTGCATTGCTAAACTTAGGCCATACTTTTGGCCATGCCATAGAAAACGCCATGGGGTACGGGGTGTGGCTGCACGGTGAAGCCGTGGCTGCTGGCACCATGATGGCGGCCGATTTGTCGCAGCGCATGGATTGGTTAACTGCAGACCAGGTAGCTAGAATTAAAAATAGTCTGTTAGCCGCCAACTTGCCCTTGTTGCCACCTAAATTAGGCGCGGCCAAATACCTGGACTTAATGGGCTTGGATAAAAAAGTGGAAAACGGCAAAATCCGCTTGGTGTTGCAGCAAGGCATAGGCCATGCCGTGATTACCAGTGATTACGATGCGGACAAGCTCAGCGCCAGTTTGAGTGCGTATTAATGAAACTATTTTTCGCGGTCATGAATTGCAATAAAACCGTGCCCTTGTTAGGAGCGCAATTTCACGCATGAATAATGACATTTATGTCCTAATATTCTGCGGGGAAGCCAAAAACTGGCTCATTGCGCGAAATGATTTGGCCAACAATCTATGATGAACCTTGCCCCTTACGCCGCCAACCCTGAACAATCTCTGGGCCGTCATGTGGCTGAACCTGCGTCGAACACGCGCAATGATTTTCAGCGCGACCGCGACCGCATTATTCATTCCACCGCGTTTCGCCGCTTGGAATATAAAACCCAAGTCTTCGTTAACCACGAAGGCGATTTGTTTCGCACGCGCTTAACCCACAGCCTAGAAGTGGCACAAATGGCACGCGGCATTGCCCGCACCCTGCATTTACACGAAGACCTAACCGAAGCCATAGCGCTGGCCCATGACCTTGGCCACACCCCGTTCGGCCATGCCGGCCAAGATGCGCTTAACGATTGCATGCGCGACTTTGGTGGCTTTGAGCACAACTTGCAGTCTTTGCGCGTGGTGGAAAAATTAGAATTACGCTACGCCGACTTTGATGGCTTAAACCTCACCTTTGAAGTGCGCGAAGGCATACTGAAGCATTGCAGCCTGAATAATGCCAAACTGTTGGGTGATGTTGGCCAGCGCTTCATCGCTAAAACCAGCCCCAGTCTAGAAGCGCAGCTGACTAACTACGCCGATGAAATTGCCTACAACAACCACGACATAGACGATGGTTTGCGTTCAGGGCTAATCACCCTAGAGCAATTGGAACAAGTGGATTTGTTTGCCAACAACTTAGCTCTAGTGAAAGCCAAGTACCCCAAGCTGGAGCAAAAGCGCTTAATCCATGAAACCGTGCGCCGTATGATCAATACCTTGGTGGTGGATTTATGCACCACCAGCGCAGCGGCCATCGCTCAGCATCAACCTAAGAGCATCAGCGATATACGTGCGCTGCCGCAGCTTATTGGCTTTAGCAGCGAAATTGCCGAACAAAATAAAAAGCTCAAACAGTTTTTACGCAAAAACCTCTACCACCATTACAAAGTCAACCGTATGAGCGCCAAAGCCACGCGCATTGTGCGCGAGCTGTTTAGTGTGTTTTTTGACAATGTCGGTTTGTTGCCTGATGAATTTCAAGTCTATGCCGAAGTTGATAAAGCCCGCGCGGTGGCCGATTATATTGCCGGCATGACCGATAGATTTGCCATACGCGAGCATCGCAAATTGTTTACGGTAGAAGAATACCTATAGTAGCGCCATGTACATAGCTTTGTAGGCGCGCGAAATCAATGGCCCGTTTTAGAATTTTGTAGGAGCGCAATTTATTGCGCGAATAGGGTGTTAATTGACGCTGCGGCGTTAATGAAATGAACTAATGTTGCTTTCGCGCAATAAATTGCGCTCCTACGGGGTGATTTTCTATGATTACTTCTTTGAAAATAAGCCATCAGAAAAACTTACGTATAGGCCGATATTCGCAGCCTAATCAAATTTACCACGTCAGCTTTACCACCACCCATCGATTGCCGGTGTTTCAAGATTTCACTAAGGCCCGCGCAGTAATCAGCGTGTTGAAACAAACGGATCAATTGCAGCGCACTCAAACCATAGCCTTTGTTGTTATGCCCGACCACGTTCATTGGCTTATGCAATTGATAGGACAGCACTCCTTACAAAGCGTGATTAAAGTAGTTAAATCCAAAATAAGCCTCAAGTTAGGTCAGCCCATTTGGCAAGCCGGCTATTACGATCATGCCATCCGTAAAGACGAAGACATTCAAGTTGTTGCCAGATACATAGTGGCGAATCCCATTCGTGCTGGCTTGGTGAATAAGGTGGGCGATTACCCGCATTGGGATGCTGTCTGGCTTTAAGTTGTTTGTAGGAGCGCAATTCATTGCGCGAAACTTGTTTGGCTTTTAAGCGCAGGAGCGCAATTCATTGTCCGAACGCCATTGCAGCCAAGGATATCAATGCGTCATCCCCGATTTAAACTCGCATTCGCGCAATGAGCCAGTTTTTGGCTTCCCCGCAGAATATAGGACATAAATGTCATTATTCATGCGTGAAGTTGCGCTCCTACAAAAATCCAATTTTCTTAGCCATAAACCATACCTGGCGTGCTTTTACGCATGATTGGCGCTGCGTTTGTTGCAAATTTACAACAAATGTAAGGATTTGTTACAAAAATACCAAATAATCGTTGTTTCAGCCAAAATGATTTGGCATACTAACTCACCTTCTCGATAAAGATTGCCCTTGGGTAGTCGGTATTGAGGGAGTTTGCAAACTTCCTCACCCTAATAAGGTGGGATTATTTAAAGAAGTACATAGCAATAAACTTTTAGGAGATTTATATGAATAACACAATTAAATTAGCAGTTGCTTCAGCTTTATTAGCTGCAGCTTCAAGTGCTTCAGCAGCTGGTGGTATCGTAGCTGGTGATTGGACTCTAGACATCGGTGGCGTTGTTAACGCTTACTACACATCAACAAAAACATCTGGTACAACAAATGCTACTGGTTACGGTGCAAACTACAACACTGCAAATGGTTCTGGTTTGAACAAAGAAGCAAATATCACTACTGGTTTGTTACCTAACTACTTGTCAGTTTCTGGTAAAACACGCCAAAACGATTTAGACGTTGGTTTCACTATCTCTATCAACCCAGGTGCGTCTACGACTCAATCTGGTAAACAATCAGCTCAACAAGAAAACCGTCAAGCATTCTTGACATTCGGTGATGCTTCATGGGGTTCTATCAAACTAGGTAAAGATTTAGGTATCTACGCTTCTGATGCGATCCTTAACGACATGACATTATTAGGTGTTGGTAACGGTGCTGGTGCTTTAGCTGGTAACACAACTACACTAGGTCGTATCGGTGGTGGTTTCATGTACGCTGACTGGAAAGCACAAGCAGCATACACAACACCTAACTTCAATGGCTTCAGCGCTACAGTTGGTATGACACAAGGTTGGAATACACAAGAAGCTGTTACTTCTGGTGGTGTTGATGCAGTTTCTACTTTACGCGGTGGTGGCGAGCCAGCATTCGAAGCTAAAGCTTCATACGCATTCGCTGTTGATGCCGTGTCTGGTAAAGTATGGGCTTCAGGTTTGTCTCAAAACGTACAATTATCTTCTACAGTTGAGCGTAACTCATCTGCATGGGATATCGGTGCTAATGTAAACGCGGCTGGCTTTGGCTTGACCGGTTACTACGGTGAAGGTAAAGGTATGGGTACTGTGGTTCAATTCTCACAAGCTTATACTAACTCAAACGCTAAACGTGATTCAGATGACTGGTACGTACAAGGTACTTACACCCTTCCAGGTGTAGGCACTAAATTGGGCGTGTCATACGGTGAATCTACTCTAGACGGCGTTACTGCTGGTTCAGACGATGTTTACAATGACAAAACTAACGAGCAAATCACTGTTGGTGCATACCATCCTTTGACTAAACACCTAAACTTGGTGGCTGAGTACACAGAGATGAACGCTAAGGTTGATAACGTATCTACTGCTGATACAAGCTCAAAATCTAAAACATGGGCTGTAGGCGCGATCTTATTCTTCTAGGATTGCCGCAGACTTTGTCTGCTGTAGTTTAGAAGCTTAATATTAAGCTTGAGCATCAATAAAAACGGCAACTTCGGTTGCCGTTTTTTTGTTTATTGATTAAGCTCAATCCTATTCCGATTTAAAGAGTAAGCCTAAATGAATTTATACCCCGTAACTGTGATTAATGATTTTTACGATAATCCCGATGCCATACGCCAATTTGCTTTAGCGCAAAAATACACGTTTAGGCATGAAGAAGTTGGGCTAGACTATGTCTATCCAGGCTGTAGAACTAAAGATTTACACGCGCTGGATAGCACTTTGCAGGCCTTAGTGCTTAAGAAATTAGTTTCTGTGTTTCATATAGCCGAACATGATGTAATGCGTTGGGCGATATCGTCCAGTTTCCAAAGTGTGTCGGAAATATACAAGGAAGGCGTTATTCATACCGACACCAATACCATATTTGCTGGCGTGTTGTATTTAACACCCAATGCACCATTGGATGCAGGAACATCGATATATCGAACCAATTCAACGTTTACCCAAGAAAAATACAAACACGCTTGTGATCAAAACGATGAGCGATTTAAAAATGGCGAAATTATCATGGATACAAGTTTTCACAGCATGTTTGACGAAGTGGTGCGAGTGAATAATGTTTATAACACCCTGATACTTTTTGAAGGCGACATGTTTCATGCCGCCAATAATTTCTTTGGCAATACCCTAGAGGATTCAAGGTTGGCCCAAGTATTTTTCGTTAATCGAATTGATGCAAATAAAGCCAGTTCCTTTCCACTTAATCGATCTAAAGCCATTAAGCTTTAATAGCCTATATACATGAAAACCTATTTGTTACTTACATTTTTATTGCTAAGCGCTTGCAGCAGCTTGCAACACTTTCAAGAGCAGCCTGTGGTGGCTCTGGCCAATAACAGCTATAAAACTACTTGCAATGGGCTGGCTGAGGGTTGGGACAGCTGTTTCAGAAAAGCCAAGCGCACCTGTGTTAATGGTTATGCTGTGCTGGAGAGAATCCAAACCGGCGATTTTGTGCACCGCGAGTTAAGATTTAGTTGCAAATAATCAGCGGCTACTCGCCGCCTCATACCCACGGCGCCTCGACTTATTCTTCTATCCCCAATTCCTGAATTTTGCGCGTGAGGGTGTTGCGCCCCATGCCCAATTGATTGGCGGCTTCTATGCGGCGGCCACGGGTGTGTTCCAGCGCTTTCTCTATTAAAATGCGCTCAAAGATTTGTGTGCGCGTTTCCAATACATTTTGCTCGCCACGGCTAAGCGCATCCATCACTTCACTGGCCAAAGCTTCTTGCCACGACATGGCGGCGCTGGATTTGCTGCCGTCTTCTTTAAGTTCGGGTGGTAAGTCGGCAATGTCTATGTTTTGCCCAGGCGCCATCACGGTGAGCCAATGGCATACATTTTCCAATTGACGCACGTTACCGCTCCAATTTACTGCGCTTAAGTATTGCAAGGCGGCTGCGGACGGTTGCTTGGCTTCCACGCCCAGTTCGGTGGCGCTATGTTGCAAGAAATGCTTAATCAATAGGGGTATGTCTTCACGGCGTTCGCGCAGCGCGGGTAAGCGCAAGCGTATGACATTGAGGCGGTGAAACAAGTCTTCGCGGAACAAGCCCAGTTTGACCCGTTCTTCTAGATCTTGGTGGGTGGCAGCAATGATGCGCACATTAACCTTGATCGGTTGATGACCGCCTATGCGGTAAAACTGGCCGTCGCTTAATACACGCAGTAAGCGCGTTTGCAAATCGGCCGGCATGTCGCCTATCTCGTCTAAAAACAGCGTGCCGGTATCGGCTTGTTCAAAGCGACCGCGTCTGGCCGCTTGTGCGCCGGTAAACGCGCCGCGTTCGTGACCAAACAATTCAGACTCGAGTAGGTCTTTGGGGATGGCTGCCGTGTTGATGGCGATGAAGGGTTTGTCGCCGCGTGGGCTGTGCCGGTGGAGGGCGCGTGCTACCAGCTCTTTGCCGCTGCCGGATTCGCCGTTGATAAGCACGGTAGCATGCGAGCGACTTAAGCGGCCTATGGCCCTAAAAACCTCTTGCATGGCCGGTGCTTGGCCTATGATTTCTGGCGTTTCTTCCACCTCTACGGCTTCGGTGTATTGGCGTGTGCTTTCTTCCACGGCGCGTTTGATGACATCCATGGCTTGGTCCACATCAAACGGTTTGGCCAAGTACTCAAAGGCACCGCCTTGAAACGCCGCCACGGCACTTTCTAAGTCGGAGTAGGCGGTCATGATGATGACCGGAATGTCCGGGTATTTTTGTTTGATTTCCGTTAAAAAATCCAAGCCGGAACCGTTGGGCATGCGGATATCGCTGACCACCACTTGTGGTTGCTCGTGTTCGAGCGCATTGAGCGCTTCTACTACCGAGGAAAAGGTTTTAAATTCCAGCTCGGTGCGTGACAGGGCTTTTTCAAACACCCAGCGTATCGATTTATCGTCGTCAATAATCCAAATTGGTTTCATACGGTTCTCTGTGGTTAATGTGCTGCCTATTCGTGGTCGTCGATGGCAAATTTAATTCTGTGCTATGGCCGGTTTAATGGCCGAGGTTTCTATCGGTAGCAATATCGTAAAGCAGGTAAGCCCAGGTTTGCTTTCGCACTCAATCATGCCATGGTGCTGGGTGATAAAGGTTTGTGCCAAGGTTAAGCCCAAGCCTGTGCCGCCCTCGTTGCCTGATACCAAGGGGTAAAAAATGCGCTCACGGATGTCGTTCGGTATGCCTGGCCCGTTATCAATAATTTCCAATTTAATCGCCACCCGATAACGCTTGCGCGCTAAGGTGACTTGCCGCTCTGCGCGTGTTCTAAAGGTGAGCTGGCTGTCGGGTTTGTTTTGCCCTTGCATGGCTTGTACGGCGTTGCGGGCAATGTTGAGCACGGCTTGTATGAGTTTTTCACGGTCACCGATGAGTTCAGGCAAGCTTAAATCGTAGTCGCGTTTAATCAGCAAACTCTTGGACGATTCAGCCATGAGCAAGCTGCGCACGCGTTCTAACACCTCGTGGATGTTGGTCGGCTGGTATTTGGGCGCACGGTGCGGGATGAGCAATCGGTCCATCAAGGACTGTAAGCGATCGGCTTCCTTAATGATTACTTGGGTGTATTCGCGCAGGCTAGGCGAAGGCAATTCGTGTTCTAGTAATTGCGCTGCACCACGGAGGCCGCCCAGTGGGTTGCGTATTTCATGGGCTAAGTTGCGCAGCAATTCGGCGTTGGCTTGCTGTTGTATCAGCATGCGTTCTTCACGGGCAATGCGTAATTGCGCGTCCATTTGTTGAAATTCTAAAATCAAGCAGGCCTCTGGCGTGTCTATCGGTGTGACGGTGCATGTCACGGCGAAGGAGAGTTGCCTGTGGGTGCTGATGGCAAATTCGTGCTCACGAAACGGGCTTTGTTGTTGGGTGGCATTTTTGATTGCCAACATTAAAATTTCGCAATTGGGAAATACATCATTGATTAACATGCCGGTGACATGGGTGGCACTGAAGGCGAAGGTAATTTCAGCGCCTGGGTTGATATAGACCACGCGGTTGTCTGCGTTAAGCAGGATAATCGCGGTGGCGAGGTGCTCTAAGCCATTAAAATGATTGAGTGACGCTTTTACCATAGTGAGGCTACGTTAACTTGTGTTGAATGATCATACTATGAATAAAGCAAAAGCCAGACCAACTTTAATTTAACGGTTAAAAAATATAAATCTTAACCACAAATTAAACCCATTCACCACAGAGACACGGAGGCACAGAGAAGGTCAAATCTTATCAAGTCATACGTTTTCTTAAGCTGACAGGTGGCTTTTTATCAATACCGAGAGAGGTCTGCGTCAAAATAGCTTGTAGGTTTTCTCTGTGCCTTCGTGCCTCTGTGGTGAAATTATTTTTTAATCTCTAGCGCATGCCATTCAGTTCTTTTTGCAGCAATTCGATGTTGTTTTGGTGGTTGTCCACCTCGGCTTGCAAGGGTTTCATTTTCTCATTGAATTTTGCCATATTGCGGTAGGTGGACACCGAGCCATCGCTGTTTTTTTGATGGGCTATTTCAGGTTTGCTGGCCGCCTCCGCGTGGGCCTTTTTAGCCAGATCCAAGGCGGCTTTTTCGGCCAGCAGTTCGGCTTCTAATATCGCTTGGCGCTTGGTATCGCGTTGATTTTGCGTGTCGGCATCCACGCGTGGAAAGTGCTTAGGGCTGCTGCGCGTCTTGGTGCTTTGGCGGTTGCTTTGCTCGGCCGTGTTTGGTGTATCGGTGCCGTCATCGGCTATGCTTAATTTACTGGCGTTTTTGCTTTTGATGTTGGAATAAGTGACACGACCTTCAGCATCAACGTGTTTGTAAATGTCCGCTAGTGCGCTGTTGCAAAACCCCGTAAGCAGAAGCGCGGTGATGCTAAATTGAATGGCGAATTTTTTCATTAAGCCAGTGTAGAGGAGTTGTCTAGGTGAAGCAATTAGCGTGGCTTATGGCTGCCGTATTTAGGTCGGGATGAATCCCGACCTGCCATGGCATTAAACCACTGCTAGAGCTTGCTCCAGCCTGACGGCAGGCAATAAAAAAGAGCGATTGCTCGCCCTTTTTTATCACTGCATTAGCTAGGCTTAATTAGCAAGAGTAGTACAAACCAAACTCAGCTGGGTGCGGAGTCATGCGTAGTTTGTTCACTTCTTCCATTTTTAGCGCAATGTAGCTGTCGATCCAGTCGTTAGTGAAAACGCCACCGCGGGTTAAGAATTCGCGGTCTGTATCTAGGTTAGCCAAGGCTTCTTCTAGTGAGGCACAAACGGTTGGGATTTGCGCATCTTCTTCTGGTGGAAGATGGTACAAGTCTTTTGTCGCTGGCTCGCCTGGGTGTATCTTGTTTTGTACACCATCTAGACCGGCCATCATCAAGGCACTGAATGCTAAGTATGGGTTAGCAATTGGGTCTGGGAAACGAGCTTCAACACGGCGTGCTTTGTCTGAATGCACAAACGGGATACGGATAGAGGCAGAGCGGTTTTTAGCTGAGTAAGCCAATTTAACCGGTGCTTCAAAGTGCGGTACCAAGCGTTTGTATGAGTTAGTGCCTGGGTTAGTAATCGCGTTTAATGCTTTAGCATGCTTGATGATGCCGCCGATGTAGTACAACGCGAAATCGCTCAAACCTGCATAGCCGTTACCAGCGAACAAGTTTTTGCCATCTTTCCAAATGGATTGATGCACGTGCATACCAGAACCGTTATCGCCTGCAAACGGTTTAGGCATGAAAGTCGCTGTTTTGCCGTAAGCATGAGCGGTGTTTAACACCACGTATTTAAGCACTTGTGTCCAGTCAGCGCGTTTAGTTAAAGTGCTAAATTGCGTACCGATTTCACATTGGCCAGCAGTCGCTACTTCATGGTGGTGCACTTCAACAGGCACGCCCATTTCTTCTAAAGCGATACACATAGCAGAACGCACGTCTTGCAATGAATCGACTGGTGGCACTGGGAAGTAGCCGCCTTTAACGCCTGGACGGTGGCCAGTGTTGCCGCCTTCAAATTTGTCGTTGCTAGACCAAGCTGCTTCTTCAGAGTTGATGCGCACTGAGCTACCGCTCATGCTTACATCCCATTGGATGGAGTCAAAAATGAAGAATTCTGGTTCTGGACCAAAGTAAGCCGTGTCACCGATACCGGTTGATTTTAAGTAAGCTTCAGCACGTTTAGCCAAGCTACGTGGGCAACGGTCGTAACCTTTACCGTCCGTTGGGTCCACCACATCACAGGTTAGGATCAATGTAGGCTCGTCCATGAATGGGTCGATGTTTGCCGTTGTTGGGTCTGGCATTAATTGCATGTCTGAGGCTTGAATGCCTTTCCAGCCAGCAATTGAAGAACCGTCAAAGGCGTGGCCTTCGGTGAATTTATCTTCGTTAAATGCAGAAACAGGCACGGTTACATGCTGTTCTTTACCGCGTGTATCAGTAAAGCGAAAATCAACAAATTTAATGTCGTTTTCTTTTACCATTTTCATTACTTTAGCCACTGACATCAAAATCTCCTAAGTATGGTGTGGAATAGATAAAACAAATTCTTAAACTGTATAAAACTACAAAGTATTCAACATGCTAGAGTAGCAGGAAACGTGCCATGCTGAAAAGACCAAAACCAGGCTTTTTTGCCTAAGTGCATAAATGCAGTCCAAGATTGAGCACCATAAAAGTGCGCAAACCAAATTTATTGCACCTTTATGGTGCGACAAAATAGGGTGCTGTAGCTGTCGGATTTTTCTGCATTACGGCTATAATTTAGTGGCGATTTATAAATACAGTAATTAGCCTAAATTAGCCTATGAATTTGAATAAAAATAAAGGTGGCATGGATGAGTCAACAAATTGAAATTTTGCAGGCGGCAAAGCAGCGTAGTTTAGACGGCAACTTTCCTTACGGGGGCTCTTTAACGCCAGCGGAAGCCTATGCTATTTTGCAAGCGGATCCGAATGCGCTGTTGGTGGATGTGCGCACCAAGGCTGAGCTAGAGTTGGTCGGTCGCGTGCCGAACGCGCTGAACATAGAGTGGGCGTTTTACCCAGGCATGGTTAAAAACGAGCAGTTTGCCGAGCAGTTGCTTGCTGCCGTGGCTAAAAATCTAACGGTGATATTCATGTGCCGTACCGGTGGGCGTTCGCATAACGCGGCCGTGGTGGCTGAGCAATTGGGCTACGATAAGGCCTACAACATGCTAGAAGGCTTTGAGGGTGAGGCCAATGCGCAAAAACAGCGGACCACCATTAACGGCTGGAAGCATGCTAATTTGCCTTGGACTAACTAGCGCATGGCAGACCACTACGCGGTCATAGGTAACCCGATTGCGCACAGCAAATCGCCGTTGATACACATGGCGTTTGCCGAGCAAACGGGGCAAGCCATAGACTACCAAGCGGTGTTGGCGCCATTGGATGGCTTTGCCGACACGCTGCAAAGCTTAATCCAGCAAGGTTACAAAGGCGTCAATGTGACGGTGCCGTTTAAATTCGCCGCCTTTGACATGGCAACCCAGCACAGTGAGCGGGCCATTGCTGCCGGTGCAGCCAACACCTTGAGTTTTACCGAGCAAGGCATACTCGCCGATAACACCGATGGAGCAGGTTTGGTGCGAGATATACAAGACAATAAACACTGTGCGATTGCCGGCAAGCGCGTGTTACTCATTGGCGCTGGTGGCGCAGCGGAAGGGGTATTGCAGCCTATCCTAGCGGCCAAGCCGAGTTTGCTGGTGATCACTAACCGTAGCCTAGATAAAGCGCAAGCCATGTTAGCTAAAGTGGCGTCCTCGCAGACTAAGTTGCAAGCCCTGGCGCTGGCGGAATTAAATGGTTTGGCGTTTGACATCGTGATTAACGCCACCTCTGCCGGTTTGAGCGACAGTACTTTAGCCATCCCCGACGCTGTGTTTGCCGCCGACAGTTTAGCCTACGATATGATGTATGGCCGTGAAACGGCTTTTATGCAACAAGCAAAACGTTGTGGAGCCACGGTGGCTGATGGCTTGGGTATGTTGTTAGAACAAGCGGCCGAGGCTTTTGCTATTTGGCGTGGGGTCAGGCCTAGTACGCAAGCCTTACTTAAGCAGCTTAGAGATTTATAGGTCATCTAGTAGGCGGACCAAGCAGCATGAAAAATTGGTTACTTAATCAACACGAACAGGCTCAGCCTTTAACGTTTAGCGGCTATGTCACCCGTGCTTTGGTGGCATTCTTCATGCTGCTGTTTGCTTACCAGCTTTGGATATTTTTGCACATATGCTGGTGGATACAGTTTAATCCGTCATCCAGTGCGTTCATGGAAGATCGCTTGGATGTAATACAAGAAAAAAATCCCGATGCCGAGTTGAAACACAAATGGGTGAAATACAACAAAATTTCCATCAATCTAAAGCGCGCGGTGATTGCCAGTGAAGATGCTAAATTTTTGGATCACGAAGGCTTTGATTGGGAGGGCATAGAAAAAGCCTACAAAAAGAATAAGCGCAAAGGCAAAATTGTTGCCGGCGGTTCAACCATCAGTCAGCAATTGGCCAAAAATTTATTCTTGTCGACCAAGCGCACGCCGTGGCGCAAAGCTGAAGAAGCCTTAATTACCGTGATGTTGGAAAATATTTTAAGTAAAAAACGGATTTTAGAAATCTATTTAAACGTCATAGAGTGGGGCAACGGCGTATTTGGAGCAGAGGCCGCCGCGCGGCATTATTACAAAACCAGCGCCGCCAACTTAGGCAGTGGCCAGGCGGCGAAATTGGCTGCCATGATACCCAACCCGCGTTTTTACGATAAACACAGTTACACCAATTATTTAAGCCGGCGCACCGCCACCATAGAAGCCAGAATGTACCAAGTGAGTGTGCCTAGGTAGATCTTGACTGCGGCAATTCCTCCGTTCGCCCTTCACGATGATCAATGCGAGTTGTTTAAGACTTAGAAATGACGGGAATGCCCTTGCGGCATTGCGGCATGAGCTTGTCGAAGGGTGGGTAAGTGGCAAGATATAGATGACATTGAGGCTTGTTCGTTTTGCTGGATAGTGTATGCTTCGACAAGCTCAGCACGAACGGAAATAACGTTATCAATCGTGCAATTCGTCATTTCAGCGAGACAACGTTGCGGTCTCGCTGGAATGACGCTTAAGTTAATTTTATAACGGCATTACAGCATGGCTTTTAAGTACTTAGCCGTGTAACTGTGTTTGTTTTCTGCCACCTGTTCCGGCGTGCCCTGGGCGATAATGCTGCCGCCACCGTCACCGCCTTCTGGCCCCATGTCCACTACCCAGTCGGCCGTTTTAATCACGTCTAAATTGTGTTCAATAATCACGATGGTGTTACCGGCATCTCTTAAACGATGAATAACGTCCAGCAACAGTTGTATGTCAGCGAAGTGCAAGCCGGTGGTCGGTTCGTCCAATATATACAGCGTGCGGCCGGTGTCACGTTTGCTGAGTTCCAGTGCTAGTTTTACGCGCTGGGCTTCGCCACCCGATAAAGTCGTCGCACTTTGCCCCAGGGTGATGTAGCCCAAGCCCACATCGAGCAGGGTTTTTAATTTGCGTGCGATTACCGGTTGCGCACTAAAAAAGCCGTGCGCTTGCTCTACCGTCATCTCTAATACTTCGCGTATGTTTTTGCCTTTGAATTGAATTTCCAAGGTTTCGCGGTTGTAGCGGTGGCCTTTGCACACATCGCATGGCACATAGACATCGGGTAAAAAGTGCATTTCTACCCGCAGCACGCCATCGCCTTGGCACGCTTCACAACGCCCGCCTTTTACATTAAAGGAATAGCGGCCTGGGCCGTAACCACGCACGCGACTTTCGGGCACGCCGGCGAATAAGTCGCGGATAGGGGTAAATAAGCCGGTGTAGGTGGCTGGGTTGGAGCGCGGGGTTCGACCTATGGGGCTTTGATCCACGTCCACCACTTTGTCAAAAAAAGCCAAGCCATCGATTTCAGCAAAGGCCGCCGGCTCGGTATTGCTGCCGTATAAATGCTGCGATACCACGCGGTACAACGTGTCATTGATTAAGGTGGATTTGCCGCTGCCGGACACACCGGTGATGCAACTAAGCAAACCAACCGGTAGTTTTAAATCGACATCTTTCAGGTTGTTGCCACTGGCATGGCTCAATTTTAGCCAACGCGCAGGATCCGGCGCGGTGCGTTTTTTGTTATAAACGATTTGTTTTTTACCGCTTAAGTATTCACCGGTGAGTGAGTTTGGGTTGGCCAATACTTCGCTGGGGGTGCCTTCCGCGACAATTTTCCCGCCGTGTTCGCCGGCGCCTGGGCCAATATCAATCACGTAATCGGCAGATAAAATGGCATCGTGATCGTGCTCGACCACAATCACGCTGTTGCCTATGTCGCGTAAGCGTTTTAGCGTTTCCAATAATCGGTCGTTATCGCGTTGGTGCAAACCTATGGACGGTTCGTCCAATACGTACATGACACCGGTTAAG
>JACCDV010798815.1_pt1 | contig 34199 bp, 31 predicted proteins | sample 7446131 | NCBI WGS metagenome assembly JACCDV01 (sample SAMN15323448, study PRJNA562643) | freshwater metagenome | isolation source: river surface water | place: USA:Blue River Watershed | collected 2017-08-17
GGAACGAAAAACTTCTTCGTGATCAAGTTCGGATAAAAACGACGCTTGGTCTTGCGATTTGAGTGCGATACGTTGTTTCCAACCATCACTGACTTTCCTGTTAACTGACAAACTCGTGACATGTCTATATTATTACGTGTAATTACAAAAGCGGATGCAAAGATAACAACTTTTTACAATACTACAAACCCATTATTCACAAAATAGCAGCCTTTTTCAACAAAGCACATTATTTCCCTTGATTTCTCGGATGATGACTCAAGATTGCCGTGCGTAAAAATCGTTGGTCGAGATGCGTGTAAATCTCTGTGGTGGTGATAGATTCGTGTCCGAGCATCTCTTGAACGGCGCGCAAATTGGCTCCGCCTTCTACTAAATGTGTGGCAAAACTGTGTCGAAAAGTATGCGGAGAAATTTGCTTTCCTAAGCCAATTTTTTGTGCCAATTGCTTGATGATCGTAAAAATCATGACTCTCGTGAGGGCGGCTCCTCTGCGATTGAGAAAAATAAAATGTTCCTGTCCTTTTTTGATCGGAACTTCTAGTCTAGATTGCGCTGTGTAGGCAGTGATCTCTTGCACAACCTGTGGCGAAACTGGCACCAAACGCTCCTTATTGCCTTTTCCAATAACACGGATGAATCCCTCGTCAAAATATAAATCAGAGAAACGCAGTCCAATAAGTTCAGATACGCGCAGTCCGCAGCTGTATAGAGTTTCGAGCATGGCATGATTGCGTTGGCCCTCTGCCAAACTTAAGTCAATGGCAGCTAACAGAGCGTCGATTTCTTCAATTTCAAGCACTTCAGGTAATTTTCTGCCAAGTTTGGGTTGTTCCAAAAGTTCGGATGGGTCGATATGGATATACCGTTCTAAGATGAGGTATCTAAAAAACTGCTTGACACCTGAAATGATACGCGCCTGGCTTCGTGCACTGAGCCCTAGGTCGTAAAGATGTGCTACGAAAGTTTTGAGTTGTTCGTATGTAACTTGTTCCGGTTTACTTTTTTCGTTGGTGAAATGCTCGGCCAACAAGCTGACATCGCGCTGGTAGGCCAGGATTGAGTTTTCAGCCAAACCCTTTTCAATTTTTAGGTATGAAACAAAATCCTTAATATAGCGCTCCCAATGCATGTCTTATGAAGTTGCTTATTGTCAATGGTCCAAATTTGAATTTACTCGGCACCCGTGAAACACAAATATATGGGAATGTCACGTTCGAAGCTTATTTTGAGCAGCTGAAAGGTCAAAGCACGCATGAATTGGCTTATTTTCAGTCCAATATTGAAGGGGAGCTCATAGATTTGCTTCAAACTGCAGCAGTAGATGGCATTATTCTCAATGCTGGTGGCTACACGCACACAAGTGTTGCCTTGCGTGATTGCATTGCCGCTATTTCAGTTCCGGTAGTAGAAGTGCATATTTCGAATATAACTGCCCGCGAATCATTTCGGCATGAATCCTTATTAAGCCCGGTTTGCAAAGGCTGTATTTTTGGTTTTGGTTTGGATAGCTACAAACTTGCTTTGCAATACTTTGATTTGTAGGTTCCATTTATTGGTATTTTTGTACCATGATGCAACAACTCGAACATTACTTTACCCATATCGATCCTGTTTTTGCAGCCTTTTTGGCCACCACTTTTACGTGGTTGGTAACCGCAGCAGGTGCTAGTTTGGTTTTCTTCTTTAAAAGTATGCACCGCGGTTTGCTCGATGGCATGCTTGGCTTTACCGGTGGCGTAATGGTGGCGGCTAGCTTCTGGTCTTTACTTATGCCTTCCATTGAGCTTTCCGAAAGGCTTTACCCAAGCGCACCCTGGATGCCAGCCGCAATTGGTTTTCTGACAGGTGCATTGTTTTTGTTTTTCCTCGACAAGAAATTACCGCATTTGCACATCAACTTTAATGAAAACGAAACCGAAGGTGTCAAAACGCAGCTACACAAAACCACCCTTTTGGTACTCGCCATTACTTTGCACAACATTCCTGAAGGCTTAGCTGTTGGGGTTTTGTTTGGCGCAGCAGCCAACGGTATGGAAGGCGCCACAATTGCTGGTGCTATTGCTTTGGCAATTGGAATTGGCATCCAAAACTTCCCGGAAGGATTTGCCGTGGCCATGCCTTTGCGGCGAGCGGGAGCGAGCCGTATGAAGAGTTTTATGTATGGCCAACTTTCCGCTATCGTAGAGCCAATTGCGGGCGTTATTGGCGCTGTAGCAGTTATATACATGGAACCAATTTTGCCTTTCGCGCTCTCTTTTGCCGCGGGCGCCATGATCTTTGTGGTGGTAGAAGAAGTGATCCCCGAAACCCAGCGCGACAAATACACCGATGTAGCCGTTTTAGGCTTCATTGGAGGCTTCTTAGTGATGATGATCTTGGATGTCGCTTTGGGTTAATAAGTAAGGATTTCTTGAAGCGCTTTTCTTAATTCTTTAAGTTTTTTACCGTCAATGCGGCTAATCTTTTCAATAAAGCGCTCTTTTGAAATAGAGCGGATGTGAAAAGTAAAAATTTCAGACTTTTCTTTCAGGCCATTTTCGGGGTCGGGTTCAAGAATGAGACTCCCTTTAAAGTTTTTGATTTTGGAGGACAGTGTTAGGCCAATAATGAGTGGTGTATGGGTATTGAATAAATCTCCGCTGAATACCAATATAGGCTGCTTTATTGAGCTGCTCTAAATAGACTGCGAGTGCCTTCTCAATGATTTTATTTTTAGGAACGTTCAGTTCTTGTGCTTTTTCGGAAAGCAAGGCAAAAAGTGTGTCCGGGAGTGAACTCGTGAAAACTTGCGTATTTATGATTTATAAATATAAAATTAGTTCTTTTGATTTGAAGGCACAAAAAAAGCCCTCCAATTTGAAGGGCTTGTGCGTAAATTTCAGTATCAATTATACGGCGAACTGTTAATTGCAAATAGCTTGTGCAGTTGCAGTTAGGATTTCTCTCACTTCTTCTAAAGTTGGTGCTTCGGCGTAGGTGCGCAATACTGGTTCTGTGCCAGACGGTCTGATCATGACCCAGCGTTCGTCGTCGAAGAAATATTTGAAGCCATCGATGGTCTGTACTTCTCGAACTTGGTATTTGCCAAAAGATTTGTAGTTGTCTGCTTTGCAGTTGGCGATTATTTTTTGTTTGAGTTCTTCGGTGATGTGGAGGTCGTTGCGTTCAAATTGGAAAGGTCCAACGATAGCATATACTTCATCGATAAGTTCGTCAAGGGTTTTGCCAGATTTAGCCATGAATTCCCATACAATGAGACCCATCCAGATGCCGTCGCGCTCTGGAATGTGTCCTTTAACGGCAATACCGCCAGATTCTTCACCACCAAGAAGAACATCTTCTTTGATCATGATGTTGGCAATTTCTTTAAAGCCAATTTTGGTCACTTCTAATTCCAGACCGTAATGCTTGCAGAGTTTTTCGACGCGTGGTGTGACCGAAAATGCAATGACAACCTTGCCTGTCATTTGTTTGTACTTGACCATGTAATGGATCAAAAGCAAGATGATGTGGTGAGAATCTACAAACTCGCCATGGCTGTTGTAAAGGCCAATGCGATCTGCATCGCCGTCGGTGGCGAGTGCGCAAGAGATGTCTCCTTTAGTTTGGATGGTTTGAGCGAGTTCTTGAAGATTTTTGGCAATGGGCTCTGGAGCTGTACCCATGAAAGATGGGTTGGGTTCGCAGTGCAGGAGTTCGACTTCAGGTAAAACGAGCGGGAGTGCGCGTTGGCCAGCGCCGTACATGGCGTCGTACATGAGCTTAAGACCTGAGTTGCGGATGGCAGCGAGGTCAAAATTGGCTTTGACGTGGTTGATATAACGCGTTTCGATATCGATTTCTTCGAGCTGACCTGAACTGAGCGCTTCTTGAAGGTCGATTGCTTGAAAATCAATGCTGCACGCATCGGGGATGAGTGCTTCTACTTCATTGACTTTTTCGGGCTCGAGTGGCCCTCCAAATTTGGCTTTTAACTTAAAACCGTTGTAAGATGGCGGATTATGACTGGCCGTAATGATGATGCCTACCTCGCAGCCCAACTGATTGGCAGCTAGCGAGATCATTGGGGTAGAGACAAAACCGCGGGCCATTTTGATTTGAATGCCTTGTGCTAGCAAAACTTTGGCAGCGGTTTCCATGAAGAGTTCGCCTGCAAAACGGCAGTCGTGGCCAATAACAACCGTTGGGTTTTCAAATTGTGCCTTGAGCCAGATACCTGTAGCTTCGGTAACACGGGCTACGTTTTCAACGGTGAAGTCTGCTGCAATGATCGCTCTCCAGCCATCGGTTCCAAATTTAATAGGTGTTGCCAAAGTAAAATTATTTAGTGAAATGTTGAACTGTAGTTTCTATGATTGCAATGCACTCCAGGAGTTGCGCTTCTGTAATGACAAGCGGTGGCGCAAAGCGTATGATGTTGCCGTGGGTTGGTTTGGCCAAAAGACCGTTTTCTTTGAGCGCCACACACAAGCGCCATGCGGTGTCGGAATCTGGGCCGTCATTGACCACAACAGCATTGAGTAGACCTTTACCACGCACCTTAACGAGAAGGTCGTGTTGGTCTATGATGCGCTGCATTTCGCTTCTGAATAAGTGGCCGAGCTTGCGTGCATTTTGAATGAGGTGTTCTTCTTCAACAGCTGTGAGTGCAGCAATTGCTACTTTGGCAGCTATAGGATTTCCGCCGAAAGTGGATCCGTGCTGTCCGGGCTTGATAACCATCATGATGTGGTCGTCGGCTAATACTGCAGAAACAGGGTAAACGCCACCGGAAAGTGCTTTGCCGAGTATGAGGATGTCTGGTCTGGCGTAAGTTGCGGCTTGTTGTTCGCATTTGTTTTCACAAGAACAATTGCCACAAACAGCCAAAAGACTACCAGTGCGAGCAATGCCTGTTTGTACTTCATCGGCAATAAATAGGGCGTTGTGTTGGGTGCAAAGCGCTCTGGCTTGGCGCATGTAGTCGTCTGAGGGCGTATACACACCCGCCTCACCTTGAATAGGCTCTACCAAGAAACCTGCCACATTTGGTTGGGCGAGTGCAGCTTCGAGTGCTGCAATATCGTTGTAGGGGATGGAGATGAAGCCAGCCGGATACGGGCCAAAGTTTTTGTTGGAGTCAGGGTCGGAAGAAAAGGAGACAATTGTGGTGGTGCGGCCGTGGAAATTACCTTCACAGACCACAATTTGGGCTTGGTTTTCAGCAATACCTTTCTTTTCATACGCCCATTTGCGACATAATTTAATTGCGGTTTCTACCGCTTCTGCTCCGGTATTCATCGGCAGCACTTTGTCAAAGCCGAAGTAGTTGGTGACGTATTTTTCGTAGTCGCCAAGGCAATCGTTGTAGAAAGCGCGGGAGGTCAGGGCCAATGTTTTAGCTTGATCGATAAGCGCTTGGGTAATTTTTGGATGTGCGTGTCCTTGATTGACTGCCGAATAAGCAGAAAGAAAGTCAAAGTAACGCTTGCCATCGACGTCCCAAACGTAAACGCCCTCTCCTTTTGTCAAAACAACTGGTAGTGGGTGGTAGTTGTGGGCGCCGTATTGATCTTCTAGATCGATATAGGCTTGGGTTTTGTCTGAATGAGTAATTGTTGATTGCATAGGAAGCAAAGATAAGGCAATCTTGTTTTTTTAGGAATAATTTAACAACACTTTACAGCTAAGGGGTTAATTTTGTTGCATGCATTGGTCTAAAAGAGCCGTTTTCTTGATCACATTAGTTGCTTTTTTGAGCAATCTCGCATTCGGCATGTCCTTACCGGTTGGTCCAAAATTGAATCAAAAGGCAACGGCAAAACAACTCAACCAAGCGCAATACAAGCACCCCTCTAACGAATATCTCTCGTTTGTTACCTGTGAATTTCTCGAAGAAATCGAAGAGGCCGAACATGATACCGAGCAGGAAACCGATCATGACTTTAGCATTGATTCAAAAAATCAATCAGGTATTTTTCAAGGCCATCATTCTTTTGTTTATTCACGCATTCATGACGGATGCAAACATCCCAAATACGCCGCCAATATCTTTCGCAATTGGCTGTATAAAAACAATATATTCATTCATTTTCAGGTGTTTAGGATTTAAAAAGTAAGTAGAAACCATTTTGTTTTTTACACTTTTTAAACCCTATTTATGCATGAGAATCACCAGCTCAAAGACATCCTACATGAACTTGAGCATTACCTGCCCAGTCAGGCTCCATTAAAGGATTTTATCCATCACAACACGCTGCACGCCTTTCAGGATCAACCTTTTCATAAAGGCTTGCATGCAGCGCAGCAACTATTCGGTTTCCAGACCTATTTGTCTTTAGAGGCCTATCGCGATTTATATTCAAAGGGCACTATCTCAGCCGATAGTTTGGATCGTGCGCTAGCCGAACAAAGAGAATTGAGCAAAGACCAGCTTTTTCAATTTGAGACAGCAACCGAAAACCCTACGGTTGTTGGTTCATACAGACTGCAATGGAAGAAAAAACTTGGATTTGATTTAGATGCGCGCGTGCATCCGCTCTTGTTTCGCATCGTCAATTCATTTCTCGATCAAGGCATTGCAATTTGGCGCTTTCCGACCAATGATTTGCCTTTTCTTGCCGCATTGAGACAATTGGAGTCTGAAAATACAGCCTCAATTTTTTCAGGTGAACGCGCTAGAAATTTCTTTTTAAATCCGGCTTTCACCCTTCAGGATGCACTTGAGCTATTGGTAGGTGACCAACGGGCCTTTGAGAATTATTTGTACGACCAACAATTTGCCCATCCGGGTTATGCGGGCATGATTGCGCAAATAGCCAACAGACCCAATTTATTGGTTCTGAAGCGTGAAATTTCCTTTGAAGATTTCGTGCTTCTGGAGTGTCTATTGGAAATCGACGCCTTGGATCAGCACCATAACAGCTGGATTCCAGCCGCTAAATTAGGTCTGGAAAGGTATGTATTTGATCCCAAACAAGTACTTTCTACCACAGCGCAAAAGCTGAAAGCCATTTGGCAAGATGCCTACGAATGGACCTACTACGATCAAGTTTTGGCCTCGCTGCAACAAAAGGTGAGTAACGAGTCGCCAAAACCAAGTAGCATAGGTATCTTTTGTATCGATGACCGCGAATGTTCTATCCGAAGGCACATTGAGCAGCTCAATCCGTCATTTCTCTCTTTTGGCACACCTGGTCATTTCAACATTGAAACCTACTTTCAAGCGCATGGCTCTTTGCAACGCACCAAAATATGCCCTGCACCCGTGCAGCCCACACACCTAATTATAGAACATACTTTTCGTCAAAAAAAGCAAAAAGAATGGCATTTTGATAAGCGTACACACGGTTTGTTACTCGGTTGGATACTCACCCATACTTTTGGTTTGTGGTCGGCATTTAAACTGGCATTGAGCATATTATGGCCTTTCATGAATACAATGGCCTTCTCTTCAAAACAACACATGAATCCGGATGCATTTCTTAGTGTCGAACATTTGGATGCTCAATTTACACCAGATGGAATGCAAATTGGTTTTACTGTCGCAGAAATGACGGCAATTGTGGGCGGAATGTTCAAAAGTATTGGTTTGCAAAATCAGTTTTCGCCCCTCGTTTACCTTGTTGCACACGGCTCGAGTAGCGCCAATAATACCCATTACGCAGGTTATGATTGTGGTGCATGCTCTGGCAGGCCAGGGTCAGTGAATGCCCGCGCTTTTGCTTATATGGCAAATCATCTTTTGGTTCGAAGAGCTTTGCGTTCAGAAGGTGTTGACATTCAGGATCAAACACATTTTGTTCCAATCTTACATGACACCGCCAGGGATGAGTTTGTTTATTACGACCTGAGTCAAATCCCACCACATTTGGTCGATGTTTTTGAAGCAGATCGTGCCATTTTTGCTAAAGCTTGCGAACTAAATGCAGTGGAGCGCTCCAAAAAATTCATGACGGTCAATTCGCAGGGCAGACCCCATCAAATTCATCAAAAGGTGCAGTTACGGACCGTCTCATTGTTTGAGCCACGGCCGGAATTGAATCACGCCACGAATGCCTTGTGTATTGTAGGTCGCCGACAATTTTCACGCGGTATTTTCCTAGACCGTAGGGCTTTTCTGAATTCTTACGATTACTGCATTGATCCAACAGGTGAATTACTGAGTGGTATTCTGAACGCCGTTGCTCCGGTTTGTGGAGGCATCAACTTGGAATATTATTTTTCGAGAGTAGACAACGAACAGTTAGGCGCTGGGTCCAAACTCCCGCACAATGTAATGGGCTTGTTGGGCGTTGCAAATGGCGTGGATGGTGACCTCAGAACCGGATTGCCTAGTCAGATGATTGAAATCCACGACCCTTACCGCCTAATGGTCATTGTCGAGCAGAAAGCTCAAGTTGTTTTGGCTGCGATTAGTCGTAATCCAAATACATTTGAATGGTTTGCAAACGAATGGGTGCGTTTGGTTTGCTTTGATCCTGTAGAAAAGCATTTTTTAGTTTTTCAGAAGGGTCAATTTATGCCTTATGTTAGGCTTGAACATTCAAAATTAGCCTCATGAATACTACTTATTTCGTTCATGGGTTTTTAGGCCTGCCCATTCTAGGTTTCTTGATCAGTTTGTTTTTGTCGTCCAAAAAAGAGGGCGCCCTCTCTGTTTTAAGTTACAGTACAGCCTTTTTGCAATTGCTTTTAGTTTTGGTTTTTTCTGTTTCTTGGTTGCTCCACGGTGCTGTACCGATACAGTTCAAAGAAATCTCGGTGTATCGCTCAGAAAACTATGACTTCTTCATTGATTTTTTGGTAGATAAACTCACCTTGACCTTTGCATTTTTAGGTGCCTCACTTACCTTTTTGATCACGATATATTCGCGTTATTATTTGCACAGGGAGAGCGGTTACAAGCGATTTTTTAACACCATTCTTTTCTTCAATATTGGCTATTCTATTATCATTTTTTCAGGTAATATGGAGACGCTCTTTATTGGTTGGGAAATTTTAGGCGTTTCTTCGTTTTTGTTAATTGCTTTTTACCGCGAGCGCTTGTTGCCGGTCAAAAATGCTTTGAAGGTTTTTTCAGTCTATCGAATTGGTGATATCGGTATCATCCTTGCCATGTGGTTATTGCACCATTTTTGGCACGAGAATGTCACGTTTTTAGAAATGAATCGGACAGTTACACTGCACGAGCACTTAGCCCAAAATTCTGGGGTTGGTTTGCTCATTGCAACACTGTTTTACCTCTCAGCTGCTGCAAAATCCGCTCAACTTCCTTTTTCGTCTTGGCTGCCCCGAGCCATGGAAGGTCCAACGCCTTCGAGTGCCATATTTTATGGCTCGATGTCGGTGCATATTGGCGCATTTTTACTGCTGCGCACCTTGCATTTTTGGGAGAACCAGCTGTATTTCAAATTTGGTTTGGTCTTCGCGGGTCTTCTAACGGCTGTAATTGCTACAGTTATAAGCAGGGTGCAGAGTACCGTTAAAAGTCAGATTGCGTATGCTTCAGTTGCCCAGATTGGCCTGATTTTCATCGAAATTGCTTTTGGCTGGGAGAATATCGCACTTTTACATATCCTCGGCAATGCCTTCTTGAGAACTTATCAATTGCTCATTTCTCCCTCAATTGTCAGTTACAAAATCCGCGAGCAATTGTACGAAGTACCCGCTCAGGAGAACAAAAGCAGTAGGTTGAAGGGATTTTTGAATCGTTATTACGTGCTCAGCCTCAAGGAATGGAATCTAGACAATGGTCTTTATAGCGTCTTGTGGAAGCCCTTGAAAAAAATAGGAAGGGGATGGAAGGTCTTGAACTTTCGCTATGTTTTTTGGCTCATGGCGCTCATCTTAGGAATTGGGCTGCTATTGCGCTTCAATGAAGCCATTCTTGCGCCGGTGGTCAGAGAACGCCTGCCATTTTTCTTTGCTTTCTGGGGCTTTTTAATGGCCGTTAAAGCTTTTACCGAAAGAGATTCTGTGCGCAAAAGCTTGACTTTGATTATGTTCAATCACGTTTCCATTTCTTTGGCCCTCTCATTCAACGCCCATTTCGACAGCGCCCATCACGTATGGTACCTCAGCGGCATTGTATTGGCTTGGGTTATCGGTTATTTTCTACTGACCCGCATGAGAAAAACCGAATGGATCAGTTTGGATAATTTTTACGGACACATTTATGAATACCCCAAAACAGGATTTGTATTTCTACTTGTATGTCTTGGTTTATCCGGATTCCCCATTACCCCATCCTTTATTGGAGAGGATTTGATTTTTTCTCATATCGAGTTGGATCAGTTTGGACTCGCCTTTTTTACAGCTTTTAGCCTTGTCATCAATGGCTTGGCTACGATGCGCATTTACGCACGTGTGTTTCTTGGTCCGCACGTTAAAAATTACCATCAAATTGCTAAACGTTCATCATAATATGACATCAAATGAAAAATTCAATTTATAATAGACTCGAATTCAATCAATTGAAGAAACACTGGAAGGCTGACATGCTTTCTGGTTTTCTGGTCTTCTTACTCGCTTTACCCTTAAGTTTGGGTATTGCCAAAGCCAGTGATTTCCCACCAATTTATGGTCTTATTTCGGCCATGTTTGGAGGTGTTCTGGTGTCTTTCATCATGGGTGCTCCCCTCACCATCAAGGGCCCGGCGGCGGGTCTTATTGTCATTGTTGCAGGTTCTGTTGCTGAGTTGGGTCATGGCAATAATGAGCTTGGTTGGCACTTAGCTCTAGGTGCAATTATCGTGGCTGGTGCGCTACAAGTGCTCATGGGTTGGTTCAAATGGGGAAAATACACGGATCTTTTTCCACTTTCTGCTGTACACGGCATGTTAGCTGCAATTGGGATCATAATCATCAGTAAGCAAGTTCATATTCTCGCTGGTTTTTCACCTACAACATTAGAAGGAAAACCGATGACAGAACCGCTGGAGCTTCTCGCCGAATTCAAAACAACGCTTCCGAATTTCTTTATGCATTGGCAAGTTGCATTGATTGGAATCATCTCCTTGGCAATCATTTTTATATGGCCGCTGTTGAAACAACCGCTATTCAAAAAGATTCCATCTGCATTGGTTGTGATTTTGGTTTCAATCGTTTTGGTTAAAGTCTTTTCTATCCACAATACGGATACATTTAAGCCATTACTCTCTTTTGATAAAGCACTTTTTGAAATCTTGCGCATCAATGAAAGTTTTGAGGGTTTCAATCAGTTTGGAACCTTCATCAAGTTTGTTGTCATGTTTGCCTTGGTGGGTTCATTGGAATCTTTGCTTACCGTTAAAGCGGTAGATTTACTCGATGCCCAAAAGCGAAAATCTAATTACAACAAAGACCTCATGGCTGTTGGTTTTGGAAATATGCTAGCCGGAATTTTTGGAGGATTACCCATGATATCAGAAGTTGCACGTTCTTCGGCCAATGTGGCGAATGGAGCGCAATCGCGTTGGGCCAATTTTTTTCACGGTTTGTTTATCTTGCTCTTTTTGATTGTTGATGTTTCTTTTAGCGACCTCATTCCTATGTCTGCATTGGCAGCTCTTCTTATTGGTGTCGGGTGGAAATTGGCACACCCAAGAGAATTTGGCTCAGCTTTAAAAATTGGCTCCGATCAATTGTTGGTTTTTTGCACCACTGTAATCGTCACTTTAGCTACTGATTTACTCGTTGGTATAGGCGTGGGGATTTTTCTAAAAATGATTTTGCATACGGTGAGAGGAGTACGCATTTCTGAACTTTTTAGTTTGAAATTAAGTGCTGCAAACGGCGTGATACTAATTCAATCTCCACTTGTATTTTCAAACTTTTTAAGGTTGCAAAAAACACTGCAAACCCAGGATACATCTTTGCATTTACATCTTGATTTGACGCCTTGTCGTTTTATTGATCATTCCTCATTAGAAGCACTACATTTGTGGCAAGCAGACTTCAAAAATGCTGGTGGTCATCTCAATTTGATCGGTTTACAAGAGTTTACAGCTATGCACAAGTCCAAGCATCACGCAGCCGCAAGGCGTAAATAAGGCGATATGAAAATATTTTTTATTCTTTCGAGTTGGGTTTTTATTTTTTCTTCCTACGCTCAAAAAACAATAGACGACCAACTGCACGGTTGGGTGCTCTACCAGGGCAATCACAAGCTCAATAGTCAATTTGACCTGCATACCGAATACCAATGGCGCAGGGCAAATGGCTTTGCAGACTGGCAGCAATCTTTGGCAAGGGTTGGCCTAGATTATAAATTGAACCCGTCAGTGACTATTTCTGGCGGTTATGCTTGGATCCTAACATATCCTTATGGAAGTCAACCTATAGCCAATCAAACAAACGAAAACCGTTTGTGGCAACAACTTATCTTAAAACAACCGATTGGTAACTTTCAAGTACAACATCGGTACAGGCTCGAGCAACGCTGGACAGACAACCAATTCAAGCAGCGCATGCGTTACCGTGCGCAAGTTTTGATTCCGCTACAGAAATCTTTCGTCGACAAGAAACAGGGTTTGTTCCTGAATGTCAATAATGAAGTTTTTCTTGGGTTTGGAAAGGGAATTGGTAAGAACATCTTAGATCAAAACCGTTTCATAGGGGCGGTTGGATATCAATTCAATAAGGATTTCAGTTTGCAAATGGGTTACCTCAATCAGTTTGTGATCAAGCCAGATGGTTTGCACATAGAGCGTAACCATACGCTTTGGACTTCAGTTGTGTATAATTTAGATTTTTCAAAGTAGGTTTGAGTGATTTTTTAAACGAATGAAGCCGCTGTAAAAGGCGGCTTTTTTTTATCTTTCAAGAAAAAAACTTGAAAAGAAGAGAATTTATCCAGAAAACAAGTGTTGTAGGTGCCGGCGCTCTGTTGCTTCCGCAACAAGTGCTTTCATTTGATTCGAGTACTAAAAATCGCGTTCGCCTTGGCTTTATCGCTACCGGTTTTAGAGGTCAAACCCACATCGAGGAAATGCTCAAGCGTTCCGATGTAGATATCATTGCGTTGGCCGACCCAGACCCGCGCATGATGACCGACGCACTCGCGCTCATCGAAAAAGCAGGCAAACCAAAGCCAGAAGTATATCAGAACGGTCCAGATGATTACCTGAATTTACTTGCGAGAAAAGATATTGATGCCGTATTTGTGTGTTCACCATGGGAGTGGCATTTGCCGCATGGCATAGCAGCTATGAAAGCGGGAAAAATTGTCGGAATGGAAGTAGGCGGAGCCATGAAATTGGCAGATTGTTGGGCGTATGTCAAAACCTCCGAGCAAACCAAAGTGCCGATAATGCCATTGGAAAACGTGTGCTACCGCCGCGATGTCATGGCTATTTTAAACATGGTGCGCCAAGGAATGTTTGGCGAAATTGTTCATGCGCAAGGGGGCTACGAGCACGACCTCCGCGGAGTGTTGTTCAACGATGGCAAGAGCGCCTACAACTCGGGTGTTGAATTCGGCGAAAAAGGCTACAGCGAAGCCGCTTGGCGCACCAACCATTACCTGAACCGCAACGGTGAGCTTTACCCAACACATGGCTTGGGCCCCGTCGCCACCATGCTCGACCTCAACCGCGGCAATCGTTTGGTGCGCCTGAGTACCTTCTCGAGTAAAGCTAGGGGTTTGCACAACTATATTGTAGAACATCCAAAAGGAGGCGAGACACATCCCAATGCGAAAATTGAGTTCAAACAGGGTGACGTCGTAACCACTCATTTGCAATGTGCCAATGGCGAAACGATCATCCTGACCCACGATACCAGTTTGCAGCGTCCTTATAACCTCGGTTTTCGGGTACAGGGCACCAAAGGTATTTGGCAAGACTTCGGTTGGGGCGACCCCGAACAAGGTCACATCTATTTTGAAGGTGCCATGAAGCATTCGCACCGCTGGGACAACAGTCAAAAATGGTTAGAGCTCTACGATCATCCGCTCTGGAAACAAAATGCGGCGGCGGCAGAAACATCAGGGCATGGCGGGATGGATTATTTCGTTGACAACGCTTTTATTGAGTGCATTAAGCAGAATAAGCCGTTTCCTCTAGATGTCTATGACCTTGCTACTTGGTATGCAATTACACCGCTCAGTGAAAAGTCTGTCGCCCAAAATGGAGCTCCTCAAGATATTCCAGACTTTACAAAAGGAGCTTGGAAAACGCGTCAACCAATTTTTGCTTACGATGCCAACTACTGATACTGCATTGGTCATTCTAGCTGGTGGTTTAGGTTCTCGTTTCGGAGGAGCCAAACAAGTTGAACCATTTGGGCAGGAAGGCCGCTTTCTGTTTGAATACGCCTGTTATGATGCCATGCAGGCGGGTTTTCAGAAGGTTTTTATCATTATTCGACCAGGCATGCAAGACATTGTTGCAATGCAATTGAATAAATGGATACAGCCTGCGCGCTATGAGCTTATTGTACAAGAACAAAGTCGTCCTAAACCATGGGGTACAGCACATGCGCTGCACTTTTTATGCGGCAAATGGGAGGGGCCTTTTTTGGTGCTCAATGCCGATGACTACTATGGTCAAAGTATTTGTCAGACAGCGATGTCTTTAATTCAAAATGGCGTTGAAGCTGCGGCTTTGGCTTTTGAATTAGGCCCAACACTAAGCCCGAATGGTCCTGTAGCGAGGGGTTTGTGTCAAACTGAGGACGGTTATTTAACAGCTATTGAAGAGGTTCTGAAAATTGAAAATGTAAATGGCCATATAACTGATGAAAAAGGGCGAGAACACAGTCCAAATGCACTCATATCAATGAATGCTTGGTTATTGTCAAGTACATTTTTAGCGTTGTTAAAGGCGAAAGTGCAAGGATTTTTAACCTTGTACGCAAACGATGAAACGATTGAAATATACCTCCCTAAAGTCATTCATGAGTTCATTGAATCAGGTGTGTTAAAGGTTCAAGTTCAAGAAATGCCGGCTGCTTGGTTTGGCATTACTTATGCTGCAGACCTTGCAGCTGCAAAAAGTCAGATCCTCGCGCTTGAGGGCAAGCGTTATCCACGTGTTTTTCCTGAATGGATTTAAAAGTTTTACTCTTTCAAGAATGGGGTTTACAACCTACGCAAATCAGTCCAATTGAAGAGGGTCTGATCAATCATACTTGGTTGGTTCGAACCACGACTTCGAATTTCGTCCTGCAAAAAATCAATGCGCATGTTTTTAAAGCTCCCGCGCTTTTACAACAACAATTGGAACAGCTTTCGAAGGCTGTCTTTTTACCTAAATTGTTACCGCTACAATTTCTACCCACGAAGTCCGGAACCACTTGTCTTGATTTTGAAAATCAATATTATAGATTGGCAGCCGCCATTACGCCAAGTAGAATGCTCACCGCAGTAACTGCCGAGAATTCCAAACTGGCTGCCGCAGCTCTCCTTGAATTTCATGCTGCACTCACACGAATAGATGGGCAGACTTGGCAAGCACCAATTGCTGGTTTTTTAGATGTTGGTCTGCGCTTACAAACTTATCGAGATGCGCTCAGAAATACGGGCTCTGAAAGGAAGTTAAAAGCCACAGAAGCAATTGCACTTCTTGAACAGAATTGGTCCTTTTTGACTGAATGGCAACTTTTTTTGGAAAAAGCGCCAAAAGTACTGATCCATGCCGACCCAAAACTCAGTAATTTTTTATTTCATCCGAGCGGCATTCAAGTGCGGGCACTCATCGACTGGGATACCATTCAGCTTGGAAGCCCGTTTTACGATTACGGCGATATGATACGATCTTATTGTTCGTTAGGAGAGGATGTCCCGGAAGGAAAGTCCTTGTTTAGGGAGGAGATTTTTGAGGTTTTACTTGAATCCTTCCAATTGGATGAAGTAAAAATTTTTAAGGCAGCATGCGGCGTCATTCTGGTTCAGGCCTTGCGTTTTTTGACCGATTATTTACAGAACGATGTCTATTACAAGGTTAAAGACGAGCAACACAACTTAAGAAGGGCCTTCAATCAGTTGCGTTTGGCTGAAGAACTCAAAGCATATTGGGTTACCACTCGTAAGCCAATTCGCTGAGCCATTTGTTTTGACAGCGGAGGGTTTGCTCGATGAGGTCGCGGACACATGTTTTGCCGCCGAGAAACGGACTTTGGTAATGCACATTGGCTTTGACATCGCTCACGGCATCTTGTGGGCATGCAGAAAGCCCAGCTACACGCAGCACCGGAATATCGGGGATATCATCGCCCATGTAGGCAATTTCGGTATCGCTTAGGTTGTATTCTTTTTTGATTTGTGCGTAGCGCTCAAGTTTGTTGTGAGAGGCTAAATAGACGTCGTGTACGCCCAAGCCCATGAGGCGTTTTTTGACTTCTGGGGAAGAACCACCCGTAATACAAAAGATTTTGTAGCCCATCTTGACGGCATACTGTACTGCATAACCATCTTTGGAATTGACGGCTCTGACAATTTCATCGTTGATCAGATAAACCTTGCCGTCTGTGAAAACACCGTCGACATCAAAGATAAAAGTAGTGATGTGATTGAGTCGTTGTTTGTAGCTAAGCATTTTTAAAGAGGTCTTGAATTCTTTGGGTAAGACATTCGTACACCACTAATTGTTCGGGGTCGAGTTGAGAGCGGTGGCGGTCTAGTGTGTTTTGGTCGTGGCGCAAAGCTGGGCCTGTTTGGGCATTTTCTGGGCCTAAAAGGATGGCTTTGGCGATGGTCTCGTTGAGCAAAGGATATAAGGGTGTCATGTCGAGGTTGGCCTGACTAAGAATTTTGCTAGCTTCTAAGAGCATGAGGTTCCCAAAATTGTTGACGAAAACGCCTGCCAAATGATACTGTGCGCGCTGTGCAGAACCACATTGTTGGTATTGCGCCCCGAGTTGTTGTAAAAAACTTATGATGCGCTGCAGAACGAGGTCGTTTTTGCCTTCTATCATAAAAGGGATATCTGAGGCCAGAAGGTCGCGTCCTTTGGATATAGATTGATATGGATAACAAACGCCTAATTGCGCATGGTTGAATAGTTTAATGCTTGGGCTGCCAGCGGTATAGGCCGCAACTTGTTGGGGTGCAAGTTGACCTATGATTTCGGGAAGCGCGTCGTCGGAAACGCAAATGAGGAGCAGCTCAGGGCGGAGCTCTTCTAGTTTCTCAAACGCAGCGCATTTGTATTTGTTAGCCAATGCTTGTGCTTTCTCAAAGGACCGGGCATAAATGCCAGCCACTGGCACTTGTGCATCAGTTGCTAAGCGCAAAAAGGTTTGTGCTACCTTTCCAGAACCGACAATTCCAATTTGTGTAAGGTGCATTTACTGACCGTGACACTGTTTGAATTTCTTGCCGCTTCCGCAGGGGCACGGATCGTTGCGGTTGATTTTTTGTTCCACTACGACAGGTTGCTTTTTCTCTACTTCAGGCGCAGCGGTTGCAGAATTGGCAATGGCTTCTTGGTTGCTCGTTTGTGCTTTGTCGTAGTTGTTTTGGTGGTCTTCTTGGTTGGTGCTCTGGATTTGTTGTTCTAGAGGTACGTCCATGCGCATGAGTAAGTCTAGAGCTTCTTCATTGAGGCGCATCAGCATGCTGCGGAAGAGTTCGTAGGATTCAAGTTTGTAAATGACCAATGGATCTTTTTGCTCGTATTGGGCGTTGCGCACCGCTGTGCGGAGGTCGTCCATTTCGCGAAGGTGCTCTTTCCATTCGTCGTCGATTTTGCTTAACAATACATTGCGCTCGAAGTATTTGCTGATGGCTCGACCTTCTGATTGGTAGGCTTCTTCGAGGTTAACGATGAGTTGCATTTGACGGCGGCCGTCGGTGAGTGGGAATACGATGTTTTTGTATTGCTGAGACATGGTCTCAAAAACATGCTTCACTTGCGGATACGCCATTCGTGCGATTTTGTCGCATTTGCGGTCGTAGGTTTCACGGAGTGTTGCATAGACACGCTCCGTGAGTTCGGCTGTGTTCAGTTGCTTGAAAGCAGCTTCGTCAACGGGTGTTTCGATGCCGATGAGGCGCAAGAGTTCCATTTCAAATTCTTGGTACGAAACTTTGGAATAGGTGGCAACGGTGTTTTCACAGAGGTCGTAGAACATGTTGTCGATATCCATGTCTAGGCGATCGCCATAGAGGGCATTGCGGCGCTTGCGGTAAATGGCCTTGCGCTGCGCGCTCATGACGTCGTCGTATTCGAGGAGGTTCTTACGCATCCCAAAGTTGTTTTCTTCGACTTTTTTCTGGGCGCGCTCTATGGATTTAGAAACCATTCCTGCGGTAATGACTTCGCCTTCTTTGAGGCCCATGCGGTCCATGATGGAGGCAATACGCTCAGAGCCAAATTTACGCATGAGGTCGTCTTCTAGTGACACAAAGAAACGAGAAGAACCTGGGTCGCCTTGGCGTCCGGCGCGTCCGCGCAACTGGCGGTCTACGCGGCGGGAGTCGTGGCGTTCAGTACCGATAATGGCCAAACCGCCGGCTTCTTTGACACCTTCGCCGAGTTTAATGTCGGTTCCACGACCAGCCATGTTGGTGGCAATGGTTACGGTTCCGGCTTTACCTGCATTGGCAACAATTTCGGCTTCTTTTTGGTGGTATTTAGCGTTGAGTACTTGGTGCTGAATTTTTTTCATTTGCAGCATGCGCGACAACAACTCGGATATCTCAACGGTTGTGGTACCCACAAGTACCGGGCGGCCTTTTGAAACGAGGTCTTCGATTTCTAAAATGATGGCGTTGTACTTTTCGCGGGCTGTTTTGTATACGAAGTCGTCTTGGTCTTTGCGGGTGATAGCTCTGTTGGTAGGTACCACCACCACATCTAGTTTGTAGATATCCCAAAACTCGCGTGCTTCTGTTTCGGCAGTTCCGGTCATGCCCGCAAGTTTGTGGTACATGCGGAAGTAATTTTGTAAGGTAATTGAAGCGTAGGTTTGGGTGGCGGCTTCTACGGTTACGTTTTCTTTGGCTTCGATTGCTTGGTGCAAACCGTCTGAATAGCGACGGCCTTCCATAATACGGCCTGTAGATTCGTCTACGATTTTCACTTTGCCGTCCATAATAACGTATTCTACTTCTTTTTCGAAAAGGGTATAGGCACGCAAGAGTTGGCTTACGGAGTGAATGCGTTCAGATTTGATGGAGTATTCTCGGATCAAAATATCTTTTCGCTCAATGTAGGCTTCTTTTTCGAGGGCTTCTTTTTGCAATTTGGCGATTTCGGCGCCGATGTCAGGCATCACGAAGAAGTCGCGGTCGTCTTGGCCAGAAACGAGGTCAATACCTTTGTCGGTGAGTTCGATGGAGTTGTTTTTTTCGTCGATCACAAAGAATAAGTCGACGTCGATTTTCTTCATGTTTTTGCCTTGCTCGGCCATGTAGAAATTCTCGGTTTTCTGCAAATGCACTTTTATACCAGGTTCTGATAAGAACTTAATGAGCGCTCTGTTTTTAGGCAAACCACGGTGGGCGCGTAACAGGGCAATTCCGCCTTCTTCGAGGAGGCGTTTTTGTTCGTTTTTGTCTGGGTTGGGTTCGTTGATGACGGTCAACATTTTTTTGGCATCGTTCAGGCATTGCTGAACAAAAGCTCTTTGGGCCTCTACCACGCGTTCGATGCGCGGCTTGAGTTCGTGGAACTCGTGCTCATCGCCTTTTGGAGTAGGGCCGGCAATGATGAGTGGCGTACGGGCGTCGTCAATTAAAACGGAATCGACCTCATCGACAATAGCGAAGTGGTGCTTGCGTTGAACGATGTCGTCGACATGGCCCGCCATGTTGTCGCGGAGGTAGTCAAAGCCAAATTCGTTGTTGGTTCCGAAGGTGATGTCGGCTAAGTAAGCTTGGCGACGGCGCTGAGAATTGGGTTGGTGTTTGTCGATGCAATCGACGCGCAAACCATGAAACTCGTACAACGGACCCATCCATTCTGCATCGCGTTTAGCGAGGTAGTCGTTGACAGTTACGACGTGAACACCTTTGCCAGATAGGGCATTGAGGTAAACGGGTAGGGTAGCCACTAACGTTTTACCTTCACCAGTTTGCATTTCGGCAATATTGCCACGGTGCAAAACAGCGCCTCCCATGAGCTGAACGTCGTAATGAACCATGGCCCACTGAATTTTGTTGCCTGCGGCGGTCCATTCGTTGTGCCAGATAGCGCGGTCGCCTTCAATGCTGATGCCATCGCGGGCTGCAGCAAGTTGGCGGTCAAAATCGGTGGCGCTCACGCTGAGCTGACCGTTTTCGGCCCAACGGCGTGCGGTTTCTTTTACTACAGCAAAGGCTTCGGGTAAAATGACGAGGAGTTCTTCTTCGATGCGCTCATCTATAGACTTCGTCATTTGGTCGATTTCGTCGTAGAGTTTTTCTTTTTCTTCAAAAGGAGTTTGGAGATCAGCAGCTTTCGCTTCTAGCCCAGCGAGGGTTTCTTCTAGAGGTGCAATGCTGAGGCGAATTTGCTCTTGAAAACCGCGTGTTTTGTCGCGGAGTTGGTCGTCTGAAAAGTTTTGGATGCTTTCCCAAGCGGTTTTGGCTTTTTCTACGAAAGGCCAGTATTCTTTGCGGTCTTTTGCGGTCTTGTCTCCGAAAATAGATTTGAGTAAATCTCCGATCATGTCTTTGTTCAATTTAGCGAACTTCAAAATTAATGAATTCTATGGATTTTAACGGCAAATAAATCGTATTTCAGCTATCTTTGTGGCATGCATGAATTAATAGTTATCCTAGATTTTGGTTCTCAATATACCCAACTGATTGCCAGAAGAATCCGCGAACTCAATGTTTATTGTGAAATCCACCCTTGGAATAAAATTCCGGAGCTCGGCAGCAATGTCAAAGGAGTTATCCTCTCAGGAAGTCCATTTTCTGTCCGCGACCCGCAGGCACCACGCCCCGATTTATCAGCCATCAAAGGTCAGTTACCACTTTTAGGAGTTTGTTTTGGTGCGCAATATCTTTCTCATCACTTTGGTGGCGAAGTATTGCCGTCCAACACCCGCGAGTACGGCCGCGCGCACCTCAATTTTGTCGACAACTCCAATGTGCTCACTAAAGGCCTTACCCAAGGCTCTCAAGTCTGGATGTCACATGGCGACACCATCAAAAAAATTCCTGCCAATTACCAAATCATTTGTTCTACCCAAGACGTCGAAGTAGCGGGTTATGCCATTGAAGGCGAACAAACTTTTGGCATTCAATTTCATCCAGAAGTTTACCATTCCACTGAAGGCAAAACCCTCTTGCAAAACTTCATTGTAGACGTCTGCCATTGCGCCTGCGACTGGACCCCCGATTCCTTCATCGAAGAAACCACCGCTCGCCTCCAAGCGCAGTTGGGACAGGACAAAGTTATTTTAGGTCTTTCAGGCGGCGTCGACTCCTCAGTTGCGGCGGTACTCTTGCACAAAGCCATTGGCCCTAACTTACACTGTATTTTTGTCGACAACGGTTTGTTGCGCAAAAACGAATTTGAAGAAGTTTTGGCTTCTTACCAAGGCATGGGTCTCAATGTAAAAGGTGTCAATGCTTCGAATCGTTTTTACGACGCACTGGCTGGCCTCACCGATCCAGAGCTCAAAAGAAAAGCCATCGGTAAAGTGTTTGTCGATGTCTTTGACGAAGAATCTAAATTGGTCGAAAACGCCAAATGGTTGGGCCAAGGCACCATCTATCCAGATGTCATTGAGTCTGTTTCTGCTACTGGCGGGCCGTCTCAAACCATTAAGTCGCACCACAACGTTGGTGGTTTGCCAGATTACATGAAACTCCAAGTGGTAGAACCTTTGCGCTTGCTCTTCAAAGACGAAGTGCGTCGCATTGGCCGCTCTTTGCAAATAGACGAGCGCATTTTAGGTCGTCATCCGTTTCCGGGCCCAGGTCTTGGTATCCGTATTCTAGGCGAAGTCACCCCAGACAAAGTGCGCATCTTACAAGAAGTCGATTCCATTTTCATCAATGGTCTCAAAGAAGACAACCTATACAACGACGTTTGGCAAGCGGGCGCCATTTTCCTACCGATCCAATCTGTCGGCGTAATGGGCGATGAGCGCACTTACGAAAACGCTGTGGCACTCAGAGCCGTGAGCTCCACCGACGGCATGACCGCCGATTGGTGCCATTTACCTTACGAGTTCTTGGCCAAAATCTCCAACCGCATCATCAACCAAGTGCGCGGCATCAATCGCGTCACATACGACATCAGCTCCAAGCCACCCGCCACCATTGAATGGGAATAACATGACACACTTTTTTCTCTGTATTGGCATCTTGTTCTTTAGCCTGAAAGCTGCGGCGCAAGCTTTGCCAATCATTGAAAAAAATGGTCAGCAATATTATCAATATCAGCTGCAAGAAGGTCAAACACTCTATCAGCTTCAGGCACTAACCAAACTAGATGCCGATCAACTCTTGGCGCTCAATCCTGGTTTGGAAAGAGGTGTGGTACCTGGCAACACCCTTGTTTTCCCTGTTCAGCGCGGTACTATTTATCATAAGGTACAGCCAGATCAAACTTTATTTGCCATTTCTAGAAAGTACGAAGTACCTGTAGATTCCCTCATGCGTTGGAATCCGAGCGCAAAAGCAGGCCTTAAAGTTGGTCAGTCACTGCGCATTCAAAATGCCATTTTACCTTTTGATGCTGCCCAACCCCAAGTTGCTGTCGCACAAAGCCAATCTACTTTTCCCCATAAACTCACCGACACCATCATCAGGCATACCGTATTGGATAAAGAGACACTCTATTCGATTTCCAAGCGTTACATGGTGTCTATCGATACGCTTTTAGCGCTCAATAACATGAGTTCCTCGCGGGTGAGCCCCGGACAGCAAATCAAAGTGCCTATACAACCAGAGAAGACGACCAACGTTCCAGTGCAAGTCATTCCGCCTGCTCAAAAAACTTCTTTAACAAGCACATCTGACTTTCCAGTTGCCATAAAAGAGGTGTATAATATCGCTGTCTTTTTACCTTTGCAGCTAGATTCCAGCGCCAACAACAATCGCTTTGTTGCCGCTGCTGCTCTAGACTACTACATGGGTATGAAATTGGCTTTAGACAGCCTCAAAAAACTTGGTTTCGCTGCCAATATTCATGTTTTTGACGACAACTCCATCAGCACAAGTCTTGAAGCACAATTGAATAGCCCTCAAATGAAGTCCATGGACCTTATTTTTTCGCCGCTTCAAGAAAAACAAGCCAAAATCGTCGCAACTTTCGCAAAAGACAATGGCATACCTGTTGTGTTTCCCGTTCAAATGCCTGCAGCAATTGTCCAAATGGCACCAAATTTCATTGCTTATACTACCCCAGATGCCTTTCTCATTCAAAGTTTGGCAGCTCAAATCCATCAGCAATACCAAGGTTATACAGTTGTCCTCATTTCCAGCCCCATTGCCGCCGATCAAAATTTAGAGCAACAATTCAAAACGGCATTTGGAAAAGTAGCTACTACCCAATCTAAGCTCAAACTTCAAGAAGCCACATGGGCAACCTATCCGAAATTCAAGCCAATTGGTGGTCCGCAATTATTGGTGAGTTTCAGTTCAGACCGCGCCAAGGTTGTGGGTTTACTTAAAGCGGCAGCCCTCGACAGCAATTTGTTGGTTGTAGGGCAAAAAGACTGGCTAGACTACAAAGAACTCGACGATCCTGCGGTGCGCAACGAACCATTTTTGGTGGCATTGCCGAGTTACTTCAATTACCACGCTCCCCAAATCATTCCTTTTCACAAAACCTATCGCAGGCGCTACAACGCAGACCTCACCAAAATGTCTTGTTTGGGCTACGACCTCACCCTTCACATCGGAAAGCAATTACTGGGCACGAACACAACGCAACAAGGTCTCATCAGCAACATGATCTTGAAAACTGCAGCCAACGGTTTGTCTATCGAAAACAGCGCAGGAGTTGTTGTTACATACCGAAATGCTCAATTGTTAGTACCAAAAAATGAATAAAACAGCCATTTCCGCGCGTTTCCGCGACTTACAATTACATATTTGCCAAGCCCTTGAGCAACTCGACGGCTTTGCTACTTTTAACGAAGACACCTGGGAGCGCCAAGAAGGTGGCGGCGGTCACACCCGCACCTTGCAAGGTGGCCACATCTTAGAAAAAGCGGGCGTCGCTTTTAGTGCGGTTCATGGGCCTGTAACGGCCGCCATGAAACAACAACTTGGTCACGAAGGCGAGCGCTTTTTTGCAACAGGAGTATCTATTGTCTTGCACCCAAAGCATCCGAGGCATCCCATTATGCACATGAACGTGCGTTATTTCGAATTGGAAGACAGCAACTATTGGTTTGGTGGCGGCATCGACCTCACGCCCCATTATGTAGATGTCGAAAAAGCAACCGCCTTTCACACTTCTTTAAAAGAAGTTTCTGATCGCTACGATGCCAGTTTTTATCCCAAATTCAAAGAATGGGCCGACCGCTACTTCTTCTTGCCACATAGAGGTGAATCAAGAGGAGTTGGAGGCATCTTTTTTGACCAACTTGATGAAAGTTGTGGTCTCAGCAAAGACCAACTTTTTGCTTACTGTCAAGATTTAGGTCGTTTGTTTCCCGTGGTCTATGCCCAACAAGTCCATGGGGTGGTCTTGAATGAGCCCACAGCCGCGGAGCTTTCTTGGCAGGCAGTCAGAAGAGGTCGCTATGTAGAATTCAACTTGCTCCATGACCGCGGAACCAAATTTGGGATTTACTCAGGCGGCCGAACCGAATCTATTCTAATGAGTTTGCCACCAGTAGCCAATTGGGTTTACAACCACGAGCCAGCTGAAAATACTGAGGAACAAAAAACCCTGAGTTTCCTCAGGGCTTTCCACGAATTTTGCTAGTGCTTATTGTTTGGTAAGCGTGAGGTAGTCTGTGCCTCCGTTTCCGCCAGACACATCGATGAGTTTGATTTCTGTATCTGTATATGATATGATATCCCAGTCGTCAGATAAATCATCTAGTTGATTACTCACATTAAAGTTGATATTGAAATCGAGGTCGGCGAGGTTGTCGTCGTCGTTGCTATTGGAGTCTGTGACAGACCAACTACCAACATAAGGATTGGAGTTACTGCTCAGTAAGTCAGTTGCATTCAAAACGCCGCTTTCTAAAAAGGTAAAACGAAAGGTAGTGAAATCTGCTGTTTCGTCGTCGCCGTTGTCTATATAACTGCTTACGATCCAGGTGCCATCTGTAGAAATATTGTTGATTTGCTTTTGATTGCTTTGCCATTTGGAGCATGCGCCCAATAAAGCAATAAGGCTTAGGGAAAGTAAGATAGTTTTCATATTGTTGATTTTAGGTTCAAATTTAAACAATTTTCGTGCCAAAACAGCTTCTTTGTACAGTTCCATTTTTCGAAATCAAATAATAACTACGCAATATTTCTGCGGAATAACTACCTTTGGGCATGCTACAGCTCAAAGCCCAAAGCCAACGCCTGCAACTTATCCTCGATTTTTTGAAGGAGCAAGCTTTCATGCGGGCTTCGTTTGTTCAAATCCATGAGTATTTACGCAAAGTGTTGCCTGTTCTTGGCCTCAAACCAATTTCAAGGCGTTCTTTGGAGGCAGATTTACAGGTTCTACGAGAACAAGGTAGCGACCGCTTGATCCATATAAGAGTCTCCAAGAAACACTACTATCAATTGTTGTCGGCGCCGAGAGAGTCCATTTCAGAAGCATTAAAATCCAGTATGCTCGAGCAAATCGCATTGCAATTGGGGGCCAAAGGAATAGGAAAAGACGATATTCTTGAGGATAAACTTGTTTTTAGTTTTTCTGGACTCAACGACGATGGTAATTCCTTTGAACTTGCTGCCGTTTGTACGCAGGCTATTTCACAACAATATCTTATTCAATTTTTGTATCAGTCAGCCTTTGGTACTTATAAATCTAAATTACAAGTAGTTGCCCCCTTGCAAGTACGTTTTTATGAGGGGCGCTTTTATTTGGTGGCGAGTGTTTGGTCCGAGCGTCAAAAAGCTCCAAAATCTCAAATAAAAGTATTTGCTTTTGATCTCATAGAAGACAACGTTGTGGTGCCTGCTTTGGTAGAGCGCGAAGATGGCAGTGAAGGAGATTTACAGTATTTTTCTTGGCTGCAACTGATGCAAGAAGTAGGGCTAAAGTCGTACTTTAAACATTGCTTAGGGATTGCTCGGTTCAAAGAAAGTATACCTGAAGTAATCCGACTGAAATTCACGGATTGGGCCATCTCTTATGTCAAAGCGCGTCGTTTGCATGCCTCACAACGCATTGTAGTAGATAACCCCAATTATATTGTCGTGGAGCTTTATATTTACCGCACTTATGAACTTTCCATGCTATTGTCGCGTTTCAGAGACTACGGCGTTGAGGTTCGCTAAAAAAATCTATATGTTAATTGAAATTTGGTCTGATATTGCTTGTCCTTTTTGTTATCTCGGACTCTCTAAACTCAATAAAGCCATAGAGAATTTGAACTTACAAGAAGAGGTCCAAATTGAGTTGCGGACTTTTTTATTGAACCCCGGTCTTAAGACAGATCTTTCGAAGTCCATTATGCAGTATTTGCACGAGCACAAGCAAATTCCAATGGATCAAATTGCAGTCATGAACCAAAGAATTGTGCAACAAGGTCAGGAATTCGGACTCGATTTTCAAATGGAGCAAATCAAAGTTGCCAATACCATTAAAGCACATCTTTTATTGCATGAAGCCCACGAGCAAGGGCTGCAGTGGGCTTGTAAAATGCGTTTATTAAAGGCGTACTTCACCGAAGGGAAGAATATCGATGATGTCCAGGTTTTGAAGGAATTAGCTCAAGAAGTTGGACTGAAAACTGACCACCTAGACCTCGCCATCTTAGGCGGTAAACATAGCCGCGCCTTTACCCAAGACCTACAAGAAGCCCAAGAGCTCGGCCTGCGCGGCGTCCCGTATTTTATCTTTGATCGGAAGGTTGCCATCCACGGCGCAAGGGAAATGGAGGCTTTTGAGCGTGCGTTACTTGGCTAACTACCTTGCCCTCTTCAAAGACTCTCTTGAGCGAGCAATTGAATCGCGGTATCGTTCAATATTTTTTTTGCAACTCTCAATCTTATCTTTTTCTCGGTCGATTTCACGGGCAAAACTTTCCCATTGACGCGCTTTAGACGCACGAATGTTATGTTTTTGCGCACTTGAATTGGCATTTTTTAGTTGTCGTGCGTAGTTTTCCGTTTCGCGACTTTTGCGAATTTTCACTTTAGCAATTTCTTCTTTATAATCAGCTATTTTCGCTTTTTCGCGCTCTACATCACGTTTGTAGCTTTCGATTTGAGATCGATAATATTCCTTGCTCATTACCTTTTTTTATTGATTTCTAGCTGCTTCACCTAGCGTGAAATTGTTATCCACTAGTTTTTCTGCCTTTTTATCTTTGATTTGTACTGTAACACCATATGTGTCAAGAAAGCTTTTCTCAACATCTTTAACGAGCATGTTGCCCTTGATTTTGACTCCTTCTTTTGAGGTTGTAGCGATATCTGCGCTTGTCTTGTGATTCAAGGCGCCAAGTGTTAAATCTTCCTCGGCGATCATTTTGCCTTTGTAAAATACCAAAGACAAATCGTATGCTTCCTTGAATTCTTTAGAGAGTGTTTTTAGTTTTTTGTTAGGCGCAATTGTGAATTCCGCTTTATTGAAGCGGTCCATAAATTTATCAAATAAGCCCATAACTTACATTTTACCAGCTTGGGTAAGCGTCATTTCGTTGTCAGCTAACTTTGTTGCATCACTATTTTTAATCTGGACTTTGATGCCAAAAGCATCATTGAAATAACCTTCTACGTTTCCAACACGTGAGCGAGCGCCTAATTCTAATTCACCACCAGCATAAACTGCTTTAGCAAGTTCTAGTATTTTGATATCATCATCAGCAATTGTGTTATTGCCTCTGTATACCACTAATGAACAATTGAACTCTTCTGTAAATTGACGCTTTAAACTTTTGACTGTTGTTGCTTTGGTAACTCTGATAGTTGACATAATCTTTGTGTTTTAAATTTTGAGCAAGGTATTTATAAGTTTAGAAAATTTTGATACACTTTTGATACACTTAATAAGGCAAATTGATCAAAAACAATTTTCACTAAAGATGAAGCCTTTCCTCCAACCGTTATTGGCATAGTCGGCATCAATCAGTAAGTCCTCATTTTGTTCAGCGACGTATTGAACTGGGTAGCCTACACCCGGACCTGAAGGAAGGTTTAGCGCCTCGGATTGAATGTTTGATCGTTTTGAATTCACACATCCTGAACCCAGCCTTTGATTACATCAAGTGATTTCGAACGGTTGTCCTCGATTTCAAATTCAATTTGCTTTCCATCGCAATAGAATAGGTTGGTAAAGGCATAATAAATCTCATCAGAATCGTCAGAACCCGTAAAATCAATCACGTTGCTGTCTTTGATGAAAACAAGCTGATTCATTTGAAAGTCACTCACTTCCATCGGGTACGATTTGAGGTGGTACCAGCCATAATCTATGAGTGCATACCGTTGGTCAATGTCAATTTCATCAATAGATTTATTGCTGGTATCTGCTTTGCCCTCAATTAGAAATATGTTTGAATCAGGATGGATATACAAGCAAGATTCATCGTGCTCGTTTTTTGTTTCAAATTTGCTGTTCGATGAAATCTGCTGATAGAGCGCCTCTAATTTGTCGTCATCCCAATCAAGAACAAGTTCTGTATTCCAACATCCTTTTAAGTCCAAAGACTTGATTTCTTTTTCAAAGATAACGGTGTCATCTAGGCTAATTTTGATGAGGTTGTCACTGTCAAACTTATAAAAATTGGTGTGGATACCATCGTAGGGGTTTTCTTCTAAGTAGTCGCTGTCATCGCTATCTTCGCAAGTGCCTTGTAGGATTTGTTGAATAAGTCCACTGATTTCAATTTGTAGTTTTTGAGTTTTTTGACTTGCCGTAGGTGGTACAGTTTCTTGTTGGCTTGCACTTGCTTCGCTCTGGTTGTTCTCAATCGGGTAACCCATCGCAACAGCACGTTCAATAAATGTCTCAAAGTTGCTTGATCCCCATTGGTTGCAGACCACATATTTTTTGCCATCTTCTGCTACAAGAACATCTTCCATGAAGTAATATCTATCATTAGATACATTCTCGAGCGCCACAATAACACCTGCACTCCCTTGAATTTCTGCCGGCCAGTTCTCATTTGGATGGTAATTCTTGACAATCACATCCTTGAAAAATTGTTGCAAGCAGCTCAATACCAATCTATTTTTTGGTAGCCATTTCTCGGTTCCTTTGATTCTGAATTTTGTTAAATCTTTTGCCATTATTTGTGTTGGGTTTAGTGAAATTGATAAGCGGCTTATTTTAACCAAATATCTATGCTTTCCATCGGATATTTGATACATAAATGGTACATTTAATGTGTGATTGACGAATTAAAGACAGAGGTAGAGAAGACCCTAGGGCGTAGAATCGTAACGCGCGGCGATTGCGAGCTGCTCTGCGAGGACTTATATCAGAAAACGGGTGCTGTACTCTCTTACAATACTTTTCGCCGGCTTTTTGGAGTGATTGAGTATAGAAAGCCGCGTGAGAGCACACTGGATGCTTTGTCATTATATGTTGGTTTTCAGTCTTTTCAAGACTTCTCCAAACGTTTTAGTGAGGTGGATACTTGGCCGCTGTGGGAACACCTTTATGTTGTGCTTTCTGAGGCTGATGCTCAAAATATTTTGGCATTTTTACATTTGCGCAAGCGAAAACAAAATCAGTTTTCCATCACTTTTACGATTGTGGTACGCGAACTTTTGAACCGCCGAGATTTGTCCACTTTGCTTTTGATTTTTAGAGACCCTATGTTTCAATTTAAGGCTTTGCCCTATGATGAGGTGGCACAAATTGGCGTGCTGATTGGTTTGCATTTTCGGGAGTTTCACGATCGAGAAATTGAAGAAGTCTTGTTGCTTGAGCCAAACTTCAGAGATTTAGTACTTAAAATATTTGTGGATTACGGCCGCTTAAGTGGAAAGTTTGGTGAATGGTTAGACTACTTGGAAAAACTTGCTCATTTAGATGAGGAAACCAGACTTTTTGTGCGTTGTCTGCTCCTTTGGCGTGGATTGCTCCATAAGGAGCATTTGCTAGATTCCCTTCAAATGAAGCAATTGCCAAATCTTGACACCGCACAGCACCCCATTTTATTTGGTCGTTTATTCGGTCTTAAAATTTTAACTACAAAAAACAAAAAGGCACAGCAAAAACACAAGCTAGAAATGGAGCTTCGCATCAGCAGAGAGCCACATTTTGTTACTGAATTACTTTATGAGCCGGCAGTGCAAGCCTTAGTATTGAATTCAGAATTACATGAGCAAATTTTAGAAGCGCACAAGCACCAAATCAATCAGATCAATTTTTGGTATCATATGTCTCAAGTAGCAATCCATCGGGTGCTGCAAGTAAAGTTGTTGCTGCAAAAAGCGCAGTTTCATTCGGCAAAAAGCATTTTGGACAATATTCCCTACGGGCACATCCGACACGGTTACCGTGAATTCATCGAATTGTACGTGGCATTTTTCAGGTGGTATATTGCCAAAAATTTAAATGAGGATACTTCAGCATTTGAGCTTGAATTCAATTTGCGAAAAACACGTTTGAATTACCCAATTTTCGAAGGACTTTATTTTGAGCGCTATTTTGATGTCAACTAAATGCCATTCAATTTCTGATAAGCATTTTTGTAACGGCGTTTTTTGAGCGTATGAGGCACGTTGCGTACCATTCGACGAATCGCTTTTCGTTGCATGTTTTCTTTGATTGAGCCATATTGACCATGAAGTGAGGTCTGACCATTCCAAATTTGTTCGGCGCGTTTGGCATCGTAAATGGAGAGGTTGAGGTTGACGATGTTAGTGATCACTGTGAAGTTAGGATTTGCTGTATTGAGCATAATTGCTGTTGCTTCGCTGACCGGTTCCATTACTTGAATATTTCCAAAAACTAGAGCGTCTACATTTAATAAGCTACAAAGGTCGTTATTGGTTTTGGGAGTAATTGGGTACCCAGCTCCAAAAAGGATAGAATTGACTTCATCTGGTGTCATGAGTTCTGCATGCAGTGCGCCACTGCGGGCATAAAATGAAAGTTGCCGGTAGAGGCGCTGTTGTGTTTCTTCACTTTTGATGCGGCAGAGTTCATTGTATTTGTCTTGGTTCATCCAAATTTTACGCTCGAGTGTTGCCGAGATAGGCATAATGGCAATGCGTGTGTGTCCTTGGGTGAGTTCCACTATGTTCGGTGCTTCCTGAACAGAAACACAAGCAGTTAAGAATACTGTAAGGCCTAAAAAGAGGAAAAGTTTAATCATGCTTATTTATTTTTTAGCTCTTGCATACGAAAATCGTTCCAAAAGTTGAGGAAGTGCATAGCCGTCAAGTCCGTTAATCGCTACAACATTTCCTTTGTCTAGTTGTAGCCAGTTGTCTGGGGTCAGGAGTTCTTCTTCGTAAAAAACGGCTTCAATGCTGGCAATGACATGAATGCAGCCATTTTCTTCAATGAGGTATTCGTTGACATATTTACACAATAATTTAACGGGGCTGCCTTTGACAAATGGCACAGGACAACCGCCGTGGTATACTGGATCGAGGTTGGTCATGTCGAACTCGCTGACGTCTTCTGGGTAGTTGGCAGAGGTGTGGTGGGCATCGGCAATTTGGTCGGAAGTAATGTGGTTGACCGAGAAATAGCCGTAAGCTTTGATGTTTTGATAGGTATGACGCGGCACAGTTGTAGGCCGTAAAATAAAACCAATCAGCGCAGGGTCACTGCCTAAATGTGTGATGCTCGAAAACACCGCAACGTTGGTTTTGCCTTCGTTGGATATGGTCGCAATGAGGTTGGCAGATTTATAGCCAGTGCAGCTATTGACGAAGTTGAGGCGATCAATGCGGCCCATTTTTTCGATTTCGGAGCGGTCTATTCGGATCAGAGACATAAGTTGTTTTGAATTTACAACAAGTGCAAACTAGAATGGTTTGAAGTTTGGTATTAAAAAGAACATACCGATTTGAATGCTCCAAAGTTTGTCGAGCTGATCATCAATGAGGATTTGCTTTTGGTATTTGGCCGACAACTGTAAGGCGAAATCTCTGGAAAAGAAATAAGTGGGGCTCAGGCCAACTTGAAGATGGATCATGTCGTCGCCGCGCAACAAAAATTTGTCTTGGAGTTTGTCGTTGCGCAGGTGGGTCAAGCCAACGCCTGCAGAGCCATAGAGGTAAAATGAGGAGCGACGGTTGCGGGTAATTCTCAGGAGGTCTTGGCTAAGGCTGAAGGTGCTGAATATCAAGCGGGATTTTTGTAAATGAACGCCACTGAAGTCTAGTCCATAACCGTGATTTTGAACAGACTTATATAGTCCTAAACTGTAACTAGTTCCTGTGGCTTCCATGCCTGTGGCTTTGCCTACTTGTAACTGACCAAACCAGGCATCCCAACTGCGTGCAAAGGTTTGGGAGAAAGCATGCTGGTTTGTGACCAGCATCATCGATGTAAAGAACACTGCAAATAGGCTTTCTTTCATTGTTTAAATGTACAAATCTTAGGTTAATAGTTTGATGACTACCAAAAATATCTGACTTGAACAATGCTTTTTTATATACGTAAATAGTTTACGTTCCTCTGCTGTAGTTTTGTAAAAATTTACGAAAATGATGGTCTACATTCCTATTATCCTCTTTATCTTGGTCCTCTTCATTCTTTTGGCCAATTACATCCAATTCAAAGACAACCGCAAAGAACTAGCCATGGCATTGCGTCAGAATCGAGAGGAACTCAGCGCCGGCATTGATCGCCTTACCGTCAAATTAGAGGAAAAACTCACGCTCATTTCAGAAGGTCTCAACAAAAACGCCAAAGACAACCGCGATGAGCTCACATTAGCACTCAAAAACTTTTCTGAAACGATGTCGCTCAAACAAGGCGAGCTGATGAAATCAACAGAAGACAAACTCGAAAAAATGCGCGAAACCGTCGACGAAAAGCTGCACAAAACACTCGAGGAGCGCTTGGGGCAATCTTTTAAATTGGTTTCTGATCGGCTTGAGGCTGTGCAAAAAGGTTTGGGCGAAATGCAAACCTTGGCTAACGGCGTAGGCGACCTCAAAAAAGTGCTTAGTAATGTCAAAACGAGAGGAGTACTTGGCGAAATCCAATTGGGCAATATCCTTGAACAAATTATGGCGCCCGAACAATACGCAGCGAATGTCAAGACCAAAAAAGGATCCAATGACCACGTAGAATTCGCCATCAAACTTCCGGGCAAAGACGACCTCGGTCAGGAAGTTTACTTGCCAATCGACGCTAAATTCCCTCAAGAAGACTACGTGCGCCTCCAAACCGCCTACGACACCGCCGACCTCACCGGCATAGAAAGCGCCAACAAAGCGCTCGCCACCAGCATCAAGAAATTCGCCAAAGACATCCGCGACAAATACATTGATCCGCCTTACACCACCGATTTTGGCATCATGTTCTTGCCCATAGAAGGCCTTTTTGCCGAAGTGGTGCGCCAGCCAGAACTCGTGGCGCTTTTGCAGCGCGAGTACAAAATAATTGTCACGGGCCCTACCACCTTAGCCGCCATGCTCAATAGCTTGCAAATGGGCTTCAAGACCCTGGCTATTCAAAAGCGCAGTAGCGAAGTATGGCAAATTTTAGGGGCCGTCAAGACCGAATTCACCAAATTTGGTGGCGTTTTAGAAAAAGCCCGCAAGAAAATTTCAGAAGCCGACGACGAACTCGAAAAATTAGTCACCACCCGCACCAATGTATTGATGTCAAAATTGCGCAAAGTAGAAGAGTTGCCTGCCGCAGAAAGCCAGCAGTTGTTGGGAGGCCCTGCAGAACCCTTAGAAATCGAGGAAGATTAGGCCTCTACTGTAGTCGCTTTCTTAGACTGGCGATACAAGAAACTCTCATAGATGAAACGCTTGGCAAAGCGCACTTGTTTGTCAGCATTGATCAGCTTTTTGTAGACATTCGCATTCACGCCAAAGTACTCATAGCAAGAACCATCTGTAAAAGTAATTTCTAGAAGAAGACCTTTGTGGCGATAATCAGCAATGCCGCACTCGTTGATAGTGCGCTGGTAGTCTGGCAACTGCGCAGCTTTGGTTTCGGGAGCAAGGCTCACCAAAAAATGATATCCGTCTACAATTTGGCGGCCCATTTCTTCGGCTTGTTCTTTGAGTGGATCAC
>JACCDV011231727.1_pt1 | contig 34139 bp, 21 predicted proteins | sample 7446131 | NCBI WGS metagenome assembly JACCDV01 (sample SAMN15323448, study PRJNA562643) | freshwater metagenome | isolation source: river surface water | place: USA:Blue River Watershed | collected 2017-08-17
ATGGGCATATTCGCAGGTTGCGCTCCATTTGCCGAAAGCTACTTAGAAAAACATCCTGACCCTACTAATCAAACGGAAGTAATGTTTACACTCGCTTGTAAGCTCATAACAAAAGTTGGGAAAGCTAGCCAAGTTGTTTTACAACACACTGACAAAGTACTGAATGCTGCATGTTTAGTAAATGCTATAGCCCTTATTTATCTGGGTTTTCCCGCAGCTGGATCAATTGCACTATTCGGGTTATTCGTGCTTGCATTAAAGCGTTATCATTGCCTGCCTGCAAGTGTTGAACCTTACATGGAACCTATCGCAACATTAGGCGCGGTGGCGACATTACTTACTACACCTCTAAATATTATTTTAAGAATTATTTTTGTACCAATATACATAGCAACATTGATTCCTCAGGTTTTAAATTTACAAGTCATTCGTTCTCGCCTACCTGAACATTGTACTAATCCATTTTACAATAAGCACGTTATTACCGAGGCAGAGAATGAAAAGGATGAAGTCCTCGATTGTGCTCACGAACCTGACAAATTTCGGGTTAACCCCACTCACGTTTATTCTGACGAGGTAGGGCGACTCCTTCCCACAGAATTTGATCAAAGCTTAGAGCAAATCTCCGCAGAAAAACTTTTCGATCAATTTACAGATAAAATGAAAGAATTGGGTATTAAGTTAAGTGAAGGACTAGAAAACGGATTAAACAATCTCAAGGTATGCGCTATTACAGGGCGCGTTGCCAATAAAACGCCGCCTGACATTGAATTATTCCAAAAAGTCATCAAGTTCCTGGTGCAATCCATTCTAAATGACAAAGACAATTTTGAAATAAAAGTTCAAGAATTTGCTGAACTCGGAACTTACTGCGTTGAGGGGTGGACACGTGACATCACTGCGATGCAATCTCCCCAAACTCAGGATATAGCTTGGGCTGTTCACCACGTTTTAGCCAAAATGCGTGGAGAATTCATCAAAGAGATAATTTTACAATGTAATAATCAAATTCCAGCACTGAATGTGGCTGGAGGAAGCAATAACATTCATGTGACAAATGCTTTCCAAACAGCTTTTTGGCATCGCTTCCGCACATTCGAAGGCGAATTGGATACACAATTGCATAAGCCATCAGTATTAAAATCGTTGTTTCTTCGACGGGTTATCAATAATGACAACTTTGAAACGCCAACAAAACTTGAAATGATTTATATGACTTCACGTTTAACGGCTGTTCATCCTGGATTAGAACTTTTTGCTGGGGCTCTCGTGAACTTGATACCAATAATTGATAAAGCAATTTATCTTTCAGTAATGGATAGCGAAGCTATTGTAGATTCGATATATGACGCAATAAAACCTGAATATCTGCCTGATAGAGATGGCCGTAAAGATCACGTAGAATCAAAACGTAGGATTGATTGGAAAGCTATTCTAAAATGGATGCAAAATATCTCAGATAAGCGGGGTATCGATATTTTAGACCCTGAGACTTCCGAATACGACTCTAAATGGGTAGAGCGTGACATCGCTGGTCAGTATTCGCTTTCAAAAGCGGGTGTCAGATTGCTTTTATGGGACTTGGGCATTTTAAGATGCCAATAAAACACGTAGTAATTCCGTGCCACCCTTAAGTCTGGTTTTTTATTTTTGCTGGTCTTTTGCTTTATAATTTTTCAAATTGATCAGCAAAAGACAGCAATAAATTTTAGTTTTTGCTTAAGTATCCCTGATTTCAAATTGCAATTGGCTATCCCATTGAAAAGCATTACCCATTTCATGATCAGAAGATGTTGCAACAACTTATAGAGAAATTAAAAAAAGGTGATTGAATTCATAGACTTATGATTTCAGATCCCTTATATTAAATTTTCAAATCTATTTATTTTATATATATGCGTCTTCTTATTCGTGCCATCGGTTATGCAAAAGGCCACTTGGTATGGCTTTTTATGACCCTTGGGGCCATGTTGTTTCTAACGATTGCCAACCAAATTGAAATGTTATCACTTGGAGTTTTATCCAATTCCGGCGCTGATTTTTTTTCGTTATTTCAAAGCAAGCATCAAGAAAATCCTAATAAAATAACGCTTGAAATGGTGGAAAAGCGGTGGGATTCTATCGCCAAAGGAAAGACCTATATTTCCAAAGAAGATGCTGTATATTATTTGGGCAAGCATGATGAAAATCCACTAGCACGGTTGATGCATGAATTTAAAAAAGGATTAGGTCTGCATGGAGGGAATTTAAGGGCGTTGATTGTCTTATTAGTCATCGTAGCTCTTTTTAAAGCATTTTGGTTATTTGCTTCTAGGTATACAGCTCAAGTGCTTGCCATCAAAATTTCCCAACATTTACGAAGTTTGTATTTCATGCATATTCAGACCTTGCCTATGAGTTTTTATCAAAAATACAATATCGGTTCACTTTCTTCCCGAGTTGCAACTGATGCAAGTCAAATCGCCAGATCGTTGAATTCTTGTTTAACTAACTATATCTTAACTCCATTTACCGCTATTAGTTCTTTAGCTGCGTGTCTTTATTTTTCATGGCAACTGACATTGGTTGTTTTTTTTGGTCTTCCTTTGATTATTTTTCCGATGATTGTCATTACCAAAAAAGTTAAAAACGTCTCAAGGGAGTTGCAGTTAAATCAAGAAAATTTCGCTTCCGTTTTAATCGACTTTTTATCCGGGATCCAAACTGTCAAAATGTTTGCAATGGAAGCTTTTTCACTAAAAAAGTATCAAGAGCAAAATGATCAAATGGCCCGCCTCGAGACTAAAACGGCAAAATATGACTTATTGGTGAGACCAGTATTGCATTTGATTACGACATTTTGTTTAGCTGCAGTGCTTGTTTTTGGTCTTTATATTTTGAAATTATCTGTCTCTGAACTATTTGTTTTTTGTGGGTTTTTACATCTTTTTTATGAGCCAATCAGAAAATTTGCCGATGAAAATTCAAATATTCAAAGGGGAATAGTCGCTGCAGAACGTCTTTTTGAAGTTTTAGAAATTTCTCCCCAAACTGAAGTTGCCGAAAACCCCATCGAATTAAAAGAGTTTAATGATCAAATCGAATTTGATCATGTGTGGTTTGGATATGAAGAAAGCTGGATCCTTCAGGATGTCAGTTTTACGATCAAAAAAGGAGAAACAGTAGCTATTGTTGGGCAAACCGGTTCAGGAAAATCGACGATCTTATCTTTATTGCCGAGACTTTACGATATTCAAAAAGGGGAAATTCGGATTGATGGGATTAATATCAATAAATTTTCATTAGAATCATTAAGGCAGCAAATGGCTTTTGTTTCACAAAAACCATTTCTTTTTTATGATACTGTTATAGCTAATATTTCATATGGTACCGATTTGGCTAAAGACCGGATTGTTCATGCAGCAAAGCAAGCATATGCTCACGAATTTATATCGAAATTACCCAAAGCGTATGAAACTCACCTTTCTGAAACTGGGAAAAACCTGTCTGGAGGACAACAGCAAAGATTGGCAGTTGCTAGAGCTTTGGCAAAACATGCCCCTATTTTAATCTTAGATGAGGCGACATCCAGCTTAGACTCAATGAGTGAAAACAAAATTAAGCAAGCAATCTTGAAATTAAAAAATGAAGCAGTGACTCAAATTATTGTGGCACATCGATTTTCTACTATTGAGCATGCGGATAGAATTATCGTTATTGAAGATGGAGTAAAAATAGGTGATGGCACTAAAGAGGAGCTCTTATTGAATTGCGCTACCTTTAGGGCTCTTTGGGAGGCTCATTACCATCAAAAAAATTCTAAAGTTCTACGCCCGAGTGAATTAGAGTCAACCCCTGCGATTTAATTTTTTCATTAGCAACTTCTTTGTTTTTCCCATGATGAGATGGTAGTTTTGGGTCAAATTTAGGCATTGCCAGTTGATATTTATCGCATAACATTTGATAAAGTTCCATCCTAGTTGGATGAGCATCTGATACCAAGTTATAGACCCCTTCCAAAGAGTGCTCTATTGCAAATTGGATCATATGAACAATATCGTCAATATGACTTAAATTCGCTTTTTGTTTCCCGTCACCTGGGAGCGTTTTCCCTTGAATTGTGATGGCTTTTTGTTTTAATGACCTTTCTTTGCCGTAAATTTCTCCTAGGCGAACAACACAAACCTTAATTCCAAAAGCGCTTAAAGCTTGAAGAGTTTTTTCAGTTTTAATCAAAATTATTGATTTTTCATCAGAATCATTCAAAGGAGAGCTTTCATCAACGAGGTTGCCATCTGATTCTTTATAAACTGATGTGGAGCTAATGTAGATAATTTGTTTAAGATTTTTTAATTTTGAAATAGCTCTTGTCAAATTTAGTGCTAACTTTAAATAAGTATCTTCGTAGCTTTGGTCGGATGGCGCTACACTTATGATTAAAATATCAGCTTGATCTAAGTGAGGATGGAATGTTTCAATCGCATCGCTTTTTAAAATAAAGGCAGGTATTTCTAATTCTAATAGTCTATTTAAGCTTTCTTGCGAGCGTACGGAGCAAATTACATGATGTAGCTTGTGGAGCTTAAAAAAAGCGTTTAATCCAAGGAATCCCGTCCCGATAATCCCAATATTCATGCTAAAATGGCTTGAGTTGATTCAATTGATTTTTTTAGTTCGCTATTTTCAGGTTTGTCCAACGCTCCAGATTGAATCAGCCAATCTACATAATTTTTTGGTAATTTCACTATCGGAATTCCCTTATGTTTTCCAAAGGGCATGGTCGAAATATTTTTAAAATTGCTCCTTTGATAAAGGAGCTCCCAAGCTGTATCTATAGGGAGATCATCGAGCATTTTTGAAAAAACCTGTTCTAATACGATGACATCATCTAATGCTCTATGGGCTTGATTTTCTGCTATTCCATACACTTCTCTTAAATATTGAAGACTATGTTTTGGCAAATCGCTCCGATATTTTTTTGCCCATTTGAGCGTGTCAAAAAATTTTAAATTGGGGAATGGTCTTTTTGCTCTTTCAAATTCTGCTTTTAAGAAATGGATGTCAAAAGCATCATTATTATGAGCAATTAAGATGCAGGGCTCTTCGCAAAAGGTTAAAAGGTCATCGATAATTTCATAAAATTTTGGGGCGTTTTTGACCATAGTATCGTCGATTCCTGTGATTTTTTTAGACTCCTCAGGTATAGACATTTCAGGATTTATAAAACTGACGAACTCTTTTTTTCGTATAGGATCGTAGAAAGCAATTTCTATGATTTTATCTTTTTCAGCTTTTAAACCTGTTGTTTCAGTGTCATAATAGATCGGGCGCATATTGAACCTAAAATCAAAGAGTTTTTCATGAATTTATCAAAAACCTATAAAAAGCGGCTATGGATTTATGTTGATGAAGGGGTGAGCGCCCCTTCAGCTGACGGTGTATTTAATTTTTTTCAATCCTATAACCAGCTTACAATCGGAACGATTCGATCTCAAGATTTAAAATCAATTTTTTTAGATCCCGAGCGTGATATGCTTTGTTTTCCTGGTGGAAGAGACATTCCATATCAAGAAAAGCTTCAAGGTGAGGGGGTAAAACGAATTCGTCAGTTTGTATTAAATGGTGGTACCTATATTGGAATTTGTGCCGGTGCTTATTTTGCTTGTGATCGATTCGAGTTTGAAAAGGGTACTGAATTAGAAATTGTTGCAGAGCGTGATTTGAAGTTTTACTCTAAAACGGGGGTTGGTCCAATTTTGGGTTTGGGTAAATTTGATTATTATTCGGATAGTGGAGTGGAATATCCTCTGATTAAGTTTGAAAAAAGCAATTTCGCATGTCCGATCTATTATAATGGAGGGCTTGGATTTATAGATCTTTGTAAAAATTCAGAAGTTATCGCTAGATATCCGAACGAAATTCCTGCGATATTAAAAATAAATAATGGACTTGGAACATCGTTTTTATCTGGGGTTCACTTTGAAATGTTGCAAAATGAATCCCATTTGAAAAAAGTCAAAAAAATAGTCAGAGAGTTTCTCTGAATTTATCATTATCTACAGATAAGATATGTTTTAGTGCAACCTTCTAGAATTGGTAACCAATTGGGTGTGTTCGATATGATTTGTAATGATAACAATTGATTTCTTTCTGATGATTGAAAATGGTTACAGATAATTTTTTGGTATACATGTTGAATCACAAAAAATGGAGATGCTAAAACATTTAATAAAGCTTCTAAAGCTAATACGACTGTACATAACAATGAATACAAAGAATTCAAAAATGCTTTGTTATTACCTAATATAGCTTCGATTAGTTGAACAACTGTTTTTAAAGCGCTGAAAACGGCCATACTAACACTGATTAATGCTGGCATGACACTCTGCACTATAGAAATAGGGATGTTCGACAATAACTTAAAAGGAGCGCTTTGCTTTCTCCAAATGTTGTCTAATGAGAGAATGGAATTACTTTTTAGCTCAGTGAAGGTTTGCAAAATGCAAGGATCTTTATTTACAGCAAGGGGTGAGTTACATGTTGGCATATTTAACCTTTTTTATAACATTTTAATAGTTCACATCTTAACAATCTATTAATATTCGATTAAATATTTTTTATTGTGTATTTGCAGCTGATTCTTCAAATAAAAGATTTAAATTCATATTACCTTCTTGCTCGTCATCTATGTCCCAAGTTGATGCAGCTAAACTAATAGCATCCTCTTCTTGGATAGTATCCTCAATCGGTGCTTCCCAGTATTTTTTAAGTTCTCTCTTAAGATTTTCATAAAAAATGTCTTTTCCATACTCAAAGGGGACATTTAAAAATATTCTATTTATTAACGAACTAAGAGTTACCACAACCAACACAATTGGCGTTAATGGTATAGCTAGTAGATCTTTAAAGAAGAATTTCGAAAAAATGGATCTTATTTTCGAAAAATCATTATTAAATAGCGATAGTGTAGCAAAAATAGATGTTGCCGTAGCTAAGATCAATATGTCCAATATGTCCAAGGGAAGTTTCAAAGCAAGTATTGAAATGTCAAAAGCCGTTGCGATTATTGCAACACCATAACCTGAAATATGGTTGAAATTCTTAGCATGCTCCCAAAATTTATTTGAAGATTCAAATAAATTTAAGCGAACTTGGTGGCATCGATTTAATAAATCGACGAAATTATAAGAGAAAGCTTCAAGTTTGGAGCGAAATAAACATTCGTTACTTGATAAAGTGATTTTATCCATATTTATTCTCCAATTTTAAAAGTAATTTTTTATTAATTTGTGCGCTGGACTCATACTATCAAGAGACCTTTGCCCTAAAGCATTTTGACACTCGATTTGGATATTTGCAAAAGGATGGTCAAAGATCTGTTCTTTTTGCACCCAAAAAGTTGCGCTACTGTCAGATTGATTTATGATCTTGGCATATATGTCGAAAGGAAATTTTAATATTAATGAGACAGCCGAAATCACAGTAAAAATCGACATAGATAAGATACGAGCTGCAAATATAGATCCTAGAAGTGAGAGATTTTTTTTGAAAATTGGTGCAATAAAAAGAAAGAAGCTTGCCATAATTGTGATGTATCCAGTGCAGCAAATCGATGCAAGTAGTGTGATAGTGGATTGTATGATAGTAGTAGGAATTGCCACGATAGATCCTAAAAGTCGGTTGTAATTATTGGCTTTTTTCCAATATTCACTACAGGATATCTGAAAAGATCGAGTAATTTTATAGCTTTTATCCAAGGTTTCAAGCGAATCAACTCCGTATGAGTCGAGGGTTGCTATGAACTGGATAGCATGAGAATACTCTTCAAATAGCTCGTATGTTTCTGGGTTACAATTAATTTGAGCATGTAGAGCCATAATTACATATTCTTGTTTATATATTCATGATTACAATTATAAAGTAATTACATGTTTATTAATATAATTAAAATTTATTTTATTATAAATATAATATAAATAATTTATGTGACATCTTTCCAAATCTAAATTTTCTCAAAGGTTTGAGTAAAGCTTTGATTTTATTTTTTTTGTAGGTTAATTTGATGTTTTTACGTGTTAATCTTTTGAAGGCTTATGAGTCAAGAATTGTCATATCATTTTTTTAAGGCTGATGCTTTTGTAGCCTTAGACGCTATCGGAAAAAATAAAGTTATAGAAGCATTAAAAAAAATGTTGCTAATTCGCCATTTCGAAACACGGGCCGAGTCCGCTTACCAGATGGGTAAAGTTGGGGGATTTTTTCATGCTTATATCGGTCAAGAGGCGATTCAGACGGCTGCTACGATGGCTTTAGATGCAAATGATTGGTATACAACAACTTATCGATGTCATGCCCTCGCTTTGTTGCTAGGCGTAACCCCTGATGCCGCTATGGCGGAACTTTATGGAAAAAAAACCGGTAATGCCATGGGGAGAGGCGGGTCTATGCATCTCTTTTCAGATCATCTTTTAGGGGGGTTTGGGATTGTAGGCGGACACATACCGATCGCTACAGGAGCTGCATTTTCGATGAAATATCAGGATAAAAAACAGGTTTCTATTTGTTTTTTAGGAGATGGGGCCGTGCCGCAAGGGGCATTTCACGAGTCATTAAATTTAGCGGCTTTGTGGAATCTCCCTGTGATTTACGTAGTAGAAAATAACCAGTGGGGGATGGGCACCAAGGTCAATCGTGCTTTATCGATGAATCCTATAGCTGAAAGGTTAGCGATAAGCTACGGAATCGAGGGGTACACGGTTGATGGGATGAATTTTTTTGATTGTTATGCGCTTTTTGAAAAACTTAGAAAACAGGTTATTGATACCAATCGCCCTGTTATTATTGAAGCGATCACCGAGCGATTCAAAGGTCACTCTATTTCTGATCCTGCGCACTATCGAACCAAAGAGGAACTTGAATGTGCGATGAAACGGGATCCTATCCCATTTTTATTTCATGCTGTGCAAGAAAGAGGTTGGTTAACTCAAGCTGAATTTGATGAAATTAGCAATTCTGAAAAAGAGGTTGTTTTAAAATCAATGCAATTTGCTGAGGCAAGTGAACTACCTGATATAATAACACTGGAAGAAGACGTTTTTGCACCTGATTCTATTTGGAGAAATTAAATGCAACAAAAGCAAATGATAACTGTTGAAATGCGTGAAGCCCTAAGACAAGCGATGGATGAAGAGATGCAACGCGATCCGCATGTTTTTATTATGGGTGAAGAAGTTGCTGAATATAACGGCGCTTATAAAGTGACAAAAGGTCTTCTTGATAAATGGGGTAGTAAACGGGTGATCGATACCCCAATTTCGGAAAATGGATTTACAGGTCTTGCCATTGGCGCTGCGATGACAGGTCTTAGACCGATCATAGAGTTTATGAGCTTTAATTTTTCTTTTGTCGCTTTTGATCAACTTGTTTCTAATGCTTGTAAAATGTATTACATGTCTGGAAACCGGTTTTCTGTCCCGATCGTTTTTAGAGGGCCTAATGGCTCAGCTGCACAAGTGTCTTCCCAACATTCACATTGCGTTGAGGCTTTGTATGGGAATCTGCCGGGTTTTATCGTAATTGCTCCCTCAAACCCATATGATGCTAAAGGCTTACTCAAGTCAGCTATTCGATCGAACAATCCGGTGATTTTTTTAGAGAATGAATTAAGTTATGGGAAAAAAGGGGATATACCCGCAGATGAATACCTAATTCCTATAGGAAAGGGTAAGATTATCAAGGAAGGCGATGCGCTGACTTTGATTTCTCATGGACGAATGATCGATTTTTGTATAGAAGCAGCAGAAGAATTCAAAAAAAGAAAAATTGAAATTGAGGTGATTGATTTACGCACAATTAAGCCTCTAGATACTGGATTGATAGCAGAATCCGTTAAAAAAACGGGGCGTTGTGTACTTGTTGAAGAAGGGCATATTTTCGCCGGTATATCGGCAGAAATCGGTTTCTTGATTCAGCAACATTGTTTTGATTATCTCGACGCACCTATTGCACGCGTTTGTCAAAGAGAAACACCTATGCCCTACGCTAAAAATTTAGAAAAAGAAACAATCCCTAATTTAAATCGCATTATCAAAGCTGTTGAAGAAACTTTGAGATAATTTTGGAGTAAAGATTCATATGCCATTTGTATTAACCATGCCAAAACTATCCCCAACTATGGAAGGGGGAACTATCGTCAAGTGGCATAAAAAAGAAAATGATTTGGTCAAAGAAGGGGAACTTCTTTTTGAAGTCGCAACTGATAAAGCAACCGTTGAGCACAATGCTTTAGATGGTGGATATCTTAGAATGATTTTGATACCAGAAGGTAAAGATGCGCTAGTTAATCAAGAAATTGCCATATTTTCAGCTTCATTAGAAGATTCAATAGAAGCTTTTATTCCAAAAGCTAAAGTAGATGTCCCTAAAGAAAAGCCCGTTGAGATTTCTTCAACTGTTACGCCCTCTTCAGCTCTTCCATCCTCCAAGATGACAAGCTTAGAACCTGAATTTATCCAGGAGCCGGTTTTAACGAATTACGTATTCGAATTCCCTGCTGGCGGTTCTCAGAATGGCTCTTTCGTATCTCCATTAGCAAAAAAAATCGCAAAAGAAAAAAATATTGATTTAAGTTCGATTAAAGGTTCAGGGCCACATGGCCGCATCGTATCTGAAGATTTAAATGATATTTCAGGCGCAGAGCTTCCTTTTCATTCAAATCAGCTCCCGCAAAAGTCTCCAGGCAGTTTTCATCTTGAGGCTCTTACCCCAATGAGAAAAGTGATTGGAAAGAGATTACAAGCTTCTAAATCGTACATTCCCCATTTTTATGTTCAACAGATAGTGATGGCTGATAGTTTGGTGCAAGTTAGAGAACAATTGAAAGCTGTAGGACAAAATATTACTTTTAATGATTTTGTGGTTCGCGCTTGCGCTTTAGCATTAAAAAAACATCCATCGCTGAATGCTGGTTTCAATAATGTTGAAAATAGTATCATCCATTTTGAAACGATAGACATATCGATTGCCGTCAGTATTTCAGGTGGATTGATTACTCCTATTGTTCGTCATGCAGATTTTAAGAATCTTTCTCAAATTTCTTTAGAAGTTAAACGCCTTGCCAAACTTGCCAAAGAGGGCAAATTAAAGCCTGAGCAATATAAAGGGGGCTCTTTTACTATTTCTAATTTAGGAATGCATGGAGTAAAAAGCTTTACACCAATTATCAATCCTCCGCAATCGTGTATTTTAGGAGTTGGTGGAATTTTAGATGAACCTGTAGTGAAAAATGGACAGGTTGTTCCAGGAAAAACCTTGAACCTTACATTAGCTGCTGATCATCGAGTAGTTGATGGGCTTGATGGCGCTATTTTCTTGAATACAGTCAAAAGATATTTAGAAAACCCAGCAGCTTTATTGATTTAACCATTTAGAGGTTCAAGCTGTCCAAATTCTAAATGAAAGCGTCTGGGACCGAGCCTTTCTAAAGGCTCGTAAATTACTTTAATTACCATTTGTGATTCGTCTGATTTGACTAGATAGCCATGATCTAGTTTTTCGCATGAAACGATGAAGTCTGGCCCTCCAAAAGCTTGGTGAATTTCATCTGAAGAAAAAATTCGTTGTACTTCAACGGCGGCTTGGGAAGTTGGGGATAATACGGCTTCGACTTTAAGTAATAATAGGGATGAAATAATGAAGAGTTTCTTGATCATGATTTACCTTTGAACAAATCGCATAATTGTGAATAAGAAATAGTCTCTTTGACAATTTCTAAATATTGATTTAACCAAAAAACAGCGTATTAAAAAACTATTTTTAGAAAACTTTCCAATTATAACCATTTTTTTCTTTGGAATAGCATGAAAACGAACGCTGATGCGATTCCGATAAATAAGATGATGATAAGGAATGTAAACTTATGGGTTCCAGCGGGAAGAGGGACGTTCATACCGTATAAACTTGCCACCATCGTTGGAATATTTAAAATAATTGTCAGAGCAGTTAAAACTTTTATAGTTTTATTTAATTGATTTGTAAAGATGATTTGATAAGAGTCTCGTAAAGAACGGATTGTTCTTAAGTTGACAGAACACAGTTCTTCAGATTGAATGCTTGTGTTTAAAAGATCTTCCAGTAGATCTTGGTCTTTTTCTTGTAAGAAAGTGTAACGCCCTGATGCCACGGCTTGATAGACGCTTCTTAAGGGAACTAATGAAGAGAGATATTGGTTAAGATTTTCTTCGCTGATCGTCAAGCTTGTAATATCATCACTTTCTACTTCATTCATTTCTTTTTCTTTTTGAAGTACGTTTGTTCTAATTTTTTTAATTTCTATTGTGAACTCTTGAGTGATTCTCAATAGAATATGGATCAAAAGTTTTGAGACTTTTGAAGTTGGGATTTTAGGTTGCTGTGCAATGAACCTTTCGATCAACATACTGCGATGAGGGCATACTGTGACAAAGTATTTTTTACTTAAGATCAAAGTCAAAGTAGAAGTGGTTAAACCCACTTCTTGATTAGATGGGTGGCGAGTAAAGATTAAAACATGTTCATCGATTCTTTCGATCCTTGGAATTTCGTACTTATCGAGGCAGTCGTGAATATCGGTATATTCACAATTGAGATATTTAGCTAATTTTACCATATCTGATGTAGTAGCCGCATCAACGTGGATCCAGCAACCTTCTACAGGTTCATCTATAGTGTGAAACGCTTCATCGTATTCATCTTTGAAGTAAATAGTCAGCATAGTTTCAACCTCGATGATGGTTTATGTTCAAAATGAATCTTTTTTTCTTTATAACTTCTTCATGACATAGATAAGACAAAACTTCAAGTAGTTGCCAGATCTTTTAATTCATTTAATCTAGATTCCATGTTTTTAATTTTTTTGTTTAATGTCTCAATATTTCTTAGTAATACTTGTTGTCGATTGTATTCTGAAAGAGGCATAACTGGGCTTCCTCCATATAATGCTGGAGTATCGATTGACTTGCTGACACCTGAGCGGGTAGTGAGAACAGTATGGGAAGCAATTTCAACATGTCCAACGATGCCACATTGTCCCCCTGCAATGACGTGATCTCCTGTTTTACTAGAACCAGCAAATCCTGTTTGGGAAATAATTAAATTATGTTTGCCGATCTCTACATTATGGCCAATTTGAACAAGATTGTCGATTTTAGTTCCAGATCGGATGATAGTCGCTTTAAAACGAGCTCTATCTATCGTTGTGTTAGCCCCAATTTCGACATCATCTTCTAAAATGACTATTCCAATTTGTTCTAGCTTTTGATGGGTTTTTTGAGGTGTTGTATGGTAACCATATCCGCAAGACCCGATAACTACGCCAGGTTGTAGAATCACTCTATCGTGCAAAATACACCCTTCCCTGATTGTAACATTGGGATGAATCAGACAGTTTTTCCCAATTTTGACATTTGGCCCAATGGCGATATTTGCAATAACTTCAGTTTCATCTCCTATAACTACCCCTTGATCAATCGTTACAAAAGGACCTATTTTGACTGAATGGCCGATTATAGCTGTTGGATGAATAGCGGCTTGAGGATGAATCCCTTGAAAACCAGAGGAATTGAGCTTGCGATCAAAAAAGAGGTTAATAATTGCTTGGAATGTCGCACTAGGATTATCTGAGATCAGGTAATTTTTATTTTCTTCTAAATGGATTGTTGCATCAACACAAACAGCGCCTGCATTCGATTTTTGCATAGCCTCTTTGTAGCGCATGTTAGATAAAAAAGAAATGTCTGATTGACTGGCTGTTTTTAATTCATCGTAGCCTGAAATTAAAAAACTGGGATCGCCTGATAATGCAGATCCCGTTAATTCAGCTAATTCTCTTAAAGTGTAGCTTTTAGCCATTTTTACCTATTGTTTAGCCGAATCTTTTTTCGCATTTGCATCAAATTCTTTATTCATTTTTTCAATGACAAGTTGTGTCATATCAAAGCTTGGATCGTAATAAAATGCCGCTTCTTTAGATACAACTAATGGGATTTTCATGTCTTTAGCGACATCTTGTGAAGCTTGTGTGATGTGCGTCTGCATGGTTTGAACAACTCGCATATTAGCTTGATTTAAAACTTGGTAATATTGATTTTGGTATCGGCCAAGTTCTTCAGAAAGTGCTTGATATCGCCCTTTGAGTTCCATTTCAGCTTCAGGAGAAAGACCATCAAGATAGTCTTGATCTTGAAGTTTTCCACTCACATCAGCTAATTGTTTTTCAGCATCTTCTAACATGCTTTGGATTTGATTTTTAAGCGATTCAAATCCAGCTTGTTCTTTTTTTCCATACTTGGATTCCATGATGCAAGTTCCAAAATCAACGATTCCAAAAGTTGCTCCTTTTGAAATAGCAAAACCGGATGTTGACATCGACAGGATGGCCGCAGCTGTTAAGAAAAATTTCGTGTTATTTTGCATATGTTCTCCTGAATCATCAGTTTTAAATTAAAATTGTCCACCCATAGAGAAGAATACATTTTGTACGTCTTCATCATATTGTGGGTTTATTGGAATACCATAACCAATCATGAAAGGCAAGCGATTCCCTATGTCGACACGCACACCAGCACCATAGCTAGATCGCAGTGTATCTACTGTAAATTGAGTTAAAGAGACGGAACCTGCATCGAAAAAGATGAAGGCGTCGATCATTTTAACAAGTTGCTGCGCATATTCAAGCGATAAAAGAAGGGAAGAAGCACCACCACAAGGATCTTCAACTTGCTTACTAGACGGATCAATGACAGGATAACGAGGACCGATGACCGCAGGGCGATAACCCCTTACACTCGCTTCACCACCTAGATAAAAACGTTCGTTAGCCGGTAGTAAAATTGGCTGACCAGCTCCTAATGTCGTTAAAAATCTTGCGTCAGCTCTAGCTTTGAGCGTTCCTTTTTTCCACACTGGATAATAATAAGAATTGGTGTATTGAAGCTTTGCAAAAAGGAAGTCTTCTATGATGTTATCATGACGTCTGACGCCAGCAAAATCCAATTCAAAGTTGGATCGGATTCCTCTATGCGGCTTGACGATACTGTCAGTTGAATCGTAAGCTAAAAATCCCGCAGTCCCTAAAACAATACCGCTATTGCGTGCTTGTCTTTGTGCTGCAGGTCCCAAGCCTGCCCCGACTTTAATGATTGTATCTTGGATTCTTGATTTCCAGCCTACAGTCCAATTGGCTGATAAGGGATAAGAAGAAAAGAAATTAAACCCTATCGATTTGGAATGAAAATCGTCATTAGTGATGCGGCTTGTTGCAAATGTAACGTCATAGCCAATTCTCCAAAGCGAATCATCGAAATAAGGGTTCATCCATGAAAGGCTGTAAACTTGTTCTTTCGCACCGATCGAGAATTTAGCATGTGCATATTCCCCACCGCCGCGTAGAGCTGAAAAACCATCTTTCCAAACACTTAGAAGTCCTTTTTGATTAAAATTACTTTCTGAAATATCAAGTCCTCCAAAAACGCTATCAGTTGAGCTTAATCCGAAAAATAAGCTGGCATTTCCTGTAGAAGTTTCTTCAACTTCTATATTGATATCCCTGAAATCTGGTCCTAAGGCATCATCATCTGGATTTCTAACTGCGTACACATTTACCGATTTAAATAAACCGGTAGATTCCAAACGCAATTGTGTTTGTTGTAACTTGATTGAGTTAAACACTTCACCCGGTATCAGATTGCTTTGATTTAAAATCACGTTGGTGTTTGTAGAGGTGTTGCCTAAAACTCGGATGATCCCTACTTTGAACTGATCTGATTCTTTTATGTAAAAATGGATGTTGTAAGTCGGGGAATTTTGAACTAATGTTAAATCATAGTCAGCATTGGTATCAATTCTGCCTTCCCGCCCATAAAAATCTTTGATATTTTGAGCGGCTCTTCTAATTGTCTCTGGAGAGAAAGTGTCTCCTTCTTTGATTCCAAGGATTTTTTCTAATTCAGATTGTTCTTTGAGTTGGTTTCCAGAAATCGTGATTTCGCCGATTTTAAATTTTTCACCCTTTTTCACATAAACAGCGATAATTAATTGTTTAGTCTTGGTTTCTTCAAGTTTGATATCGACTTGTGCATCTGCGTATCCTTCATTGTGAAGGTAGTTGACAATTGTCATTCTGTCATGTTCTAAAGCTTCTGGTCGATAAATGCCGCTTCCAGTCAACCAACTAGTGAAGAGATTATATCTTTTGGTATTGATCATATCTAAAAGGGTTGATTCTTCTGCGGATGTCAAACCTATAAATTTGATTTTGTGAATATGCGCTGATCGGCCTTCATCGACATGGATGTCAATGATAATTTCGTTTGAGTTAGGAACAGGCTGAATAGTGTAACTTAAAATTGCTTCGAAATAACCATGCTTTACGTAATAATCTTTGACCTTATTGAAAGCTTTGACAAATTCATCTTTTGTATAAACTGTATGGGGTTCAATATCGAGTTCACTTTGTAACGTTTTGGTTTTGACTTTAGAGTTTCCAGACCATACGATGCTGCGAATCAAAGGTTTTTCGTAAAGTCTAATAGTCACGTAAACTTGGCCATCCTTTACCGACACATAGGGGTCTACTCGGTCAAATTGATCAGACAGCTTTTTTAAATCAAAATCAAAAGCCTTTTGAGAAAAAGGATCCCCAACTTTTGTCGTTAATTGAGATTGAACTGATTGAGCATTAGTTTTAGACTGCTTCGATTGCGTTTCGATGACAATCTCTATTTTAGCAACATTTTTTTTCTCAATAATTTCTGATGAAGGTTTTTGAATAGGAGCTGCATTGATAGGGGCTAAAGCCATTAATATAGGAGCTATGCCAAGTAAGAATTTTCCATTATTCATTATGAGCCAACGTAGTTGAAGTGTATGTAACGCTATTAACGAGATTCGGATTATAGGAAAGTAGTAGGATTAAAGCAATAACTAGAAATTTTAAAGAATGAGGTATTGCAAACGATAAAAATTCTTTGACCAGTTAAAAATAACTTTAATGCGCATTCAACGATAAATTAAAAATTTAATTTTAAAAATACAAATTATTTATTTTTTATTTAAAACAACTAATTTATTATATATAATATATCAATAATTACCTGCAATTAACGAGAAATTACAAATGAGTTGTTCTTCAACAAGTTTTAAAGCTTTGTTCCAATCAGAAAATGGATACCAATTATCAGAAATTACCATCGATTGTGGAATATTGAAAAAACAGCAAGCTGAGGAAATTTTCAAAGCTCTCCCAAAGGAGTATCTCGGTAAGAATATTCAAATAAAATCGTATGACTCCGATTCTAAAAAATGCATTATTTTGGAAAATGGAAAAGAAATCACATTATCATTAAATCAGAAAAATGAGATTCATTTGGTGCCAGAACTTGCCGTTTTAGAGTCTAAAGGGGCAAGAGGGATCGATCTTTTTTGGGAAACTGTTTCTTCGTATGGTTGGTATAATGTTTTACAAGTTTTGCCCCCCATCTGGTTAATTGATATCGTTTATTTGATCTACTGTTGTTTTGCGAAGGCGTCTGATTTTATTGATCCTGAAGACAAACAATTGATTCAAGAGCTTTTAGTCAAACAAAATCCAGATGGATTTTACGGGATTGATTCTATTTTGAAATTGACTCAAGATGTATTAGAAGATCAAGGAAAAAAGCCTGAAAAAATGATTCAAACGATTGCTAATGCAATCGCTTTGAATGAATCTTATCGGCAATCAGGAGAGCTCTCTTCATTTTTAGAGCAATATTTGACTTTATTAGAACAATCTAACGTTAATGAACCTCTTTTTTTCATGACGGGATACTATCAAGGGTTAAAATTTTTTGATTCAGCTTTGACTGCTTATAAAAGAGATGATGGTAAATATGTATTGAATATCACTCAGATGCAAGCAACAAGCGATATCAATTCCAAAATTTTGCCAGATTCACAGTATATTTTAGATTCAAAAGAGCAAATAGCTATCATTTTTAAAATGATACATAATCTCAAAGATCCAAGAGAATCAGATTCTTTATTTACCCAAGAAGATAAAAAATATTTAGATAAAGCAAATTTAATTTCTAAAAAAATGGAAGATTCATTTGAAGATCAGATAAAAAAGGATTTTCCTAAAGTACATGATTTAATTCAAATGAGTTCGACTGTATCTGATTTCCAAGAAGGTGCTGAGAATCAGAGTACTCAAGAATCAGAAATTTCATCGATTTATGATAATTTGTGGCATTCCCTGATTTTGAATTCCGGGGGTAAAGTCGATACGCAATTTGTAGCTAAAATTAGAAAATCGCCTCATTTAGATCCTTTTAAAACCTTAAATTATTGGTTGGAAAATAATGCAAAAGATGGGGAAATTCCATCAAAAGATGTGATCGCTTTGCATGTGATGCAAAAATTATTAAAATCGGCATTGGTTAATTTTGATCGAATCGATAAACAAGATCAAAAAAAAGTAATAGAAAATTTAAAATTTCGATTTGATAAATTCTCAAGGCGTTTTGCTAAAAAAAGAACGAGTCCTGCTTTAACTGCGTTATTCGCTGAAATCAATGTTTATATTTCTACAATTGAAGCCAAAGCATTAAAGCAATCTGCTGAGATTGAAGAGAAAGTTTTGATTAAAAAAGTTCTCGATAAATCCAATCAGTCAAAAATTACTTTTAAAGAGAAACCATCTAAAATTTTTCAAGATTCCATTCAAGGTTCTCCAATTCAGGAAACCAACTTTAATTTGAAAAAAATCCAGCAGCTTCAAACGACGATTTTTTATTTTCAGGAAAATATCAATCGATTGACATCTGCTGAAATCATCAACAAATTAGAAGAGATTGTAAAAGGGATTCATGAATTGATCGATTTACAAGAATATTCCAAATCGATAGAGCTTATCAATCAAGTTTATCAGTGTCTTCCAGATTACGATAGTTCGATTTATCCTGCGATGAATTATGGAGAGCTGGATAATTTAAGCAAAAATATAACCGATTTATCTTTATATCTGCTTGAATGTAAAACTCGCACAGAGCTCGGGGTTTTATGGACTACTGAGTTTTTGAATATTCATCATGCACACGCAATCATTCGTACGATTCGTAGGATAAAAATAGATCAATCCATCACTATTTTAAATTTAGATCAACCTGGAGTAGAATTTGATGAAGCCCCAATTAAATTGCATTTAAGAAACTGTATTCAGGAAACCTGCTACGAAATTTCTCAGATTCAGTCTGGGAAAATAGGAGCTACTAGCCACAAGTTAGCTAAAGCATTTATATCTCAATACGGTATTGAATCTGTTTTAAAATTTAACGAGCAAGAATTAAGAGAAGAGGTTCAAAAGTTCACTAAAGATGTCTTTTTAACTCTTTTTATGTTCAAAAGTCGGGATGAATTTGACCGATTCAGATTTAAAGAAGAATTATCTAAACGGATCTATCATCTTTCTGGACTAACTCCAAGTTTAGATGTTAAAGCAAAAAAGCTTTTGGCCTATCCCTGGTATTCACCCTATCATGCAAACATTAATTTCGGTATTTTTAGTCAAAATTTTAAATTATTTAACATCAGAATTCATCAAGAAGAATACAATTTACAACCATATGACTTGGGTTTAGGAGAAGGGCAAGTTTCAAATATCAATCTTACGATTCCAAAAAAAGTCAAGCTTGGAAACTTTGAGTTAGATACGAAAATAGGCGGTACAAGGACACTTTTCGTAAATCACTACACTCAAAATGATGTGGTATACTTAAAACTTTTATTTGCTGCTTCACTATTTATGGATGAAAGCGAGATTTTTTGGAAAAAGGAGTCTTATCTCAAAGAGTTCAAACCTAGATGTAATGATCCGCTTGATCCAGATAATAAAACTCCTATTGAAAGTTTAAGTGAGCTTAATATTAATGATTTAGTGAATAACGGAACGTTTTCTAAAGCTAAGTTTGAATTATTTCAACAAATGTCGAGAAAAGATGCAGCATCAGCAACCTATTATACCCTTTCTAATTCCATTATCGATATAAGAAGAATAATAATAATTAATGAAATTTTGATCGACCCATTAAATGCACTTGGATTGAAAGAAGGCTTTTCGGGTCTTATGAATGAAGTTATAAAAAATGAAATTGCTGATTTAAAATTCAGAATACAAGGAATAACAGGCGGTCAATTAAAAAGATCCAATTTCAGCGCTCAAAAATATCTTTCGGTTGCCCATTCGATTGAACAAGAAAAAAAAGAACTTTTAAAATTATATCAACAAGCTTTTAACAATCTTAAAGGGCGATTTGAATTAAGCACGAATTATATGATAAATATGAGCGCTTTACCCGTTCAAGGCGATGATATCAATGTCTTCGAGAAAAAAGCTGAAAATCCGAGTGAAAATAAAATAAAATGGTTACTAATTTCATTAGTTTCATTTACTCAAAAAAATTCTAAAAAAGTAAAAGAGGCCTCTTTTAACTTTAAAAGCTCTCTTCCTCTTTTACCTAAGTGTAATTTTGAAACAAATATCGAAAATATCGGTAGTTATCCTCAACCCATACGGGATTTATCGAATGAGATGTTTAAAGAGAAGCGTGGAAGTGATGATAAGGCACTTATTGATTTTGATAATCGAGATATCAAATCTGATTTCGAAGGGCGAATTAATCCTTTTGACCGCTCGACTATATATGAGGCTTTAACTTATCAAGGTTTTCGAGTTAGTCCTGATTTAGACAATAGTTTACCTTTTATAGGCGATCTTGGCTCTTATTTATTCGCATTAACTGAAGCAGTAGAAGGCATTGCTGCTGTAGATCAGGTATTGCTGCATCAGTTGGCTCTTAAGTCATTTGGTAAGGACTTACATAAAGCATTACCTATCGCTTTGAATATCTTATTCGGAAGGGAAAGACTTCTGAAGTATAAAATTGTTAGAGAGCGATTAAAGGCAGTATTTTTCCGGCAAGGAGTGATGATAGATTGGATTCAATTAGCGGAAAATCCAAAAATAATCAGCGATTCAATACTTCAATTAAAAAAAATTCAAGAACGATCTTATCGAACTAATCGCCTTGAGATTTTTTGTTTTGTCACCGATATTTTGAATTCAATTCAACAATTGAAATTAACGGATCCCTCATGCGCCAAAAAATTAAAATCAATAGAAGTTAATCCTCCGATACAAATCAAATTAAAAGCTAAAGGAAAAAACCTTTTTAAAGTTCTAGATAAGAGAATAGAAGAGATTTTAATCGAAAAAATTTTAGATGATACGATCGTTGAAAAACTTGATTTATCGATGAGTTATTTGAAGATCATCATTTCAAAATTGATGCAAGATTCAAATTATTTAGCGAATTTGAACGACCTAGAATTAAAAGCTTTAGTTTCAGCTTGGGTGACAATCAGTGATACGACATATCGAGAGCTTGATATTTTTAATTTAAAATCTGAGGTTTTAAATTTTGTAATTCCTAGATTTGTTCAAACTTACAAAAAACGTCAAGATCAATTAAGTTTAGTTTTATCAGATTATTTTAATTCTGGTTGCAAAATTAATTTCGAATTTTCCGAAGATAATTTCGGATTGTTAACAACTCAAGGAGTGAGTCGGGGGTCTGAAGATTTTTCTGAATTTGATTTAAAATCTTGTCAGGTTACTTCTAAAAAATTAGCCAAACCACAAACTTTTGTTCTTCTACCTCCTGAATTTGTGAATTCACCAGAAATTAAAGCAGTTATAGATTTATCTAGTCAAAAAGCGGTGTGTAAGTGGATCGGCCCTTCTGTATTCGATTACATCTATTCATTTACAACTGAAGGGGGAAGATCTTTCAATCTTTACCATAATCGTGAGACCAATAGAGCAATCTTTTCTATTTTACACAATGGGAAAGAATACGCATTAAAATCGATTAAAGTCGATCTATTGAAAGGATTTGCGTATTATTTAGATCAGCAATCCATATGGGTGAATCTCCAAGATAAAAAAGATGCAATTTGTTTTATAAAAGGGGTTTCGAACACCTCTTCTCAAAATGTTTACAATCTCAAGTTTGATTGGTTTGGTGCTATCAATCATATTTATAATCATGACTTTACTCAAGAAGTAGATATAGCTAAAACAAACGAAATCGATAAATCCCTGCGATTTGCACAACCTTACGATTTGATTGTGTTTAAAAACGCTAAAACAGGGAATCTTTTTAAGATTCAATCTATAGCACATCCAGACATTTCCTTTGAGTGGGTTGGCGATCGTTTAAAACCTTGTTGGAAAGAAGAAGGCTGGGTTTTAAATTTGAATTTTGAAGAGGGGGATCGGTTATTTGGAAAAAGTCATAGAGATTTTGTACTGAATTTAGCCCATACTAGTGGAAAGCAGGAGTTTATAATTTTCAATTATGAGGGAAGTATCGATTCGGTTCATTCTCTCGGCGATTTAAAATTAGATAAAAAATTCTCTTTGATAAACCCAACTTCTTTCATGATTTTATCGATTAGCGCTCATGGAAAATTTTATGGGCAAAGATCGGTGTTTTTGAAGCTTGCTTATTATGCATATTTGCAAAAAGATTTTTTAAAAGCGCAACTCTGGATTGACCGAGCTGAAAATTGCAGCCGAGATAATTCTACTGCCAAAGATCAAGAAATAGGGTTTTTAAAAGAATTAAAAGAGCATTTTAGCGGGTTGCCTTTATCGAACACAAGATCTCAGATCATTTGGATCAAGGCGCTCTTAATGATTGAAAAATATCAAAAAAGAGTATTGAAGGGTGCTTTAGTTAATCAAGATGATGAAAAAAGGCAAATTTTAATCGACAGGTTAGTAGAAGTTTATAATGAGGTTCAAGCTAAAATCAGTTCAAATCAAGCTCTTGATTCCTATCTTAGAAAAGAGGGATTTTCTTTTTCAAATGAAGAAATTATGGCTCTTGATTATCTGAAAAAAGAATCTTTTTTAACTCTTTTAAATGAATCCCGACCGAAGATTGAGAAAATCAAATCTTACAGAAAACCTTCTATTAAAAGTTTAAATTTTAGCTCTTTAATCGCTCCTTTCATTAAGCAATATTTAGATGATTTCAAAAAAAGTATTTTTCATTCTGATGAATATTTATCTGAAAATTTAGGTGAGGCGTTCAAGATCTATACAAAGAATCTTTATTCAAATATTTTGATTCGAAAAGGGGGCTTTTTAGAAAAATTTATTCAAAAGCTATCCCAAATGAATAAAGAAAGGGAAAAATCAACTATTGTTGTTTCGGATTCGGGCTATATGGATTTTTTCCCGATTAACTTAACATTTGAGAATATTTGTAGTTTAATCCAGAGATTTGATAAAACAACGTTTTCTTTTATTTGGAAAATTCAAGCATTGGCAGATTGGCCAAAAAAATATGACTCGTTTAGAGCGTATATTGATGCCGGTCATTACTTATCTAAAGAATCGATTTTAAAAGATTTTTGGAATGTTTGGGAATTGATTTCGATACATCAAATAAAAAGAGAAGACCTTGAGACAGTTTCTTGGACTGTGGCATCATTCAAAGATAAAGAGATCAATATCGCAGCCGATACTGCTTTATCAATTTTATTAGCATATGAAGCTCATATTGAAGCTGGTAAATCGGTAATTGAGACTCCTTTAGATATTTTGCACGTTTTAAAAAAGATCAATCGATCTGTAAATATGGAATTTATCCATATTATTAGAGCTTTCATGACCGCTATTCCTATTTTGAAATTGATTTCCATCATTAAAGAAGAGGTTAAAGAAACTCAAGAAAATCTTTTAGAGATTGGTAAAATAGGATCACAACCTCAGATTGAAAATTCTTTGGAAAAACATGAAAAACTCTTTGAAGTTGAAAATTTTTTAAAGAATTTACTCATCGCTTTGCGTTCTGGAAAAATTACAAAAGAGGAATATGATAGTTATTTCGATGCTTTAAAAAATTCAATTGTTAAGGGAATCAATCACCCAGTTGTTAAAAAAATGATGGGGCGTCTTGAAAGTTTTAAAGAAAGAAAAACGATATTGATCGAAGATGAGAGCAAAGTTCAAAAAGAGGAAAACAGCTTTTTAAATCGTGATAAATATATCATCTTCAAAGAATATGCTGAAAATCATCTCCTTCAATTTATTACTAGTCAACCTGAGGGCATCTTTAAACCGCTTTCAAAACAGTTTTATCCTTCAGTCTTAATTAATTCTGAAGACACACTTAGAGCAATCGAAAATTGTCAAATAACCCTTTCAGATTATGCTAAATTACAAATGCGTATGCACCTCGATTTATCTAAATATGCAGAATCTCAAAAAATAAAAATTTTTCAAATGTTTGAATCGTATCTGGATGAAACAAGCGAAGCGGAGAAAGAAACATCAAAAGTATTAAGATCCAATGAATTTATAGGGATCTATCAACTGATTAAAAATTTTAATCAATCTAACATCCCCTCAATCGAATTGCGATATATTGACACTTTAAGAAAGAAAATTGTTCAACTTGAAAAAGAGTTTAATTCTCGATCAAATCCAAGTTCAAAATTTACTACTTTTGAAGTTGAAAATGATAGAAATCCTGAATATTATAGAAAATTTTTTACAAAAAATGAACATGACAAAACTTTAGATCTACTTATAGAATCTGGTTCAGCTTTGAAAATTGCGTATAACGGATCGATACAAGGCGATTCTATCTATCAAACCATGGTGATCCATGAAAATAAAAGGATGATGGATGGGGTGGAAGCATTTATTGAAAAGTTAAAAGCCGCTAAAAAAGAAGCTTTTGGAGAGATAAATTTTGATCAATTAGAAAAGTTGATTGAAGAGGTAAAAGAGCGTTCGAAAAAGTTATTCGGTCGATTAGATCATCAACTTTTTACAATTTTAAAATTGGTCTCTGATGTCGATCAAGAACATTTAGGAATTTCTCGTCAAATTGAAGAGCTAGTTCAGTTATTATATGTAACTGATCCATCTCGAGCTGTGGTTCACCAAAAAGAAATTTTAAAAAAAGCGATTTTGGATAAGCTCTATGATTCTTATGAAAGAAACGGATTAACATCGGAAGGAATTGATAGAGTCATTACAAATTATTTAATCGATTTGACTGAATTCCAGCAACTTCAAAAAGGGTTATTAGATATATATCTGATTAAAGATCTTCATTTTAAAATTAAATCTTCATCTAAATCTGTTAAAACTTTGCATAGAGATTTCATTATTCAGCAAAAAACAGAAGAAATCAAAGAAGCAATTTATCGATTAAATGATAGGCTGAATTTAAACCGGCAACGTTATCTCTTTTTAGAAGGTGATCAATCGCAGATATTTAATCGTTCCTATCTCGTTTTTGAAGCTTTAAACGAGATCATTTTAAGAGAGGATCAAAAAGAAACAATTAAATCGATTTTTGATCATCCGCACATGTTAAGAGAAATTAGAATGGGGTTAGGGAAATCAACGGTGATTTTCCCGCTGATTTCTAAAATTATGAATAAGCAGGGCCTTTTTCCTTGTTTAATAGTTTCAAATGAGCTGTTTGAACAAACGCGCGATCATATGGGAAATAATGACTATTTCTTTGAATTTAATCGGAATTCATCCATTCATCAATCAGACCTTATGCAATCTTATGTAAAATTGCTTGAAACCAGGAATAGTGGAAAAGCTGTTGTTGTAACAGTTTCAACACTTGCTGCAATTCAAAATAAAATTGTCGAATTGCATGATCGAATTCAACAAGAGATTTTAGAGGCTGCAACACCTGACGATTTTAAAAAGCTTAAAAAGTTAAAAGAACGTACTAGTCTATGGATTAATCAAGCTCAAAATTATATTCAAAATATCGGTTTTGGCTTTCAACAATTATTACGATCATCGATGCAGACAGGTATCAAGGAAAAAGCTGTTTTAAGTGATGATGAAAAGATTAAACAGCTAGAAGAAAAGTGTGAAAAAAGAGTTTTGGTGCATGATCTTTATCAACAGCTTTATTGGCTTCAAGCGATAGATGAGATATTTGATCAAGAAAAAACACGATTGATAGCTGATGAAGCAGATGATAATTATAGAATATCGCTTGAAAAGAATTATTCATATGATACCCCTAAGCCTGTATTGAGATTGGGGTTTGAAACTGCTGAAGCGATTTTTTTCACAATTTTTGAACACGCGAGATTCAAAGATCTTCAAAAATTGATATTAGAAGATCAACTTGCCACATTAAAAGAATCCGATATCAAGAATTGGATGTACGAAATCGCTCTAATTCTTTTTGACGAGAAAAACACTTCGAATAAATTTATCTGCGATTTGATCAAAGTAGGGCAAAAATTTGATCAAGAGCGATTTGCGCGATATATTTCAGGGTTAGATAACACTCTTCCTGAATTCATGATGACCCAACAAGAGATCGAAAGCTGTAGTAACTGTACAATTTTATTGGAACAAATAAAAAAAGTTTCTTGTTTTAGGCATATGATGACTAAAACGTTTTTAACGGTTGCTTCTAAAAAACAACAGTTAGATTTTGGTTTTTCGGAAACCGATACAAAAGCTAAAGGCATCTGTGTCGTGCCAAAGCGGGCGCAAAAGGAAACACTTAATACTAAATTTGGCCAAGAAGGGGAATTGATCTTTTACCACTTTTTAACTTATGCATATCAGATGATTGACTATGATCTTTTTGCATCGATCTTCGAGGATTTGAAGGTTTTATATGTTCATGAAAGTGGGTTGTCAACAAGTTTTGCTAATCAATGGATAGAAGAACTTTCGACCAAGAGAGATCATTTTTTTAGTAAGATCGATGAAAAAAGCAGTTCTTTAAAAGAGCTGATTAAACCTTTTTCTCATCTCGATATGAGTGAATTGACTGAGGTTCAAAAAAATTATATCGTTCTTACTCAACCTGAAAATGCTGTTTTAAGGATGAAGCTTTTACGTTATTTTATGACCGGAGAAGAAGCGAAAATTAAAATATTCAAAAAGCAGATCGTGAGAAATGTGCAAGATACCGCAGATGGGAGGCTAGTTGCAGGGGCATCTGGAACGGTTAACTCTTATTCACTTTTATCTGATTTTGAAATGGATGAAAAGCAGCAAGCTAAAATTGTTTCGGCTGAAAGTTTAATTCAAGTTCTTTCGAGCGATCCATTGAAAGGGGACGTAAAAGTTACCACTTTTAATCGATTATTTGAGGATATTCGCTCCACAATTTACGGCAATGAACGAGAAAAGTGCAAAGCGATTATCATTCAAGGTTGTTCACTTGGAACTGAAAATGCTTATACGATGATTCAGGCATTAAGAAGGGAAGATAAACACCCAAGAGAGTTTATTTTTATTCATCCTGAAGAGAGAAAGCCTTATATTTGGCGTATCGATAAAGAGGTTCCCGAAGAATTCAATAAAGCGGTTGATTACCCTACGTTGGATTTAGCGAATAGTTTATTCTTTTTTGCTCCAGCAGACATAAGAGGAACAGATTTTATTATCCCAGATGGGTTTGGAAAATTGTACTTGGGCCCTACAACAACGCAAGATGAGATGGAGCAAGCAGCTTGGCGATTAAGACGATTGGGTAAAGGTCAAACTATTAAAGTGGCTATAGAGAAAAGATTTGCAGATATCCTTCGAACAGATGCAACTTTAAACGATGTTTTAAGTTATATAAAATTGAAAACTTTAAAACAAAATTCTTTTTTGAATATTAAAAAACTGACACAACGTCCCCAAGCTATTGTAAAAAGGCTTTTGAAAAAAGCTATTATAAAAACAATCAGGGATCAAACTACTCAACAAATTGTGGAAGATAGGTTTTCTTTCAAAGAACCAAAAATTTTTGATCGATTATTCGAGCAGTCTCAAATATTTAGTGCATTTGAGAAAGTATTCATTCAGGTTAAAGATTTCGAGGACGGGCTTTACCTAGATTATCAACCTTCTCGAGAAATTGATATTGAAAGCTATATTCATGAAATTTTCGATCAAAAAATAAAGCATTTTGCCATATCAAAACAAGATTCTTCTGAAATTGCCAAATTAAAAAATGAAATTTTACAAGCCTTGGAAGATGAAAAAGATAAAATTTTAAAAAATATTTGCGAACATCGAAAATTTTTACCGTCTAAAGTTCCAGTTACTTTTTTTGCAGACCAAGGGGCTCAAGAAGAAGTGGAAGCTGAAGAAGAGACTGAATTGCAGTCAGAGTTGAACCAAGAGCTACAAATTGATGTTGAACAAGATCAAGAGACTAATTTCAATTTAATGGATGGTGTTGCTTTAAGGAAAATCCCGATATACCGAATTCAAACATTTAAAGGCCCTAGTGATCTTCATCTTGATATAGACCACAAAAAAGGGTTAGTTTGTAAAACAGCAGATTTTGACGCTTATTTTGAAGAAATGACCTCTGTTAATATTCCAACTGGGTTTATAAGAGTGAATTTTTTTGATTGGTTGTACAATAAACCGAAAGTGATGCTATGCTCGAGTATGGATGCAAAATCCCCTCTTTCTGGTTGCCTTTACTTCCGCCTTGATCCAAATCATCCTGAACCAATCTTAGTCAATGAGGTGCTACTAGAAATTCACAGGTGGCAGAATCAGATTGATGCTGGTAAATTTTTACATTCCGACTATTTCCGAATTCATGAAGAAGAAGCTTTGCAAACTTTAAAAAAAGATCCCGTTATTCATCGAGATATTGCTCTTGCCCGCCTTGAGCTTGGATTTAAAGTTTTCAGTGCTTACCAAGTGAGTTTAATTCGCGACTGGGCTAGTGGGCTGAGACCTGAAAAACGTTTAGAATATGCGGTTTATTTAAGAAAAAGAGGCATCGGAAAAGATTTATTAGATTTTATTAATCCTGATGTCGAGCTTTTTTGGCCTGAAATTTTTATTGAGGGGGAAGTTTATCCTAAAATTGTAGCGATGAACCAAGAAGATTACGCTCGATTTATAGCTAAAACACCTAAAGGGCTTAAATTTTGGGATGCAAAAACTAAAGGGATTGATCAAGAGTTGATTCGTTATGCAGTTAATAAACTCTTTCTGAAAATTGCTTTACGAGAAGAAGAAATGAATTTTATTAAAGCCTTTTTTATTTCCCTTTCTAAAGAGGATCAAGAGCAGTTTACTTCAGATTGTTTTGAAAACAATCAACAAGGAAAAGAGGAATTTAAAGAGCTGATGAGCATTTAAAAAGGTTGTCTTCCTAAAAGTGCTCTAGAAAGGGTTCCACCGTCGATGAATTCTAAAGTGCTTCCTAGAGGAATCCCGTAGGCGAGCCTTGAAATAGAAAGGCCTATAAGAGCAAATTTTTCTTTTAAATAAAGTGAAGTGGCGTCTCCTTCTAGGGTTGATTCTAATGCCAAGATCACTTCTTTGATTTTATTTTTTTCAATATACTCGACGATATTGGTTAAATTGAGTTGTGCATCGATATTTTCTTCAAAAGGTGTAATAAGCTTGGTTAAAACGAAATATAAACCGTTGAAAGTTCTTGTTTCTTCGATAGCAAAAACATCTTTTGGATGGGATACGATACAAAGTGTCCCATTTCTTCTCTCTTGATTTTCACAATAAGTACAAAACCTTTCTTTCAATGCGCCGCATTGATTGCACTGCGTAATTTGTTCTTTTAATTGTTCGACATGGTACCCCAATAACTTTAATTCATTGATCTTCCAATCTAACATTTGGAAGGCGTATCGTTCAGCTGTCTTTTGACCGACGCCTGGAAGCTTTTTTAAAAGTTGAATCAGTTGAAAAAGAGGTTTTGGATAACTTGCCATATAGGTCACTTGTGTTGGATTAAAATCTTCTTTTTAAAGGTCTTTTGGGATAAAATGGAACTAAAAAACCATCAAATGCCAGGATTAATTCAGTTTAAAATAATCCCCATTTGTCAGCTAGAACTGTTACAAAAGTTTTGAAATGAAAGCTAAAATTATCGGGACAGGAAGCTATCTTCCTAAAAAAATTCTATCCAATTTGGACTTGGAAAAAATGGTGGATACCACAGACGAATGGATTACGACTCGCACAGGTATGAAAGAGCGTAGAATCGCCTCTGATCAGGAACACACTTCAACCATGGGATTTGAAGCGGCTCAAAAAGCGCTTGAGATGGCTAAAATCCATCCCAGCGCTATCGATTTAATTCTTTTTGCAACTATTACACCTGATTATACTTTCCCAAGCTCAGCATGCTTGGTCCAAAAAATGTTAGGTGCTGTAAATGCTGCAGCTTTAGACTTGCAAGCAGCATGTACGGGATATCTGTATGCTATTTCTGTCGCTAAAGCGTATATTGAGTCGGGTCTTTATCAAAATATTCTTGTAATAGCTTCTGAAAAATTATCAGCTATTGTCAATTATGAAGATCGTTCTACTTCAATCTTATTTGGGGATGGGGCAGCAAGCTGCATCGTATCTTGCCACCATAAAGGGATGGCAATCGATCATGTCAATTTAGGTGCCGATGGGGAACAGGCGAATCTATTGATGATGCCAGCAGGAGGATCTAGAAGACCGGCATCTAAAGAAACTGTGGAAGAAAAACTGCACTATTTGATGATGGATGGCAAAGAGGTGTTTAAGCATGCTGTAAGGCGGATGGAGCAAGCTTGTCTTTTGAGTTTGGAAAAAGCGGGATTAACAGAGAAAGATGTTCATTATTTGATCCCTCATCAAGCCAATATGCGTATTATCGAGGCTTTGGCTAAACGATTTGGATTGCCTATGGAAAGGGTCTATGTCACAATTCATAAGTATGGCAATACTTCTGCTTCCTCATTGGGGATTGCTTTAGATGAATTTGCAAGAGAAAATCGAATTGAAAAAGGGCAGCATTTGGTCTTAACCGCTTTTGGAGCTGGTTTGACTTGGGGTGCCTGTGTGTTAACGCAGGAGTAAGAATGATATGAAAAAAAAGATCATGATGATGTTTCCCGGACAGGGTGCGCAATATCCTGGGATGGGTAAAGATTTTTTTTCCGAGTATTTAGAAGCTAAAGAAGTATTTCAAGAAGCGGATCACTTTTTGGATTCCAATTTTTCTAAAATGATGTTTGAAGCGGATCAAAATACGTTGAATCAAACGCAAAATGCGCAGCTGGCCCTTTATATCCATTCAATAGCGTTATTAAAAGTAATTGAAAAAAACTTCCCTCACCTTAAGCCTGATTGCACATTAGGATTAAGTTTAGGTGAATATAGTGCGATTATGGCAGCTAAAAAAATGGGTTTTCTTCCTGGGCTTAAACTTGTTCAAGCAAGAGGAAATTTGATGCAGGCAGCATCTAAGAAAAAAATTGGAACGATGGCGGCTGTATTGCCAGCGACAGAAGAGCTTGTAAAAGAGGTGATTTTACCATTTCAAAAACAGGGTTATGAGGTTTTTATTGCGAATTTAAATTCCCCGGGTCAGGTGGTGATTGCAGGTGATAAAAATGCGATTGATCATGTGACACCTGCTTTGAAAGAAAAAGGGTGTAAAAGGGTGATTTTCCTTGAAGTTTCCGGAGCTTTTCATACGCCTTTTATGGAAAGCGCTCAAATTGGACTAAAAGAGGTGATTGATTCAACGCCATTTTCAACATCCTCTATTGATTTGATTATGAATGTTTCAGGTCAGAAAATGGAAAATGAAAAACAACTTAAAGAAAATTTAATTAAACAAGTCGTATCGGTTGTTTATTGGCAAAAATCAATTGAAACTGCTTTAAGAGATGAGCCTTATGTTTTTATAGAAATAGGCGCTGGAAAAACTTTAACCAATATGAATAAAAAAATGCATCAGGTGCCTTCAATCAGTATAGAAACTGTGGCGGATTTGCCGTTACTTGCGGGATTATAAAAAGGAAAATTATGATTGGGATCGATTTAAAAGGGAAAACAGCTTTAGTAACCGGTGGGACATCCGGCATTGGCCAGCAAATCGTTAAAACCTTGCTTTTAGCTGGAGCGAACGTCATCTTTATGGGTACAAATCTCCAAAGAGGAGAAGCAACTTTAGCAGAGTGTCAGATGTTAGTGAAATCGGGGCAAAAAATTGTATTTAAACAAGTCGATGTAGCTAATTTTGTATTTGTACAAGAAATAGTTGGGCAACTTTATCGTGATTTTGAACATATTGATATATTGGTCAATTGTGCAGGGATTACAAAAGATAAGCTTCTTTTGAAAATGACTGAAGAAGATTGGGATGCGGTTATTGACGTTAATTTAAAATCAGCATTTAATCTTTGCAAAGGCGTGATTCGTCAAATGATGAAAAATCGGTATGGTAAGATCATTAACATCTCCTCTGTTGTTGGCTTGACAGGAAATCCTGGACAAGTTAATTATTCTGCATCTAAGTCCGGAATGATCGGATTCACACAATCTTTAGCGAAAGAGCTTGCCTCTCGAAATATTTGTGTGAATTGTATTGCGCCAGGATTTATTGCAACGAAGATGACCGATGAATTAAATGATGAACAGAAACAAGCCTTATTTGGTAAGATACCGCTTGCAAAGTTTGGTAAACCAGAGGATGTAGCGAATCTTGTTTTGTTTTTATCATCTTCTTTATCCGATTATATCACGGGTGAAGTGATCGCTGTTGACGGTGGAATGACCGCTTAATAAATTTTTAGAAAAACCATTTTTGAAGGAAAGTTAACTATGTCAATTGAACAAGAAGTGATCGATATCGTCGTCGAACAGCTTGGTGTTGATGCTGAAGAAGTAACACTTAAGAAATCTTTCGTAGAGGATCTCAATGCAGATTCCCTCGATCTTACAGAACTCATCATGACATTTGAAGAGCGTTTTGGATTCGAAATCTCAGAAGAAGAAGCAGAAAAGCTCAAAACTGTCGGAGATGCTGTCACGTTTATCAAAGCAAAACGTGGAAAATAGCCCTCCAGCATAAGGCTAAGATCGAATTCTTAGCCTTTTTCTTTTATTATTTATTCAAAAAAAATCTTCAATCTTTTAACTTCTTCAAAATTTTAAAATAGTTAGAAGTATTTCTGTGTGTAAAGATTTTTTTTTATTCCTCTTTGTTTTTTGTTTTTCACCATTATTCTCTGATCTGACAAATTTTTTTCATAGTCAGGAAGACCCATCTCTTTTTCACCATGTAAATGTGATCACGGGCCACTTGAATTTGAACTTTATCGATCATGAAGTGAAAGGAGAAGTTTCGATCCCGATTAGGCGAGGTTATAGCAGCTTAGGCGGATTTGAAAAGAATTCAACAAATTTTGATTTGAATTTGAAAGAATTGAGGGGAGGATATTTAATTCAGGGAGGGTGGAATTTTTTTTCTTATACCAATTTATTGGTCTACCAAAGTGATTCAGGAGTATTAAAGGCATATCTTTCTGAATCTCAGGGCGGTATGCAAATCTTTGATTGTTATGATGAAGAAAAGGATGAAGGAACCGTCTTAAAAGTAAAAAATAGATGCGGGCGATATTATGGAGCCCTATCTGGAAGAAATTTAATTGAAAATCATCGCCTGCATCTCAGCACCAAAAAAGGTGTTGCAACTTTATATCTGGCAGATGGAGGAAAAAGAACCTATTTTCGAACGATTTATCCATCCAAAAATAAAGAATTCACTTTTAAAAACGTATACTACCGTCTTGTCGAAGAAATTTTACCATCAGGGCATATCATCGATTATTTTTACGATCGGTTTTACAGACTGAATCGGATAGAAACTAAAAGCCCGAATCGAAAACAAATTTTTTCATGGGTTGATTTTAATATTGTTCAATCCAAATCCCCGACCCTCATCAAGGTAGAAACTTCAGACGGGGAAATATTGAATTATAAGGGACTAAATGATGATCAAAGAGATTATATGTCTTCATTTGCATCATCAGCTAAGCCAAGTGAAAAAATTCAGTATTATAAAAGTCGAGAAGATAAAGGAGCGGTACTTAAGGCAATTTATAGAAATAAGCTCCTTTTATTTTTAGTTGAATATTATCAAGAAGAGGATGGGAATTCGTTCGCATGGGATAAGGTTAAAAATATTTATATTCCAAATGAAAAAACAGGTGATCCCCAGTTACTCGCATCGTTTGAATATCAACCCGATTTAACAGTCGTAAAA